>PJQE01000119.1_pt1 | contig 10910 bp, 10 predicted proteins | sample 1503751 | NCBI WGS metagenome assembly PJQE01 (sample SAMN07775948, study PRJNA414020) | Biofilm metagenome, whole genome shotgun sequencing project. | reverse complement strand
TAATCGCCGCCGCCCTCGCGCTCGAGCAGCTCGGCCAGGTGCCGGCTGAGCTCATCGAACGAAGTTCGCGAACCATTCTGCGCCGTCTCGGCAAAGACCAGGTCCACCTGGCCGGCAAAGACTCCGGGCGCAGAAGCCTGCGCATACGCTTCTTGCGGAGAGACCCGGCAGCGAACCGTAGCGAAGGCTGACTCTTCGCTGTTCACAGCGACCAGAAAAGTTCGCAGCGGCGGGTGCCGCCGGGCGGGCTCAATCCGGCCAATCGCACGCGGGTCGTCTCGCAAATCAAGATAGGCGCGATCCGGTTCAGACGCGGTCCAGGGAACCTCCAGCTTGGGATCGCCCTCACCCAGCTCTACGCCTTGCTCCACGCGCATGCCAGCACGCTATACCCGCCGCTGCCCCGGCACAAGTCCCAAAACGCAAGGCCCAAACCATCTTTTGTCGCTTCCATAGGAGCGATTTGGAAACGGCGGCCATTTCGCGTATCATTGCGGATTGCCTCGCGGCCTAGCGACGCGGCTGTGGCCTGCAGTACTGGCCCGGTCGTGCAGACCGGCGCGACGGAACGGAGCATCGCCAATGAAAGCCGGCATCCATCCCGATTACCACGAAGTGTTGGTGCACTGCGCCTGCGGCCACACGTTCAAGACCCGCTCGACCATCAAGGGCGACATGCTGCGCGTCGAAATCTGCTCGAATTGCCACCCCTTCTTTACCGGCAAGCAGAAGTTGATTGATACTGCCGGCCGCGTCGAGCGCTTCCAGAGAAAGTACGCCGAAGCCCAGAAGAAAAAGTAAGTCAGCCGGGCTCACGGCGGCTTCGTGCCGAACTAGGTTTGCTCCGTGCAGTCCTGCGAGGGGCAGTGTAAGATTCTGCCCGCACCATGGCCACAAACCCCTTGCGCGAGCCGGGCACTTGTCCGAGCCACGAAGTTGAGACCGCTGCTCCGCGCGTGACCCTGCGCAATTTCTTCACCCATCCGTACGATTCAGCCATCGCCGCCGCACGCACCTGCTATTCGCCGCGGATCATCACCGCCGCCGAGATCAACGACAAGCAGCGGCTGACCATCGGAGCGGCCACGTTCTACGGCGGCCACCATACCGTCTATCAGCACGCGCACTTCGAGTTCGGCCTGGAGAACGTCAGCCGGCAGTTGGTCTGGTCCTTTCTGCACGCCCACCCTTTCTACAACTCCGAGCAGCAGTCGCAGCGCTACGTGCGGCTGGACCGCGCGCAGGCCTATGTCCCCCCGAGCACTGCCGGCTTCGGCCCGGCCGAGCGTGCCCTCTATGAATCGGCCGTGGCGCGGGCGTGGCACTATTACCGCGAGCTGACCCACCTCCTCGAGCCTGCCGCGCAGAACATACTGCAAGACATCTGGCACATCAGCCCGATGTCCCACCCCAGGCGGGTGCAAAAGGTCGCGCGGCAGGCAGAGAAGCGAGCCATCGAGGTGGCGCGCTACGTTTTGCCCGTCGCCGCCTTTACCACCCTGGTGCACACCGTCAGCGGCATCGTGTTGCACCGGCTGTGGCGCATGCAGGCCGCGTCGGATACGCCCACGGAGGCTCGCGCCGTCGTCGGGGAGATGGTCGCCCGGGTGAAGGAAGTGGATGCGCAGTTCTTCGACCGCTTTGCGAATGAGCCGCTCGAAGCCCCGCCGGAGTGGCAGCAGGTGCGCGGCAACGGCGACGCATTGGCGCGCCAGTTCGATGCGCGGCTGGCCGGGCGAACGTCCGTGCTCGTGGACTACTCGCCGCGCGCGCCGCAGGTCGTGGCCGAGGCCTACCGCGCGGTCTTGGGCCTGGCGGAGGCAGACTGCCCGGACGAGGAGGCGCTCGACCGGCTGCTGAACCCGGCCCGCAACCCGTACCGCATGGAGACGCTGAACATCGGTGTGCACGCCCCGATGATGCGCGCCCTGCAGCATGCCTCCTATACTTTCGCCAAGAGGATCAGCCACACCGCCGACAGCCAGGACCAGCGCCACCGCATGGTGCCGGGCTCACGCCCGTTACTGACGCTGGCTGACACGCGACAGCCGGACTACATCACTCCCATGCTGATCGCACAGAACTCGAACGCGCGGGAAGTTTACGAGCAGGCTATGGCGGAAGCGTGGGCAGCGAAGAATGAGTTGCTCGACCGCGGCGTGCCGCCGGAATGTGCCCTCTATCTGCTGCCCAACGCCAAGGCGGTCCGCCTCGTCGAAAGCGGTTCGCTGCTGCACCTGCTGCACAAGTGGACCATGCGCACCTGCTTCAACGCGCAGGAGGAAATCTACCAGGCTTCGATGGAGGAGATTGAACAGGTGCGCGCCGCACAACCCGAGCTCGCACGCTATCTCGGCCCGCCATGCTTTCTGCGCGCTGGAATCGCTTCGCCCATCTGTACGGAAGGCTCCCACTTCTGCGGCGTCAAGGTCTGGCTCGACTTCCCCTCGATCCAGCGCCGCCTATGACCCGCCGCGGCAGCTTGGCGTATTACCTCGCTGCCGTGGTCATAGGCTGCCTGTTCCTTACCGCTGCGATACTCATAGTGGCGAAATCTTCCACTCTCCACTGGAACACTGGCCGGGATTTCTTGCTGGTCTACTTCTTGTCTGTTTCGCATGGGTGGATCGCTGCACTGCTCTTTGCCTTCCTGCTCCGAAGAAGCAGCGGCGCGCTCGCGTGGAATCGGTCTTGGCAATGGCTGATCCTCGGAGGATGCCTGGCAATCCTCGTGCTGTCGGCCTGGTTCCTCATTCCAGGCACTTGGGCCGGCAGCGCGTATGTGATGCGATGGCTTCTGTGGCTCCTGCCCTGCGGAGATGCACTCACTGGCTTCGCATTCGGCAGCAGCCTGAAGGTTCTGCTCCCCGCAGTCTTTGTTGTCGGGGCGGCGACGGCGTTTGTGCTGTACCGAGTCCATCACGCATTTGAACCCTCAGCGGACTCAGCGAAAAGAGAAGATAGGCCCAGGGTCTAAGGCGCGAGCTAGACGACGCAGGCGTGTCAACTGCGCCAACGGAGGGTGACCGGGCCTTCCAGCGGGTGGTGCATGGGTGCGCCGGTGCGGCGGGATTCGAGGAGCGCGGCTTTCAGGGCGAAGTACCACTTGGCCGGGCGGTCGGCGTCGTCAATCAACATCAAGTTCGGGTTGTGCTTCAGGCCTTCGGCTTGACGAATCATTGTTTCCTGATCCTGGCGAATAAAGCGTTTCCCGAAGAAGCGCAGCAGGCTCACCTGGCCTGGCAGCCACGGCAGGACGTTCCACGCGGCAACGAAATCAATGCAGCACAGGTCGCGGCGCACCGGGGTCACCGTGGCCCGCGAGGAAAACCACGCCGGGCCGCAGCGAATGACCTCGAAGCGCATGTTCGGCAGGACGAAATCAATGGCCGTCGTCACCGGTTGGCCGTAGAGGCGGCGCAGCAGGCGATACGGGGCGCTGTTGGCCGAGGGTTCGTGGGTGCTCATGCGGAAGCCGCAGGGGATGGGCTCAAACTGCTTCCGCTTCTCGTGGATGCTGTGCCGCTTGCGCCACCACCAGGACTGGTGGACAAACGGCCCGTGCGCCGGGTCCATCAAGCCGATGATGCCGTGGTCTACGCTGCAGGGCAGGTCGGCCTGCAGATGGGTCATCCGGTAACGCGGGCTGAACTTGGGTAACTCGGGTGCCGGCGGAAGCGTCTCGGGTGCAGCGGCCCGGGCGCCTGGATCGGGAACGTAGACCCAGAGGAAACCATCGCGCTCCTCGCAGGGGAAACTGCCTACAAGGATGCGCTCCACTTTCAATGGGGAGTCGGCAGTAAGCGAAGGGATTTCGCGGCACCGGCCGGTGTGAGCGTCGAACTTCCAGCCATGATAGGAGCACTCAACCGCAGACCCGTCCAGGCGCCCGTAGGAGAGCGGCATGCCGCGATGCGGGCAGGCGTCACGCAAGGCGAACACGCGGCCGGCAGCGTCTCGTCCCACAACCAGGGGAATCTCCAGCAGCATGGCCTTGGCCAGCTTGTTCCGGCCAACCTCAGCGCTGCGAATCGCGGGGTACCAGAAGCCGTACAGCGCGTTCGGATCGGGCGACAATCCGGCAACGTTTGCCGACGCATACGGGGAGGCGCTGGCTGGTGAAGCGGCTCCGCCGTCCTGGACGTCCGGAATGGCGAGATGGCTACGGGCGGGCAGGTGTCGCCTCCGCGGTCTTTCCCGCTACGGGCAAGGCAGGCGAGCCCGCTGCATCCTTGCGATCGGCTTGGCGGGCAGCGGCCATGAGGCGTTCGATTTCGTCCACCGTGCGCGGCAGGCGAGCCGAGAGCAGTCTGTAGCCGGTTTCGGTGACCAGCACGTCGTCTTCGATGCGCACGCCGATGTTTTCTTCCGGGATGTAGATGCCCGGCTCGATGGTAATCACCATGCCGGGCTCGAGGGGGCGGTCGTAGGCGCCGGCGTCGTGGACGTTGAGGCCGATGTGGTGACCCAGACCGTGAATGAAGTAGCGCCCGAGCGGCTTGCCCTGCCGGTCGGTGCCGTGGGAGTTGATGTAGTCGAAGGCAATGCGCATCAACCCGTTGGGGCCGCGGCCCATGGTCATTCCGGGCTTCAACGAGGCGAGCGCGGCATTCTGGGCGCCGAGCACAATCTCATACAGCTCGCGCTGCCGCGGAGTAAACTTCCCGTCGGCGGGCAGAGTGCGGGTGATATCGGCGGCGTAGCCGGAGAAGCTGCAGCCGACGTCCAGGACAATGACCTCCCCGGGCTGGATCTTCTGCGAAAGCTCGTTGTAGTGCAACACGGTGGAGTTAAAGCCAGCACCCACAATCGAGGCGTAGGCCGGGCCTTCGCACCCGCCGCTCTTCATCACGTATTCCATGCGCGCAGCCACCTGATACTCATACACTCCCGAGCGCATCATCTTCATCGCTTCCAGGTGCGCATCCATGGAGAGGTCGATCGCCCTGTTCAGCAGCTCGATCTCGCTGGGTGACTTTACCTGGCGCAGCGCGGCGATCTTTGCGGACACGGGGTGCCAGGAGGATTGCGGCAGCACCTGATAGAGCCAACTGGACCAGCTCTTGGCATGGGGGAAGCCGCGATCATTGTCGGCAGGCAGGACGGTGTGGAAATTGGTGAACACCTTGGAGAGCTTCTCCAGCTCCCCTTTGAGAGCAGCGAACGCCTGAACGGATTCAAAGCCGGTGCGCTCGGCTACACCCGGGTCGGCCGGGCCAATGCGCGGGCCGTTCCAACGCTCCGCCTGGGGGTTGCGCGGCGGCAGGAAAAGGATCTCCGCCGGGCCAGACCAGGTCTTGCCTGCGGGCGGACTGGGAATCAGCAGCAGGGCCGCCCCTTCCTCATTGTGGCCGGTGAGGTAGTAAAAGTCCTCCTGTTGAGAAAAGACGTAGGAGGGGGAGGAGTTCTCCTTGCCGGTGAAGCCGAACAGGACGATAGGCCCGTCCGATGGAGCGCGCAGGCGGGCGCGGCGCTCGGCGTAGACGTTATTGGGCTCGCGCGTCCGCGCCAACGCGGGCAGCGCGGCAAAGCCAACCGCCAGCGTCACACACAGGGTGAGCATTATCCGAACCAGAGCTGTCCATCGGCAGATCATCGGGCCTCCAGAAGGGAGCACGAGCAACCGGTTTGACGGGAAAACCCAATTGTAGCCGAACTACCCGGTCAACGAAAACGGGAACCCGGAAGCGCTTGGCGGAAAACGTTGGCCGTGCGGCCTACCGGGGCATGGCCAACGTTGCAGCCAAGGACACATAAAACTCAGAATCCGGGGGCGCCGGTGGGGGCGGGGCGAACCTCGGCCGGCGGGCGCAGGCCAAAGCGGAAGCGGTGGAAGTAGGTCTGGCCGAGCGAGAGGACCCCGGTGTACACGTAGCCCCAGACGAACAGCAAGAGGAAAGGCACAGTCGCGTAGTTCTCATTGCGGATGGCGTAGAGAACCGTAGCGGCGAAGTACAACCCCAGGGCAACCTCGGCGAACGGCATCCAGCCGGCGCGATTCCGATAGGACTTCCGGACGAAGGTGTCCGCACGGCCCTCGATGCGATACTTGGGCGTGCGGGCGAATTCGGACTTCCTGCCCAGCAACGCTTCGATCACCACCACCGCATTGCGCACCGACAGTCCAATGCCCACGGCCATCACGAAGGGCAGGTAGAGAAAGGTGCGCCGCCATGTTTTCGGCCGCAGCACACGCTGCGCGGCCAGATAGAAGCTGGAAATCGAGCAGGTGGATGCCAGGAACAGGGGCAGGTCAATCACCAGCATCTGGAACCACCCTTGGTAGAAGCGCACGATCATGGCCGGCAAAAGCATGGTCGAAAGCAGGACCATCAGCGGATAACTGATGTTGGCGGTGAGGTGGAAGAAGGCTTCGGTCTTCACATGCCAGGGCTGTCCGGAGCGCAGGACTCGAGGAAGGATTTTCTTCGCCGTCTGCATCAGACCCTTGGCCCAGCGGGCCTGCTGGGCCTTGAAGGCGTTCATTTCCACCGGCAGCTCGGAGGGGCACTCGATGTCCGGCAGGTAGAGGAACTTCCAGCCGCGAAGCTGGGAGCGGTAGGAGAGGTCGGTATCTTCGGTCAGCGTATCGTGCTCCCAGCCGCCCGCATCCTCGATGGTCGTGCGCCGCCAGATGCCGGCCGTGCCGTTAAAGTTGAAGAAGGTGCCGCGACGCGAGCGGGCGCCATGCTCGATGACAAAGTGGCCGTCGAGCAGGATGGTTTCCACCTCGGTCAGCAAGGAGTAGTCGCTGTTCAGATAGGTCCAGCGCGTCTGCACCATGCCGACCCCCGAGTCGTGAAAGTAGGGCAGCGCGCGGCGGAGAAAATCCGGCGGAGGGATGAAATCGGCATCGAAGATGGCGATGAATTCGCCTCCGGCGTGCTGCAGGCCTTCCTGCAGGGCCCCGGCCTTAAAGCCCTGCCGGTGGGGGCGATGGTGATAGGTGATGGGAAAGCCCAGGGCCTGATAACGCTCGACGCAGTTCCGGGCGACCTGGCAGGTTTCGTCCGTGGAATCGTCGAGCACCTGAACCTCCAGCAACTCGCGCGGATAGTCGAACCGCGCCACGGCTTCAACCAGGCGTTCGATCACGTAGCGTTCGTTGAAGATGGGGAGCTGTATGGTAACCTTGGGCCAGGCAGTGGGTTCGGGCGGGGGAGCCGGAACATTCTTCCTGTATTTGAAGAAATTGTAGACCAGCCAGTAGCGGTGCAGGCCGTACATCGCCAGGACCACCAGCACCAGGAAGTAAGGAATCATCACCGCCAGGTCAAAAGTGTCCAGGTTGTAGAGACCGATAAACGGATTGCGGTTCTTATCGGTGAGCTTCTGCCAGTAGTCGCTGACGGGATTCTGAGCCACAAACAAAGCGAAACTCACCAAGCCCCACACCTTGCACAGACCCCCGTATGCTGAACAGCCTGCGACGATCCCCGCGCGCCCAACTTCTTGTTGCGGTCGCCGCCTCGGCCGCACTTGGCGCGGCTTTTCTCGAGCTCCGGCGGCTGGAGGACCTGAAGCTCTACGTCGTTGAAACCATTGCCCTGGCGCTGGCCGCCGGCGTCCTCTACTTCGCGGCGCTCTTTGCGCTCGAACATACGCGCGAGCACCGCGCCACCCTGTGGGTCGTCCTGGCCGCCGCGGTCCTCATTCGCGCGCTCCTGGCGCCCCTGCTGCCCAACCTCTCGACTGACCTCAACCGTTACCGCTGGGACGGCCTCGTGCAGCAGGCCGGCTTCAACCCCTACAGCGTGCCGCCGGATGACCCGCGGCTGATTCACCTCCGCGCGAAGCTGGGTTCGGGGGCATGGGCCGCGATGCCTGGGAGGGAAACTCCCACCGTCTATCCCCCCCTCACCGAACACGTGTTCCGCCTGGCCTGGCGATGGCTGCCAGAACCGCTGGCCTTCAAACTGCCGTTCTTGCTGGCCGACCTCCTGGTGGTTCTACTGTTGGCCTGGTGGGTCCGATCCACCGGCGGAAGGGCCTACCAGGTCGCCATGTACGGGTGGAACCCGCTGGTGGTCGTCGAGTTTGCCGGCAGCGGCCACAACGACGCGCTGGCACTTGCGGGCCTAGTCGCCGCCGTGGTGATTATACGGCGCAGCCCGGTGGTGTCAACATGGGTGCTGGCCGCCGCGGCTCTGGCCAAGGCCTTTCCCATGCTGTTGCTACCGCTGTGGATACGCCGTGCGGGCTGGCCTCGCTGGCGAGCCTGGTTGGCCGCAATTGGGGCCGGGTTGCTGGCCGTTGTGCTGGCCTGGCCCTACCGCGCGGCATGGCCCGAATACCTCCAGGCGCTGGCCTACTTTGAATCGCGCTGGCAGAACAACAACGCCAGCCTGTACACGGCGATGGGGTGGCTTGCCGGCTCGAGCCTGGTGGCCGCCGGGGTGGGGGCCGGTGTGGCCGCCGGTCTGGCGCTGTGGGGCGCGTTTCGACGGCTCGATCCGGCTCGCGCGGCTTACCTGTTGATCGGTGCCACCCTCCTGCTCGCTCCCAACGGCTTCTCCTGGTATTTCACCTGGATTGTGCCCGTCCTGTGCTTCCTGCCGGGGCTGCGCACGGCCTCTGCCTGGTTGCTGCTGACGGTCTTGCAATTCCTCTCGTACAACGTGCTGATTGACTTCCAGGCCAGCGGGCGATGGAACTTCGACCCTGCACTGCAGTGCCTAACCTACGGGTCATTCTATGCCTTGCTGCTGTGGAGGGGGCTATACGGCCGCCGAAGCGACGAAGCCAGGCACGCCGAATGAGCCCTAGGGTTGGCCATGTTTTGCACCGGCGCACCTTGCAGCGGCCCCCGCGTTTGCCGAGGCTAGGACTCCAGCCTGGCCTCCATGGTGATTTTGGCGTTGAGCAGGCGGGAGACCGGGCACGCCGCCTTGGCGTCCTGAGCGGCCTTCTCGAAGGCGGCGGGAGTGGCTCCCGGGATCTTTGCCGCAACATCGAGATGGCTGGCGGTGATCGTCCAGCCGCTGTCGAGCTTCTCCAGGGACACAGTGGCTGTCGTCGCGATGCGTTCCGGGGAAAGCCCGGCGCCGGCGAGCTGCGCCGAGAGGGCCATAGAGAAACACCCGGCGTGAGCCGCGGCAATCAGCTCTTCCGGATTCGTGCCCATGCCGCTTTCGAAGCGTGTGGTGAAGGAGTACTGCGTGTTGGAGAGCACGCCGCTCGGAGTCGAGATGGAGCCCTGGCCATCTTTCAGACCGCCTTGCCAAACCGCCGATGCTGTGCGCTTCATTGCCGCCCTCCCACGGTTCAAGAAATGAGTGAAAGCCCAGCCCTCGCAGGGTATGAGGCGAGGTCTGCCAGCGCGAGAAGTTACCTGCCCTCGCAGCCGCAAAGGGGTGGAGTGAGAAACGTGGCGCGCGGGGCGGACTTGCTGCCATTGCCAGAGAGACGCCGGGAAAGCCCTGCGGTCAAAGAACGGCGGGCACGCCACAGGCGGGCTTTGAGGGTGTTGGGCGAGACGCCCAGGATGCGGGCAGCTTCAGCGGTGGACAATCCCTCCACTTCGCGCAGGATGAACGCCAGCCGCAGGGCCGGGGAGAGACTTGCCAGGTCCTGCTCGACCATGGCGTGCAACTCCTTGCCGCGGAAGAGCTGCTCGGGACCGGGGGTGTCGTCGGCCACCCGTTCGGCGAGCGGCAAACCATCTTGGTGCGGCAGGTCGTCAATGGAAACGGCCGGGCGAACGCGCTGGCTGCGGCGGCGCATCAGAGCGGCGTTGATGACAATGCGCGTGAGCCAGGTAGAAAACTTGGAGCGGCCCTCAAAGCGGGGCAAGTTGCGGTAGGCGGAAAGCAAGCCGTCTTGCAGGGCGTCTTCGGCGTCTTGGGGATTGCCCAGCAGGCGTAGAGCAGCCTTATAGAGGGCGCGGGAGTAGCGCCCGAACAAGGTGTCCAGAGCCTGCGCATCGCCCTTCTGGCTCAGGCGAATGAGCTGGTCTTCGCTGACGGCCGAGGGAACCTGGACGACTGCCGACATCCTCTCCTCCACCAACACGCCCTGTCCGGCTGCGCTCTATTCCTACACCCAAAGTTTCTCATTGACAAGTACGCACTTTTACGTGCAATACTTACCGAGAGGATACTGAAGATGCCCAACCCCGCGCAAGGATGCTTTGACTGCCCGGTGGAGACCACGCTGCACGTCATCAGCGGGCGCTGGAAGACGGTGGTGCTGTTTCACCTGTTTGACGGCACGAAGCGCTTTTCCGAGCTGCTGCGAGCCATGGGCGGCATCACGCAGAAGATGCTCACGCAGCAGTTGCGCGAGATGGAGAGGGACGGGGTGGTGCGGCGACGCGTGTATCCGCAGGTGCCGCCCAAGGTGGAGTACTCGTTGACCTCGTTGGGACACAGTTTGAAGCCGGTGGTGGAGGCCATGTCCCGGTGGGGCCTGCGCCACAACCAGGTGACGGCGCGGCAGCGGTCGCGGCGCATGCCACACCGCGTCGAGGTTCCCGCTGAAGCCCGGCCAGCGCTCTCCGTCCGCCGCGGCTAGTCTTCTCTCCATCTCCTAAGTCTCGAGAACAGAGACTCGCCTGACGCCGCCGGGTTTCTTTGAGCGGCGGGCGCAGCCACCGCAGCCCCCCAACCAGAAGCAGAGCCGCTGTAGTTTCGAGATCAAGGGAGGGCGGGGACCCACGCTGCCAACGGGAGCCCCGCCCTTCGTGTTTGAGTAGCTTACTGCTGCGGCTTAGCCGCAGTGGGAACGGTCTTAGTCTCCGCCGGTTTCTTGGTGGCCACCTGGGAGCCCGTGGGCACGGTCCAGAAGGTGGGGTTGGCGGCCACCCATTCCTTGGAGACGTAGCTCATCTTCGGGCTGAAGGCGAACAGGTTGGATTCGGCGAAGAGCAGGCTGTCGCGGGCAAACTGCACCCGCTTCGCATAGAGATCGGA
>PJQE01000118.1_pt1 | contig 10928 bp, 11 predicted proteins | sample 1503751 | NCBI WGS metagenome assembly PJQE01 (sample SAMN07775948, study PRJNA414020) | Biofilm metagenome, whole genome shotgun sequencing project. | reverse complement strand
TTGATTGGCGCACGAACCGTGGTGAGGTCGAGATTGCGCTGCGCGTCGTCAAGCGCCGCTTTCGCCTGCAAATAGGCGGGGAACTCCTCCAACGGCAAATCAGGATTGCCAAGCAATTGGGTGAGCGCATTCGAGCGCTGCTGCCGGACCAGCTGCTGCTGCGCCTGTGCGGTTACCAGCGCGGTCATAGTGTTGTCGAGATCGAGCTGCGATCCGACATTATTTTTCACCAGCGATGATTTGCGTTCGACGTCGCGCTGTTTGATGGCGATGCCCGCGCCGACGATCTCCAGCGTCTGGGAATATAGCTTGACGTTTGCGACGAGGTTGGCGTGGTTGGTCTTGGCATCTTCGAGTTTTGCGCGCGCCTGCGCCAGCCCAAGCCGGTATGGCACAGGATCGATCTGAAAGAGGGTGTCGCCGGGCACCACCAGCTGGCCCTCCTTGACAGAAACGCTGACGATCTTGCCAGAGACATCCGGCGTGATCAGTACTTTCTGCGCGCCCACATAGGCATCGTCCGTGCCGACGTAACGGCCGCCGTTCAGATAGACCGTAAGTCCGGCCACCACCGCAACCAGCGGCAGAACCACGAGCAGCAGGAAACGGCGATAGCGGCGCAAGCCCGCCATCAGTCGTCGACGTGGCTCGCCGGCGAGCTTTGATCGGCCGGGCGCGGACGGATCTCCCTTGTGCTCCGGTGGGAATTTGAGGATCGGATCAGCCATAACGCTGCTCCTCTCTAGACAAATCTTCGTTCGCACCCTGCACCGCGTTACGAACGTTTTCCTTGATTTCCTCAAGTTGTGTAAGCAGGCGGTAAGCATCCGCGACGGGAATGCCGTTAAGCGCAGTGGCAGTAAGCTCGGAACGCAGGCCGTTCAGTTTGCTAAGCAACTGGCGTCCGGCCTTCAAAAGATGGAGTCGATTGATCCGACGGTCATTGGCATCGCCCCGGCGTTCGAGCCAATTGTTCTCACATAATTTATCGACCAATCGCGTCAACGTGATCGGTTGCATCTCCATTTCTTCGGCGAGTTCCGCCTGGCTCATGCCCTCCTTGCGTCCTACCTTGGCCAAAACCGCCCACTGTGCGCGGGTTATGCCAAAGCGCCCTGCCTCCTTGTCCGCATAGACACGTAGCATTCGCGCCAGTTCGGCGAGAGTGAACAAAAAATCCTGATCCACGGAAGCGCGGCTCATTTACATCTCCGATAAGCATGTGATATTATAAGCTTGCTTATGTGATAGTCAAGCTTATGAGCGGCCGATCAAGATGCAATGATGCGCGGCGGGACGCTGGATGTGTAGGGTCGCTGAATCGCGTGCGAGCAGGCATTTTCATCGAATGACTCCAATCGCCTGCAAGAAGATTGGGCTATGTGTTTGCCTTGTCCTCGAGATACCTCCGCGCATCTCCTACGGTGAGGACAGATGTGGCAATCTCGTCAGGAATCTCACAGCCAAATGCCTCTTCAAAAGCTATGAGAAGCTCGATCGTATCAAGGCTGTCAGCGCCCAGGTCCTCGATGAAGCGAGCATTGTCGACGACCTTCTCCGGCGGAACGTCAAGATGCCGGCTGACTATGTCCCTAATCCGATGGCCAACGCTATCCATGGCTCAGATCTCACTTCAGCCACCGAAGACTACCGCACAATTTCAAAAACCCGTTAGGTAACAAACAGTTCCATCTACGCCGTGGGAAGTCGAGGGCAAGGCCCCGAGAGCCATCGGTAAAGCTTGCACGCGCCCGTCCCGATGGACGATCGTGGCCGCCTACCGAAGCACATGGAACTCCATGGCACCAACCACGCCGCCAAAGTCACAAAATGGCGACGGTCAAGGACGCCGCGCTGTCGGTGGCTCAAGGATGACTTCTCTTAACTGGTCGCCGCTCACGATCAGGATGATGAAGTTCAATCGGCCGTCCCTTTTCATCAAAGTTGCACTGATTGCATTTCCCTTTGTAACTTTCTCAGCAATAGCGACTGCATCCGATAATTCCTGCCGTACATTCTTCAGAGCCACCAATTCATTCCGGTTGTCGGAACTCTCCAAAGAGAGGGTGCTTTCTTTCCTTGCAACGCTTCCAGTTTTTGCGTCGATGGCATTCTCCCAGATCAGCGTCCTGCGCATGGTCTTGACCCAATAGACTGCGGAACCAGCCAAGATATCGAATCTGACTTCTAGTGCCGTTGATCCACTATGCAGCTTCTCTGCTATTTTGATCGCCCGCCGTAACGAAACTCGGGCTTCACGAAAGAATTGAAACTCCCGAGTTGTCCCTTGATCAGCGTCGCCAGTAGCCGGTGGATTGTCTTCGCTAGCCGCGACGTTTGACCACAGCATCGCTCGAGCTGGCGATAGGTGCGCGAGCGCCAGAAGGCCGATTAAGAAAAGTATGCGACTACACATCTCTAACCAAAGCCGAATCCCGGGACGAAATCCCCCGACAAGGTCGCAAACCTGTGTTTGCAAGCAATTTCCGACGCGGACGAACCTCTGCTTGTTGCCTTCCTCAATTCTCTCACTTCTTTCTCGCGCGAGCCCTATGGCGGCCATCGCGAGCAAATCCGTGCGCAAGCCTATCATAAGCTTGCTTGCTTCTTTCGAGAAAAGGGTTTATCTATGACGGAAAGGGACGACGCGGGTGCGCGTTCCATGCCTAAGGCGTGCCGGATTAAGTACTTGCCTTGCTTAGCGGTTCAACCGGTCCAATGAGAGAGCGGCGCGCACGGATAGAGTGGCAAGCTGGGGAGGGCCCGGCATCAACGATCGCGGTAGTCATTGCGGCGTGGTCTTGGGCGTCGTCGCCCCCTTCTCGGTTGCGGTGCTTCTGCTATTTTTTGAATGGGACGGTTGCTTTGGATTCTCCATCTGACCTTCATTGGCAAAAAGCCGGTCGCCAAAAGTCAGCGCTCTGCGAAGGCGTGTGGACTTAAGCATCAGGAGGGTCCCTGCAATTGTTCGCCCAGACCGGAATCAACCTGAGCCCCGAACATGCCTGCAAGGCCGCCCGCGCGGGGCCGCTCGCGATATCGATGATCGCCGCGCTGCCGATCGTCGGATCCTGTCACGAAACGTCGATCGACGGTAAGGTTACTCAGGATTGAGACGATGACGCAGCGCGCGACTATGCTCGCCGGGCACGAGGGCCACCAAATTGCCGCATCGACGGAAGGGCCAGAGAATGGCTTTCCGGTCGTGCTGGCACATGGCGGAGGCCAGACACGGCGAAGCTGGCTCGTCGTCTCGCAGCTGCTGGCCCGGCATGGATTTCGATCAATTGCAATAGACCTGCGCGGACATGGCGATAGCGCTTGGGCTGAGGATGGCGCATATGACATCCGAGATTTTGCGAGCGATCTTGTGGCCATCGCAAGCGCACAAGCTCGAAGGCCGGCGCTCATCGGCGCCTCGCTTGGGGGCTTGGCGGGCATTTTCGCGGAGGGCGAACTGAGCCCGTTCAGCTTTGCATCTCTCACGCTCGTTGATGTCACTCCACAAATGGAGCCGGCAGGCATCGCGCGCGTTGTCGGCTTTATGGCGGCTCATGCACGCGAGGGATTCGCCTCTCCCCAGGAGGCTGCGCAGTCGATTTCCAACTATCTGCCCCATCGCCCAAGCCGAAAAGCCTCATCCGGACTTCAAACATATCTTCGCCGCAAGGAAGACGGACGATATTATTGGCATTGGGATCCCGCCTTCATCGATCAAATCGTTCGACCGAAAGTGATGGAAGCAGCGGCGATCGATCGTCGGCGCTGCGCGCTGAACGCTGCGGCCGGCAGGCTGCGTCTGCCCGTCCATTTGATACGGGGAGGCTTGAGCGACCTCGTGTCTCCCGAAGCTGTGGTGCATTTCAAGACGCTGGTTCCCCACGCTGAATACACCGACATCGCGGATGCTACACATATGGTGGTGGGCGATCAGAACGATGCTTTCGGTCAAGCCATCGTTGAATTCCTGATCCGAAGGCATGGCGCGGAGGTGGTCTCGTGAACCGAGAAAGGAAGCCCCACGATATTGAACAACTGCGGAAGCGTTTGCTGATTGCTCCCTTTCATCGCTGGCTCGGGCTGAATTTGATTGATTTCGATATGAACGAACTCGTGCTCGAAATGCCTTGGCGAGACGAGATTGTCTCCAATCCCAAAATCGCATCGGCGCATGGCGGCATTCTTTCCGCGTTGATCGACCTGACGGGACTCTACACCATCCTTGCAGCTGGAGGGACACCGCGGGCGACAATCGATCTGCATGTCGATTTCCATCGACCTGCATTACCTGGTCAGCTGCGCGCAATTGGCCGATTAGTAAAGATGGGGCGTCAAATCAGTGTTGCTGAAACACGTGTTGTCGGTACCGACGGCGCCCTTCTGGCAAGTGGAAGAGGTGCCTATGTTTGCGAATAGGATGCCGTCAGGCCGTTTCGTCACATGCGTCACTGGCCCGATCTTCACTGGGCCCCAGCAAGGCACGGTTCACTTGCGGTCCGCCAAATAAGATTTCGCATAGAACTGATCCATCAAAAGCAAAGGAAGAATGGAATGAAGACAGTCACCTGCAGATTCGCCGCAGCGTCCCTCGCCCTGACGATGCTTGCGGTCTCGCCATCGGCGGCACTCGCCCAAAAGAAATACGATCCAGGCGCGTCCGACACCGAAATCAAGATCGGGAATATCATGCCTTACAGCGGCCCCGCATCCGCCTATGGCGTTATCGGCAAGACTGAGGAAGCCTACTTCAAGATGATCAACGATCGCGGCGGGATCAACGGTCGTAAGATCAACTTCATAACATATGACGACGCCTACTCTCCTCCTAAGGCAGTAGAGCAGGTCCGCAAGCTAGTCGAAAGCGACGAAGTCTTGCTCGTCTTCAACCCACTCGGCACGCCGTCCAATACAGCGATCCAGAGGTATCTCAACTCAAAGAAAGTCCCGCAGCTGTTCGTTGCGACGGGTGCAACCAAGTGGAACGATCCCAAGAATTTTCCCTGGACGATGGGCTGGCAGCCTTCCTACCAGAGTGAGGCCCACATCTACGCCAAGTATCTGATGAAGGAGAAACCAAATGCGAAGGTGGCCATCCTTTATCAGAACGACGACTTCGGCAAAGACTATGTCAAGGGCACCAAGGATGGGTTCGGCGCCAAGGCTGCCAATATCATCATGGAAGAGAGTCACGAAGTTTCCGAGCCGACTATCGACTCCCACATCGTCAAGATCAAGGCTGCCAACCCAGACGTTCTCCTGATCTACACAACCCCGAAATTCGGCGCGCAGGCGATAAAGAAAACGGCTGAGATCGGCTGGAGACCGCTGCAAATCATGACCAACGTCTCGGCATCGGTAGGTAGCGTGATGCAACCTGCGGGCTTCGACAATGCTCAAGGAGTGATTTCAGCTGCCTACGCAAAGGACGCGACCGATCCGCAATGGACTAATGATCCCGGCATGAAGAAATGGGCCGAGTTCGTCGACAAGTACATGCCTGGCGCCGACAAGACCGACAGCGGCCACATCTATGGATACGGCGCTGCCCAAACACTGGCGAAGGTGCTCGAGATGTGCGGCGATGATCTCACGCGTGCCAATATCATGAAGCAGGCCGCGAACCTGAAGGACTTTGAGCCTGACACGCTGCTGCCGGGCATCAGGATCAACACCGGGCCGACCGATTTTGCACCGATCAGTTCGCTCCAACTAATGAGATTCAAAGGCAAGAAATGGGAATTGTTCGGCGACACCATTCACGGTGACGTGCCTGCGGAATGATTCTCCGGCGGGTAGAACAAATAGGCTCCCGTGAGCAATCACGGGAGATCTTTTGTGACCTTGATGCTGTGCAGCAGCATGGCTCGTCCGACTTCGTCCATGACAAAGCAGCGCGACAACAAGGCTGGGTAACGCTTTCAGCGAGAGCGCTCGGCAGCGTCGGAAGTTTGGCAGGATTGAACTTTAGCGTCAGCGGCTTCGCCACCGGGGGCCGGCTACTCTTCGCGAAAGATGAACGTTCCTTCGAGAACTACCGCGGGAACTGCTCGGCCGTGCCAAGGTGACGAGCTATCCTGCCTCCGGCGCACGTTCCTTCAAACTTCAACGTGAGTTCGTCGTCGCTACCGAAAACGGTGTGCCCATCGGCATGCTTTGTTTTCAAGTTCTCCCTTCCTTTTAGAGCCATTCGGCGAGCGTTAGTGCTCCGACTGTCGGAGCAGGCCCGGGTTGCGAAGTCGGGGCGAGCGTGTTTGGATGATCCTCGGCGCGGCTCGGTCAGAAGTCCGCCCCAAGTCGCCGGTTGAAACGCCCTAGAGATAAAGGATTGGATCAGCACTTCGAGGCTCTTCGATCTCGGTGCATCGGCGGCAGAATCGCCGACGAAAAGCGGATGCGCGCCGAACCTTCACCGACGTGTTCGCGCACACGCTGAGCGCACAGCCCGATGCCAGTCATAATCCGGCTCAGGAGATGCCCGTGGCGCACCAACCCCTGGCGGCCATCCTCGGTGAGCTTGTCGGCATGCTGCTTAGCACGACTGCAGCTTTGGCCTCGACCGGCTGCGCCAACAGTGCTCATGTCTCAGATATTCAGCGGAGTGCTCCGGGTGATCGCGGACCTGCTTTTCGCGAAAATACCGCTTCTTCATTTCTCAGGCGACATCATTGCATGCTTTCTCGGGCTACCGCTGTTGGCCAAGAACAAATTGACCAGTAGAAATCCGTCTTACGACATCGGCCGCGACGCAAAGTCCGCCCGCTCCAACAGGACGGATATGACAATGCCGGAGACCAATCCCCAAAAGGGGGCCCCTACATTCAACAATGGCATGTCAGCAATGGTCACGAGAAACGCCACCAGCGCGCCGAAGGAGAAGCGGTTGGCGAACGCCGTAACGAAAGTCGTCTGCAACACGCTCAACATCGCGAGGCCTGCCAATGCTGCAACAAAGGACTTTGGAGTGTTGAGGAGCAGTCGGGTGAAAGTTGGCGCAAACAGCCCGAACATGATCGACAGAAGACCAACCACGATCCCGGCGACATATTGGCGTTTGCGCTCGCCGCTGCCGACGATGATGGCATTCGTCGGCCCTGTCAGGCACGTGCTGATGGCGCCAACAAGGGCGCTGGCGAACGCGCCGACCCCACAGGCGATCGTCACCGCAGTGACCGGCGGATTGTGCCCCGCTGCCTTGAGTACAGCGAAGCCCTGACCGTTCTGCACGACCAAGACGGTGATCGCCAGCGGCAAGACAAGCTCGACCAAAGCAGCGATCGACCAAGCCGGGTCCTGAATGACCGGTCGGATCAACTCGAACTCCAGCGGCGACGAATCCTCGAATCTGCCGAGGACGATCGTGGCAAGCGCGCCAACCACCAGCGCTCCGATGATGGGCGGGCAGCGGCGGCCCAGCCCTGGGACCGAGGACAGGAGCAGCCAGACCGCCACCATGGGTCCGGCGACAGCGCCGTCCGCGAATACCGCACGGACGAGGTCGAGGCCAAAACGCAAAAACACGCCGGCAACCATTCCCATCACTATCGGGAGCGGAACCAATTCCGTCAAGCGCTTCACCCAGCCGCTTCCACCCAGCACCAGGATGAGAGCGCCCGTGACGTAGTATGCTCCGACGACCTGATGAAAATTCAGGTGCGTCAATGACTGTCCGACCAGAACCGTGCCGGGAATCGTCCAGAAGAAAGCTAATGGCTGTCGATAAAGCCAGCAGAACAGGATCGTGATCAAGCCATTAATGAAGAAGGCACCGAAGATCCAGGACGCAATTTCGCCTTCCGAAAGTTCACCCTGCAAACCGGCTGTCAGGATGATGGCCATCGGAGCAGTCGCGGCAAAGAGCCAGCCGATGAATCCGTTCGAGGCGTACAGCAACCCAAAATCAGAAATGATCTTTCCGGATATTGACGGTCTATCAGTTGGCCGTTCGAGATGGGGGAGCATGGACAGCTAGCACCAGCGAGAAGTATCGGTGACCAATCCTACCAAGAGGCAGCTCGATACGATAGTCCGCAATCGGTTAGGAGCCAGGTGGTCCGCCGACGTCTCCAGAATGGCTTTTCTTGAACGAATGCCGCCTTGGCGAGGCTGCCCCCGGCACAAGGAGCCTCGCGACTCAGCCCCTCTTTCGGATTGTGCGATGACGCTGTGAAAGGGCACAAGCGTGCGGCGCGCTTTGGCACTAGTCCGATCGAAGGCCAGATCAGCAGGATCAAAGCCATCAAACGACAAATGTATGGCCGGGCAAACTACGCGTTATTGCGACGACGCGTCCTCCTGGCTGCTTTGCAACCTATCCAATCCCGATCGCTCATGCTTTGTCGCGCTATAGTGCTTCGCGCACTGCGCATGCCGGCTTCGTGCTCGATACGCTGGAACAGGCACTGCACGATCGGCGGCCGATCCATCGCGGCGGGCTCGTGCATCATAGCGACCGACGCAGCAAAGGCGGATTCAAGCGGTCGTCGCAACATCGATTTTGTTACTCATGGTAGCCACTCGTCAAGCGCCTCCGCCGGCGTTTTCCATCCCAGCGTCTTTCTCGGTCGGGCGTTGAGGGCGGCAGCAACGGCGGCGATCTCGTGAACGCTATGGACGCTCAGGTCTGTGCCTTTCGGGAAGTACCGACGCAGCAGAGTGTTCTCGTTAGTGCCGCGCTGCCATGGACTTTGCGGATCGCAGAAGTAGACCTGCACGCCTGCATCGATCTTGAGACGATCTTGTTGGGCCATTTCGGCCCCTTGGTCCCAGGTCAGCGAACGGCGCAGCTCTTGTGGCAAGGTGATGATGGTGCGAGTAATCGCGTCCCGCACGTTCAGCTCCGTGTCCCGCGAGCGCAGGCCCATTCTTGATGCGCGGAGCTTCGCCGTGCCCCATGAGCCGTGGAAGATGCAGCAGCATCGTGAACCGCGTTGTGCGCTCGACCAGCGTACCAATCGCTGAGCTGCCAAGACCAAGGATGAGGTCCCTCTCCGAGTGTCCCGGCACTGCTCGATCGGCTGCTTCGGCGGGGCGTTGACTGACCATGATCTCCGGCGAAACAAAGCCCTTGCCTCGCCTTCTTACGCGCGCTCTGGGCACTCTTAGCACACGTCCCGTTTGCAAGCAGGCCGTCAGTTCGCGGCGTAGCGCTCCCCGACCTTGAACGAAGAGAGCGTGATAGATGGCTTCGTGGCTGATGCGCATCGTGTTGTCGTCCGGGAAGTCGATCGGCAAGCGTCGGGCAATCTGCTCCGGGCTCCAGGCACCTCGGCCGCTGCCGTCTGTGCTGCGCGACCAAAGCGGCTGAGCCGAGTAGCCGCAGCGTCTCTTAGCTAACGGATGGTTAGTTCTTCCCGGAGGCCGTTTGATCAAAAACGGTTTCAGGGACCCGGCGGCGCACCAAATATCACCGGTGGCGCGTGTAGGTCGACCGCTCTGCTCATCCAACCGATATGCCTCCTCGAAGGCATCGTACGCGTCAGACGAGGGATCAACATCGAGATCAGCAATTGCCTCGAAAACATCCACGGCCACGTTGAACATGCAGGGCTGAATGTTCACAATATTTCCGTACCATTTGAATGCGGCAAATGCGGAGCGGATTTTCTTGATGCCGCCGCTCGGTCTCAACTTGCGCGCGTTCGATGAGCGAACGCGGCACAAGACACACGATCATCAGGTCTGTCGTCATTGGCGGGAGCTCATCGAGGGGAATGAGCTTGATTTCATGGACGGGCTCGACGTGGTGATGGAACAGATTGCGCAGCGCCTTCAGGGCAAGGAAGTTCGCGGATCCGAACAGGTCCCGACCGGCTTGCTTTTTGAGCTTGTCATTCAATCCGTAAAGGGCATTCAGGAAATTGAGCAGTGTGTCGGGATCCGGCTCTTGAAGCTGGTTGAAGTAGGATCGGAAAAACCGGTCGATCGCTGCGTTCAATGAATCGGAGCCCATGGGCGCTGTCTGGATGGACTTCGTATCCAAACCGCGCGATTCTGCTATAAGCATTGGGTCAAATTGAGATCTGGGAACCCGTTCGCGCAAGCACGCACCCTTTCATAGATGGCACCATCGTCACCGGGGGTGCCCAGCGTGAGATAGGTATGTCTTTCGTCCTGCCGGGCGTAGACAATCCATTCACCGGTCAGCCGCCGGGCTTGACTGCGATCATGATATCCGAGGTGACGAATTCGTGCAGCATGAAGCCGATCAGCTTGTCGTCGGGAACGGACATGTTGGTGGCCGCTTCTTCGACGGGGTCGGCGAAGCTGTTCGCGCGCCAGTGATTATCGACATTCGTCGGAATTAAGGCGGCTTGATGATAATGCTTATGCCGCAGGCCTCGCAGCGGTGGCCTTGTAAACAGTGACGGGGGTTTGGTGAGGCTCGGGCGGGCGATGGGATGTTCCTCCAGAGTGGCTATTTCATCAAAGACCGCAAACACACTGCCGGTGCGCCCCTCGTACACGTTGGCGAGTTCGCAAACAAGACCGGCAGAGTAACGGCCGTTCACCAGGTGAAGATCGAGGTTGTCACGGACGTAAGACGTGCTGTGGTCGAGGGCAGTTGATTCCATTGATGACATTCGTAAAGGCGACGGGTAGCCTCCGGCTCGACTATCTAAGGACGAGAATCGCCAGTTGGTGGATGCCGGATGATGTCGTGTTCATTGAAGAGATGCCGATGACGGCGACGGGGAAATCGGAATGCGTCACTACGCGAGAAATTTGAGGGTTGTGTGTTGCCCGAAAAACAGAGCTCGAGCAGACCTCAGCAGCCGCCACAGCGCAGCGGATGATCATCGCGGAATTTGATAAGCACGGCGTTTGTCTTGGTCACCCTAGACCGTACCGGCTCGTGGTCGAGGATCTCGCTGACCGTCTCATCGATCGGATGCGGCGCGCCACAGCCAGTCAAGCCTAAAACTAGCAGG
>PJQE01000117.1_pt1 | contig 10956 bp, 8 predicted proteins | sample 1503751 | NCBI WGS metagenome assembly PJQE01 (sample SAMN07775948, study PRJNA414020) | Biofilm metagenome, whole genome shotgun sequencing project. | reverse complement strand
GCTCGACCAGCTCAAATACCAGTATCCGGACGAGCCGGTGCCGCCGGGCAAGACCGCGCAGCAGCATCTCGAAGACCTCACCTGGGCCGGCGTCGACACATATTTCGGCGGCGTGATCGACGACAAGCTTCGCGCCACCCTGCGCAAGGAGCTCGATCTGATCGCCGAATTGAAATACGCGCATTACTTCCTCACCGTGCACGACATCGTGCAGTATGCGCGTAGCCAGAACATCCTCTGCCAGGGCCGGGGATCGGCGGCGAACTCCGCCGTCTGCTACGTGCTCGGCGTCACTTCGGTCGATCCAACCAAGGTCGATCTCTTGTTCGAGCGCTTCATCTCCAAGGAGCGGCTGGAGCCGCCCGACATCGACGTCGATTTCGAGCATTCGCGGCGCGAGGAGGTGATGCAATATGTCTACCGCCGCTACGGCCGTCACCGTGCCGCGATCATCGCCACCGTCATCCACTATCGCCCGCGCAGCGCGATCCGCGACGTCGGCAAGGCGCTGGGGCTGACGGAGGACGTCACTGCGGCGCTCGCCGACACGGTGTGGGGAAGCTGGGGCAAGGGCCTCAACGAGATGCAGGTCCGCCAGGCCGGGCTGGACCCGCAGAACGCTATGGTCGAGCTTGCGGTCGAACTCGCCACCGAGCTGATCGAATTCCCCCGCCACCTGTCGCAGCATGTCGGCGGCTATGTGCTGACGCAGGACCGGCTCGACACCTATGTGCCGATCGGCAATGCCGCGATGGACGACCGCACCTTCATCGAATGGGACAAGGACGACGTCGACGCGCTTGGCATGATGAAGGTCGACGTGCTGGCGCTGGGCATGCTGACCTGCATCCGCAAATGCTTCGACCTGATCGCCGGCCACAAGGGCGAGCGCTGGGAGCTTGCGACCGTGCCGCAGGACGAGAAGCCTGTTTACGACATGCTGTGCCGCGGGGAATCGCTCGGCGTGTTTCAGGTCGAGAGCCGCGCGCAGATGAACATGCTGCCGCGCCTGAGGCCGCGCACCTTCTACGATCTCGTCATTGAAGTGGCGATCGTCCGTCCCGGCCCGATCCAGGGCGACATGGTGCATCCGTATCTACGGCGGCGAAACGGCAAGGAAAAAGTCAGTTACCCTTCGCCGGCACCGGGGAAAGGCCCGGCAGACGAGTTGTATCGCGTGCTGCACAAGACGCTCGGCGTGCCGTTGTTCCAGGAACAGGCGATGCGGATCGCGATCGAGGCGGCCAAGTTCACCTCGGAAGAAGCCAATGGCCTGCGCCGCGCGATGGCGACCTTCCGCAATGTCGGCACCATCGGCAAGTTCGAAGACAAGATGATCGGCAACATGATCGCGCGCGGCTACGATCCCGAATTTGCCAAGAGCTGCTTCGACCAGATCAAGGGTTTTGGCAGTTACGGGTTTCCGGAAAGCCATGCCGCGAGCTTCGCCCAGCTCGTCTATATCTCGTCATGGCTGAAGCATTATCACCCCGACGCCTTCTGCTGCGGTCTGCTCAACTCGCAGCCGATGGGTTTTTATGCGCCAGCGCAGATCGTCGGCGACGCCCGCAAGAACGGCGTCGAGGTGCGCGAGGTCGATGTGTCCTTTAGCTTCGCGCAGAACACGCTGGAGGAGGGGGATGGCAAATACTGCGCGGTGCGGCTTGGCTTCCGCCAGATCGATGGCTTCCACTGGCTCGATGAGGATGAGGAAAGGTTGAAGCAGCTTCAACTGTCATTCCGGGGCGATGCGTCAGCGTCGAACCCGGAATCTCGAGATTCCGGGCTCACGCTTCGCGTGCCCCGGAATGACAACATAGCGAAAGACTGGGCCGACCGCATCATCGCCGCGCGCAAGCGTCGGCCCTTCACCTCGCTCGAGGAATTCGCCCGCGATACCGGCCTGCCCAAGCGTGCACTGATCCTGCTCGCCGACGCCGATGCCTTCCGCTCGCTCGGGCTCGACCGCCGCGCCGCGCTATGGGCGGTGCGGCGGCTGCCCGACGACGTGCCGCTGCCGCTGTTCCAGGCTGCAATCGCCCGCGAACAACCCGACGAGAACGCCAAGCCGCTACCCCTGATGCCGCTGCCGGAGCAGGTGGTCGCCGACTACCAGACGGTCCGCCTGTCGCTGAAGGGCCACCCGATGGAATTCCTGCGCGAGATGTTCACGAGAGAGCGCGTCGTCGCCTGCAAGGACGTCAACCACGGAAACGACCGGCGCCGCGTCAGTTGCGCCGGCGTGGTGCTGGTGCGGCAGCGCCCGGGCAGCGCCAAGGGCGTCGTCTTCATGACGCTGGAGGACGAGACCGGCATCGCCAATATCGTGGTGTGGCCCAAGGTGATGGAGCAGTACCGGAAAGAAGTTATGGGCGCGCGCCTGATCCTGGTCGAGGGCTATATCCAGAGCAGCCCGGAACAGGTCACGCATCTGGTGGCGCAGCGGATGGTCGACCGCTCCCACGATCTGATCGGCCTCGCCAACGATGCGCTTCGCAAGCACCCGGTGCCGGCGGGGCTCGCGCTGATCGAGCCGCTCAACGACGACCGTCGCGACCACGCTGATACGCCGGCGCAAAAAATCCGCCACCCGCGCGACGTCCGCATCCTGCCGCCGTCAAGGGATTTTCATTGATGCGAGCTGCTCGCTGACCGAGGGATTTCCGTGCGACGTAATGTCCGGGGTGGCAGGCATGGGCAAGAAACCGCCCAGCCAAAGCGAACGGCTCTGCTGCAGCGCAATGATTCCGCTGATGATCAGGGAACCCGCATTTAAGATGCGCGTTCGCTTCCTGTGACCTGCGGAGCGCGCCTTGCTCGTCAGAATTTCAGCATGCGTTGGTGTTGCTGCTGCCCGGGCACCTGTTCTGCGCTCCTTAGCCGTTGACGGTCCGTTCGCCTGCGAACGGGCCGTGCTGTCGTGATCTCTCATAGGCAGGTTGGCGAACGAAATGGCCATGGCGCAGCTTCTGTATCGGCTCATGACCGCGGCGCTGCTGGCATTCGCGCCCCTGTCGGTGCTTGCGCAGTCCAGCGGCGCCGCGGGAATTGCAATCGTCCTGGACGTGAACGGCGCGATCGGGCCAGCGACTTCCGAATACATCCGCGATGGTTTGGAGGAGGCGCATCGGCGCCAGGCCAAGCTCATCATATTGAGGCTGGATACGCCGGGTGGTCTCGACGCTTCCATGCGCGAGATCGTGGCGGAAATCCTGAAGTCTCCCATTCCCGTGATCGCCTATGTCGGCCCGAGCGGCGCGCGCGCCGCTAGCGCCGGCACTTATATCGTTTACGCCAGCCATCTCGCGGCGATGGCGCCAAGCACGCATCTCGGCGCCGCCACGCCGGTCCAGCTTGGCGGCGGCTTCCCCGGGCGCAACGACGACAAGAAGGACGACAGCAAGAAAGACGACGACAGGAAAGCAGCGCGGTCGCCGGCCAGTGCGGCAGAGGCGAAGGCGATCAACGATGCGGTGGCCTACATCAAGGGGCTGGCAGAGCTTCGCGGACGAAATGCCGCATGGGCCGAGAAAGCCGTCCGGGAAGCCGACACGCTGACCGCGACCGAGGCCCAGCCGCAGCGCGTCGTCGAGATCATTGCGAAGGATCTGCCCGACCTGTTGTCGCAGGCCGACGGCCGGATTGTGACGATCGAGGGCCGAGAGGTCGTCCTGCACAGCGCGAAACTCAGCACGGCTGCCATCGAGGCCGGTTGGCGCAACCGGGTTCTTGCCGCGATCACCAATCCGAACATCGCCTACCTGCTCCTGCTGGTCGGGCTTTACGGGCTGCTATTCGAATTCATCAGTCCAGGCGCCGTTTTTCCCGGCGTGCTCGGCGGAATCGCGCTGATGGTCGGCCTCTACGCCCTGAACCTGCTGCCGGTCAGCTACGCCGGGGTCGGGCTACTGTTGCTCGGCATTGCGCTGATGATTGCAGAGGCGTTTCTGCCCTCGTTCGGCGTGCTCGGGATTGGTGGCGTCATCTCATTCGCCCTTGGCTCGCTTTTCCTGTTTCGCGGCGAGGTGCCGGGTTTTCAGCTTTCCTGGCCGGTCGTCGCCACGGCCACCATCGCCAGTGCCGGTTTCCTGGTCGTCGCACTCGCAGCCGTCTGGCGGGCGCATCGCCGCGCGGTCGTCACGGGCGAAGCCGCGCTGCTCCGAAGCGCGGGAAGGGTGCTGTGGTGGGCCGACGGCAAGGGGGAGATCCAGGTCATGGGTGAACGCTGGGCCGCGAAATCGAAACATGAGTTTGCGCCGGGCGACCGCGTGCGCGTTCTCGAACGTCAAGACCTCAAGCTGCTCGTCGCGCCAGATCCTGACCGGTCACCGGAATCCTGAGGAGTGAAACCATGTTCCCATTCGTCACAGACACCCTGCCATACCTCGTGATCGCAGCCGCGATCGTTGCGGTCATCTTGTCGGCCATTCGCATCATGCGGGAGTATGAGCGCGCGGTGGTCTTCACCTTGGGCCGGTTTTCCGGCGTGAAAGGACCGGGGCTCTTCATCCTGATGCCGATCGTGCAGCAGATGGTTCGGGTCGATCTTCGCACCCTCGTACTCGACGTGCCGAGCCAGGACGTGATTTCGCGCGACAACGTTTCGGTAAAGGTCAATGCGGTGATCTATTTCCGCGTCGTCGATCCCGACAAGGCGGTGATCCAGGTGGAAAATTTCATGGCGGCGACCAGCCAACTGGCGCAGACCACGTTGCGCTCCGTGCTTGGCAAGCATGAGCTGGACGAGATGCTGGCGGAAAGGGACAAGCTCAATCGCGACATTCAGGAAATTCTCGACAGCCAGACCGACGCCTGGGGCATCAAGGTCGCCAACGTCGAGATCAAGCATGTCGACATCAACGAGAGCATGATTCGCGCGATAGCCCGTCAGGCCGAGGCCGAACGCTACCGCCGCGCCAGGATCATCGGCGCCGAGGCAGAGCAGCAGGCGGCCGAGAAACTGGTGCAGGCAGGAGACATGCTCGCAAGACGGTCGGAGTCCATGCAATTGCGTTATCTGTCGACGCTGCAGGACATTGCAGGCGAGAAGAATTCGACGATTGTATTCCCCGTGCCCGTGGACTTCCTCCAGATTTTCGCCAAGCCGGCCCGCATGCCCCGCGAGAACGCGGATCGCCGGAGAAGCGCGGAAGCTGCCTAGCCGTGCTATTCCTAGACCCGAGACAGGCCCTCCGGCGTCTATGCGTTCATCCTTTGAGGCCGCGAGGCTGCGGCGGCAAAAATCGCCTCGACATTCTCCGGCGCGAAAAATTCTGCCGGTGAGATCGTTCCGGCGTTCAGACGCGCAAAGCCGTCCATGGCCGCCTGGTTGCCGTGTATGGCGCCCAGGATCCGCTGCAATTCGGGTGGCGGCGGTTCAAGTGTTGCGAGGTCGCAGGTGAAATCGTACATCGCGCCAACGTCCGCGTCGCGAATGCGATGATATTCACCCATGGCTTCCTCGAACGGCCGCGCCCCCGACAATGCTTGGTCGATTGCGGTGGCGCAGAGTTCGGCGTCCCGGAATGCGTCGAGAATTCCCTGCGCCGTGATGAAGTCCCTGTTGTAGCCTGCGTCTCCCACGAGGGCCCAGCCCGGGCCGTAAGGCTTGCGGAAATAGTTCGGGACCGCCGCACCGGCGAACGGTGCTTCGCGTGTTGCGCTCCACAGCCTGTTGGCAAAGTCCGGCGCTTGATCGATCGCTTTCCGGTAATTGCCTTCGATGTCCTTCTTGTTTTCCGCAAACTCTGCGTAAGGCCACCCGGCAATGACAAGCGTCAGGTCGTCATGGGTCGGCATGGCCGCAAATGCCCGCCTGTCGCGGACAAAGGTTTCAAAACACCCGTCCGTGGGCAGCCCGCTCCAATAGCTGTAGTAACCCGCGAGCAAAGGCGGCTTGTCGCGGTAGTGCTCGGGATGCACTGCCTCGCTCAGCATGGAGTGCCGGCCATCGGCCCCGACGACAATGTCGGCATATTCCGTAACAGTGCCGCCGTGCCTGGATCGTCCCTTGATGCCGGCTACGCGTCCTGCCTCGACGATGATCTCATCGACGATAAAACCTTGACGAATCTCCGCGCCGGATTCCGCGGCCGCGTCGACAAGCAGCTTGTCCAGGATTGTTCGCCGTGGGCAGTAGGCTACGGCGTCCTTGCCGAAACCCGGGGCGCCGGCGATCGTGAATACGCCGAAGTCGAAGGAGTAGGTATGGATCGGCGGACATCCGCTCGCGATCAGCCGGTCGAGCAGCCCCCATCGCGCCAGCGCATCGACGGCGCGCGGATGCACCAGATGCGTTGAGACGGTGTCGCTCGGGAATGAAGAGCGATCGACGGTCAGCACCCGGTATCCCTTTCGTCCCAGCAGCATTGCTGTTGGCGAGCCGGCGCAGCGCGCACCTATGACGATCACGTCGAACGCCTTGTCCATCTGAACCTCCTTGCAAAGCTCTTCCATTCCGGTTCATGGTGCGAGCCGACTGGCCGCGGCACCAAGAGCATTCGAGCTTAGCGGGAGGTCGAAGCCCCAACTTTGCCGAAACTCCGTGGTTCTTTGCAGGCCAGGTCCACGGTCGACGGAGCACGGAAATGGATGCTCTATCGGAGGCGCTGGCGTCTGTGCGCATGACTGGCGCCATCTTCTACCATGCGGAGTGCACCGCACCCTGGGGCTTCCAAGTGCCGCATCTGCGCGAGGTCGCCCACGTGCTCGCTCCCGGAACCGAGCGGCTGGTCAGTTATCATCTAGTCATCCAGGGCAAGGCCGTCGTGTGCTTCCCAGGCGAACCGGACATCCACGTCACGGCAGGCGATATACTCATCATCCCCCATGGCGATGCGCATACCGTCTCGAACGGCTCGCCATCGGCCTTCATCGACAGCGGGCCATCGCTTGGCAAGTATCTCGCCGGCGACTTGACGACAATGCGATTGGGTGGCGGCGGCGAACTGACCCAATTCGTCTGCGGCTATTTCGGCTGCGAGCGACATGCCGAGCGGCTCTTCCTTGCCGGCCTGCCGCTGATGATCAAGATCAATCTCCGCGGCGATCCAGCCGGCGAATGGCTGGAGAGCTCGGTGCGCCATCTCGTCTCCCAGGCGGGATCCTCGCAACCAGGCCAATCGATCTTGCTCTCCAAGATGGCGGAAGCGCTCTTCATCGAAACCATCCGCCGCTATATGGAGGCGCTACCGCCCGAGCAGACCGGCTGGCTCGCGGGTGCCCGGGATCCGGTGGTCGGTGGTGCTCTGGCACTACTGCACCGCAAGCCCTATCATCATTGGAATGTGGAGGAACTGGCTACCGAAAGCGCGGTCTCGCGCTCGGTCCTGGCCGAGAGATTCTCCCGGTTTCTCGGGGAGTCGCCGCTCGCCTATCTTTCCCGCTGGCGACTGCAGCTTGCCGCCAGGATGCTGCAAACCAGCCGGCAGCCGGTGATCCAGGTGGCGTCCGAAGTCGGATATGACTCGGAGGCAGCATTCAATCGGGCGTTCAAGCGCGAGTTCGGTGTTCCGCCGGGACAATTCAGAGGTCGACATAAGGACCAGTCGAGAGGATCGCGCTCCCAGGCGGGCTTGGTTGAAGGCGACAGGCCGAAACGCGTCCCTTCGGACGCAGCGTGACAGGGATCGAAAAGGCACCTCGGTCGCGACTCAGTTGACGATCCCGAAGGCGGCTCGCTTGTCTACCAATAGACCAAGCCGGTCTGCGTCGCCCCGACTCCATTCTTCGCAAGCATGGCTGCGATCGTTTGCTTTTCGACGCAATGTGCAGCCAGGGAACGGTACAGCCGTGCCTCGATCAAGGGGGCATGTTCGCTGCCGTTGGACACTGCATCGGCGGTCGCAGAAATCAGCGCACTGATTTGGCGTATCAGCAGATCGTCTGTCGATGGCTGCATGACCTTCTCCTTCGATCCCGGTCGGGCAAGATGATTCCTGTTTTCGGTTCACTGCAAGTCGACAAATGCGGGCTGCGACAGATTGCTCGCGGCCTATCGATCGGGTTCCTGCGCGGAACGGAAATAGACGTCGGCCTTCATTCCAGTGGTGAGTTCTCCCGGCGCCGTCAATCCGACCACGACCCGGACCACATCCACGTCGCTTTGATCGCGCGATCCCGGCGCTTCGAGGCGGCCGGGCTCGATCAGCGGCGCGACCGACGTGACGCTTCCTTCGAATTCGCGGCCGGGAAATGCCGTCGCCCGCACGATGACGGCCTGACCGACCTTGACGGCCCCGATGTCGCGTTCGTCCAGTTCCGAGCGCACGCACATCGCGGAGAGATCGGCGAGCTGCAGCGGTGGCTGCGGCGAGCCGGGCGAAACCGCTTCGCCCTCCCGCACATTGACCTGGAGCACGGTGCCATCGATCGGCGCGCGCACCGTCATCTTGTCGAGGGCGGCCCGCGCCACGGCATATTCCGCGCGGGCGATGCTGAGTTGGCCTTCCAGCGACGTGGGCAAAGAGTCGTCCTCGATGGTACGAAGCTCCGCTTGCCGCGTCGGCAGTTCGTTCTGGGCGCGCGTCAAGGCCAGCCGGGCGGCGGTCAGGTCTGCCTCCGAACCGGTTTTGGCGCGCAGCCTGGCGGCAGCCCGGTCAACCGCGGATCGGGCGTCATATAGCGTTCGTTCGGCCTCGGCCACTGCGTCCTGGGCCTTGCGTCGCGTCTTTGCGGTGCCACTCGCCGACCTTTCGTCCCGCGCACGCTCGCGCATGGCGACCTGGGTTTCCGCCGCTGCCAACCGCGCGCGAAGCTCATCGTCGGCCAGCTGGAACAAGGCTTCGCCGGCAAATACCTTGTCATTGGCCTTCACCAATACCTTTTGAACCACCCCGATCACCGCCGACGCGACCTTGATGTGACCGGAGCAGGCTTCGACGCGCCCGGGCGCAACGGCTTGCCAGCGCTTCTCCTTAGGAGGCTCCGCCGACGAGCTCCACATCGGTTGAACCGGTGCCATTGCTGCAATCGCATACAGCACGCCGCCGGTAGCAATCAGGGCCAGGACGACAGCCAAGGCGATCCGGCGTTTCGACATGGACAATGGTTCTCCTCCGGCCCTTCACACGTTCATTGCAGGTGGCCGGCCTGCTCATCAACGAGCCGCCCATCCTCGATATGGACGACGCGATCCGCAAAAGGCAACAGGCGAGGATCATGCGTCACGATCAGCACGGCGTGTTCGCTTTCCTTCGCGACCTCGGCAAGCAGCTTCATGATGGCCTGGCCATTCTCGCCATCGAGTGCGGCGGTAGGCTCGTCGGCCAGGATGATGGACGGATTTCCAACGATAGCCCGGGCTATCGCGACACGCTGCTGCTCGCCGCCGCTGAGTTCGCGCGGATAGGCTTTCGTCTTGTGGGCCAGACCGACCTTGGCCAGTGCCTCGCGCGACCTGACCTTGGCCGCCCTCGATGGCTCGCCGCGCACGTCGAGCGCAAGCCTCACATTGTCAGTGGCAGACAAGGTCGGAAACAGATGAAACGACTGGAAGATGAAGCCGACATGCTCGCGCCTGAGACGGGCCAGGTCCTCGGGGTCGGCATCGGCGGTCGAGCGCCGGCAGATACGAACCGTTCCCCCCGTCGGCGTCAACATGCAGCCGAGGATGGACAACAGCGTGGTCTTGCCGCTCCCGGACGGGCCCATCAGCAGTGTCAGCTCGCCCCCTTTGAGCGCCAGGCTTACGCCCTTGAGCGCCGCCACCTTTGCAGCCCCGCTGCCGAGCTCCTTCGTGACGTTTACCGCTTCGAGCAATGGTTCGGTCATCGCGTGAACACCATGGCAGGGTCGATGCGCGTGACCTGGACGATCGCGGCAACGGACGATCCGATGCACATCATGACGGTCAGCAGAAACAGGCCGCCGACCAGCGCCGGCGTGATGACGATCGGCAATGCGGTCGCCGCGGTCAGCCGCACGACGACATCGCTGATGAGCGCCGCGATGCAGAAGCCGATGACGGCACTGAGCAGCGCCTGCCAGACGATCACGTTGTAGATATACCGTCGGGAAGAGCCCATGGCGCGCAGGGTGGCGAATTCGTTCAGGTGCTCCTTCGTGCTGGCATAGAGCGTCTGCGCGACGACCACGGTGCCGACGATCACGCCGAGCAGGGCGCCGGCGAAGAGAGCGGCGCCGGCGCCGGTGCCGAAGAGCCAGAAGGTGCGGCTGCGATCGCGAAACTCGGCTGGGGTCAAAACTTCGACGTCGTTGATGTCAGACGCCAGTTGACGGCGGACACGATCGAGGTTGGCGTCGGCGGTCAGACGAACGAGCAGATAGGTGGCTTTGCCCAAGGGAACGCCGGTGTGCGTCCGCGCCCGGTCGACATCCATGAAAACGAATGGCGTGGTGGTGAATGACCGGATGCCGCTGGTAACGGCCGCCACCCGGACGGGCTGCTGCCGGATTTCGGCGGTCGCCCCGATCCCGGAAATGCCGAGACGATCGAAATAGCTGCTGTCGACCGCGATTGCCTTGGGACTCGACAGCGCTTCGACCCGGCCGTCGACCAGGTTCCATGGCTGCAGGCCGCCGGCGCGCAGATCCGAACCGACCACGAAAACCGGCGTCATCGCGCCGCCCGGCATGCGCCAATCGGCAAATCCGATCACCAGCGGGATGGCCTGCGCCACGCCGTTGATCGCAAGCGCGCGATAGCGCTCTCGCGTGTTCAGCAGGGATGGATCTTCGAAGCACTTCGTTCCGCGCGGCATGACCCAGAGATCGGCAGAGGCATGGTCGATCATCGTCGTCACCATGCGCCCGAAGCCGAGATAAAGGCCCATCTGTATCGTCACCAGAACGATGGAAAAAACGATCCCGATCACGGTTGCAATGAAACGCAGCCGATCATGAAACAGATTTCGGAACGCGAGGGTGAAGACCAATGGCATGCTATCGAGGCTCGATCACTTCGTCTGTAATGCCGGTTCGGTCTTCATGCGACGC
>PJQE01000115.1_pt1 | contig 11044 bp, 9 predicted proteins | sample 1503751 | NCBI WGS metagenome assembly PJQE01 (sample SAMN07775948, study PRJNA414020) | Biofilm metagenome, whole genome shotgun sequencing project. | reverse complement strand
ATGGTCGGAGGAAAGAACGGCAGGAAGTTCGACAGCAAGCGCGTCGCGACCTCGGCAAGCATCAACAGCGTCAGCATCAGGAGGCAGCCGCCGCCGATCCAGCCGTCGAGCCGGCCGAGGCGATCGATCGCGTCGAGCAGGATACGCAGCGGCGCCGGCGCCGCCGCGTTGAGGCTTTCCGGCGGAGCAGGCAGGACGCTCACCACGGCCACGCTCCTACCGCTTGACTTCAGCGAGATAGGCCCGCACCGGCTTGTCCGCCGCCGGCACACGCTTGAGGAAGGCCTCCAGCAGCGGCGCGGTCTTGGCGCGGATATCGGTCATCATCGCATCCGACACCGGCACCACCTCCATGCCGGCCTCCTTGAGGCGGTTGAGGCTGTCGACGTCGGCCTTGAGAGAGTTCGCCCAGAAATCCGGCTCCATCTTCGCGGCGAGGTCGGCAACCGATTTCTGCTGCTCCGCGCTCAAGGCCTTCCAGGAATCGAGATTGACGGTCAGCATCTGCGACGACCAGACATGGTTGGTCGGATAGATATATTTCATGAACTCCCAGAACTTGCCGTCGACACCCGATACCGCCGAGGTCGACACGCCGGCGACCGCGCCCGATGCCAGCGCCGGTATGGTCTCGCCCCAGGGAATCATGACCGGCGCCATGCCGACTGCGTTCAGCATGTCGACGGCGTTCTTGTCGGGCACGCGGATCTTGATGTTCTTCAGCCCGTCGACACCCGCCACCTTCACCTTGAGGTGAAGGTATTGCGTCGGCCAGGGCACGATATAGAGGATCTTCTGGTTGTTGCGCGCCGCGATCTTCTCGTATTCGGGTCGCACATATTTGTGCAGGATCTTCAACTCGTCCATCGAGATGGCGAGAAACGGAATGCTTTCGACACCCATGAAGGGCTCGTCGCCAACCTGCTGGATATTGAGCACGTCGGCAAGCGGAACCAGACCGTCGCGAACGGCACGCAGATGCTCGGGTCCCTTGAAGCCCAGCTGGCCGCCGGCCTTCACCGTAATGTTGACGGCACCGCCGGTCTCTTTCTTGACCGCGTCGGCGAAAGCCATGGCGTTATGGGTGTGGAAATTGCCATCGGGCCACACCGTCGACAAGTCCCAGTTCGCCGTCGCCGCCATGCCGCGCGTCGATAGATGGCCGGCGGCGAGCATCGTCACCGCTCCCGTGGTGAAAGTCCGTCGCGTAATCATCCGTTCTCTCCGTCCTGTTGAAATTGAAGCGCAACGCCGCCGCCGGACGCGTCAGCCCGCGAAACCGTAAACCGCAACCGCATTCGCGCTCGACACCAGGCCGCTTTCGATGTCGTCGCGAACGCTTTCCGGCGCGCGCTGCCGGGGATCACCGATCCCGGCGCCGCCGGGCGTCAACACCACCAGCCGATCGTCCGGCGGCACGGTCTGAAAACCCTTGCCGCGCAGCTTTTGCCCCGACTTCAGTCCGACATAGCCGGCCTCGCCGTCACGGCCGCCATCACGGCCGCGGGGCGGATGATCGATGCGGTCGAAGGCCGCCAGAATGTCGAACGGAGCATCGACGCCGCTGCCGACTTCGATGATCTGGCCGAGCCCACCGCGGGTGCGGCCGGCGCCGCCCGAATCCGGACGCAGTTCCTTGCGCCAGAAGATCAACGGCGTCTGCGTCTCCGCGATCTCGACCGGCGTGCCGCGTACGCCGCTGGGATAGGCCGTGGCCGACAATCCATCCTTGGCAAAACGCGCGCCGGTGCCGCCGTTGCTCGTCACGGCCATCGAGAACCCGTAATTGCCGCCGGCGCCGCTGCGCGTCTGTCCGCGCACATTGAGATTCCACAGGCAGGACGTTCCTTCGGCCGGCACCCGCTCGGGAATGATCTGACGCAGGCAGCCGAACACGACGTCAGGCAGCATCTGGCCGATGACATGGCGCGACGCCACCGGCGCCGGCTTCGGCGCATTGAGGATCGAGCCCGCGGGTGCAGCGACGGTCAGCGGCGAGAGCGACCCTGCATTGTTCGGTATCTGCGAGGCCACCACGCAGCCAAGGCCGAACACGGTGTAAGCGGTGGAGTAGGAGAGCGGCACATTGATGCCGAACTTCGAGGCGCCCGAGGTACCGTCGAAGTCGATGTGAATGCCCTCCTCCGAGATGGTCAGCGCCGCCGAGAGCGTGACCGGCGCATCATAGCCGTCGACGACCATGCTGTTGCGCCAGACGCCCTTCGGCAGCCTGGCGATCTCGGCGAGCACCGCCTCCCGCGAGCGGTCACAGATGAAGTCGCCAAGCGCATCGAGCGAAGAGAGCTGGAATTCGCGCATCATCTCGACAAGGCGCTGGCAGCCGACATCGTTGCAGCCGGCCAGCGAATAGGTGTCGCCCTCGGTGTCGATCGGCAGACGCGTGTTGCTGCGGATCATCGCCATCAGCGTCTCGTTGACGACGCCCTGATCGATCAGCTTCAGCATCGGGATGTAGAGACCCTCCATGAAGACATCGGTGGCATCGGGCCCGAAACCGATACCGCCGATGTCCATCAAATGGCTGGTGCAGGAAAACAGCGCGACCGCCTTGCCGTCCTTGAAGCAGGGCGTGGTGACGACGAAGTCATTGAGATGGCCGGTCCCCATCCAGGGATCGTTGGTGATGTAGGCGTCGCCCGGCTTCATCGTATGAATCGGGAAATGCGCGATGAAATGCTTGACCGACTCGGCCATGGAGTTGACGTGGCCCGGCGTACCCGTAACGGCCTGCGCCAGCATGCGCCCCTTGAGGTCGAACACGCCGGCCGAGAGGTCGCCGCATTCGCGCACGATCGGGCTGAAGGCCGTGCGCAGCAGCACCTGCGCCTGCTCCTCGACCACGGCGATCAGCCGGTGCCACATGATCTGCAGATCGATCAGGCTCGCGCCGCTTGACTCGTTCATGGTCATGCCGCCTTCCGTTCCATGACGATGCTGCCGGCACCGTCGATATGGGCGTCGAAGCCCGTCGAGACGAATGTCGATGTCTCGTCTTCCGCGATCACGGCGGGTCCCGCGATGGTCGCGCCCGGCGCCATCTGGTCGCGGCGATACAGCGGAATTTCGACGACCTTCCCCGCCCGGCCATCGAAAAACTTGCGGCTGCCAGCGGCCTTGCCGGCCGGCCTGCGTGCCACGTCGGCAACGCGCGGCGGATTGCGCGGCTCGGTGGTCGCGAGCACCGACCAGCTCAGCACCTCGATCGCAGCACCCGGAATTGAGCGCTCGAACAAGGCCGCATAATCCTTCTCGAAGACCTGACGCAGGCCCGCGAGATCTGCAGCCGTCAACCGCCGGTTCGGCAGCTCGACCGTGATCTCGTGTCCCTGTCCGACATATCGCATGAAGGCGGCGCGTCGTTCGCGCACCGGCGCTCCGGCCGCACCCGGCTCGACCAGCGCGCGCGCTTCAGTCGCCATCTCATCCAGCAGGTCGGACACCGCGGCGATATCGAACGCATCGAGCCTGGCATGACGGCTGCGCACCAACTCATAAGCGATGGGTGCCGCAAGAAATCCGACGGCCGAGCCGACGCCGGCGTTGGACGGTACGATCACGCGCGAGACGCCGATCTTCTCGGCGACACGGGCGGCATGCAGCGGCGCGGCGCCGCCGAAAGCGATCAGGGTGTGCTGGCCGACGACGGCGCCGCGCTCGACCGCATGCACGCGGGCGGCGCTCGCCATGTTCTCGCAAACGACCTCATGCACGGCGTAGGCCGAAGTTTCCGCCGACAGTCCCAATGGTTCGCCGATATCGCGCAGCAAGGCCTGTTTCGACAGCTCCGGGCTAAGCTTGATCGTGCCGCCGGCAAAGGCGTCGGGATCGATCTTGCCGAGCGCGACATCCGCATCGGTCACGGCGGGGCGCTGACCGCCGCGGCCGTAGCAGGCCGGTCCCGGCTCGGATGACGCACTCTCCGGGCCGACCGTGACGCGCTTCAAGGCGTCGACCCGCGCAATCGAGCCGCCGCCGGCGCCGATCTCGACCATCTCGATCACGGGAATGCGCACCGGCAGGCCCGACCCTTTCAGGAAGCGGGCGGCACGGTCGACCTCGAACACGCGCGAGGTTTCGGGCTGGTACTTTTCGATCAGGCAGATCTTCGCGGTGGTGCCTCCCATGTCGAAGGACAGGACCTTGCTCTCGCCAAGACGCGCCGCGATCTGCGCCGCAAAGATCGCGCCCCCTGCCGGCCCCGATTCGACCAGGCGCACCGGAAAGCGCCGCGCCGTCTCGATCGAGGTGACGCCGCCGCCCGAAGTCACGAGATAGATGGCACCGCGGAACTGCTCGGCCTGCAGCCCCTCGGCCATCCGCGCGAGATAGCCGTCGATCAACGGCTGCACATAGGCATTGGCGACGGCGGTCGAGGTCCGCTCGTATTCGCGGATTTCAGGGCACACCGCCGCCGACAGCGTTACCCAGATGCCCGGCATTTCCTCTTTCAGGATCGCGGCAGCACGCCGTTCATGCTCGGGATTGGCATAGGAGTGGAGGAAGGCGAAGGCGACACTTTCCACATTCTGGGCGCGCAGTTCGTGCACGAGTGCACGCACGGCGGCTTCGTCGAGCGGCAACCGCACGGCGCCCTGCGCGTCGATGCGCTCGGGGACCGTGAAGCGCAGCGCGCGCGGCGCCAGCGGCTTCGGCTTGTCGATCGTCAGGTCGTATTGATCGTATCGGCTCTCGGTACCGATATCGAGCACGTCGCGGAAACCTTGCGTTGCGACAAGCGCAGTCTTCGCGCCACGGCGTTCGATGATAGCGTTGGTCGCAAGCGTCGTGCCGTGAATGAAGACGTCGATATCGCAGATGTGGGCGCGCGCATCGGCCAGAATGAGACGCATCCCATCCAGCACCGCTTGCTCCGGTCGCGCGGATGTCGTCAGCACCTTGCGCGTCCTGCGATCCTGACCCACATCCAGGACGATGTCCGTGAACGTGCCTCCGATATCGACGGCAAGCCGCACTTCGGCCCCATCAAGCATTCCAAATCTCCGCAGGCTGACCGTCGAACTGTAGCTAAATGTCAGCAATTTCCATGCCATCGCCTGCATTGACAGAGACATATTTTGCCGGGTGCCCATGCAGTACGCGTCGGCTGCACCTTTTGCACAGGCGCCGCGCTCGCCCAGCACGGGAATTGCATGATGCTCCCCTGTATGAGCCCAATCAATTCGGACATCCGCATGTTGCACTTCGCTGACACCATGCCGAGACCGAACGGACGGCTTGGCCGTACTAAACTCATGATCGTCCCTTAGCGGACTTGAACAGCAGCGAACGCTTTGGTTCAGCAGGAGGACGCGTGACTGATATCTCGGCGACGAAGGAAAAGGTTCTCGATCCCCGGCTGAACTGGGCTATGCTTTCGCAAGCCGAGCGCGACGCTGCCTATGACAACAACGCGGCAGTGAAGAACAGCGCGGCGCTGATCGCGGAACGAAACCAGATGTCTGAGGCGCTGCGCGCCAGCCGCAACTCGTTTCTTGATCTGCCCTATGGCGGCCGCGAAAGGACGAAGATCGATCTTTATCCGGCCGCCGACGAGGCAGCACCCTGCCTGGTCTTCCTGCACGGCGGTTACTGGCAGCGCAATTCGCGCGAAGTATTTGCCATGCTGGTCGAAGGCGTCGCAGCCCATGGCTGGTCGGTTGTCACCCCCGGATATTCGCTGGCGCCCGACTTTTCATTGACCGAGATCGTGACGGAGATATCCCAGTCGCTCGATTGGCTGGCCAAAAACGGAGAGTCGTACGGCATCTCCGGGCCCGTCGTGCTCTCGGGCTGGTCGGCCGGCGCCCACCTCGTCGCAATGGCACTCGATCACGCGCGCGTCGCTGCGGGGCTGGCGATTTCCGGCGTGTACGATCTTGGACCCATCCGCGATACGGGCCTTAACAATGCGCTGAAGCTGACCAGCGCGGAAGTCGCGGCGTTATCGCCGCTTCGCCTGCCCGCCGTCCACAAGCGGCTCGACATCGCCTACGGCACGGCCGAACTGCCGGCGCTGGTTTACGATTCAATCAAGCTTCATGAAATGCGAGCCGCCGCCGGCGTGCCCGGCAAGCTTTTCCCGATCGAAGGCGCAGACCATTTCAGCATCCTCGGCGAGCTGCGGCGTCCCGACGGGGCGCTTGTCGATATCGTCCGCAAACTTGTGGGGTAGCCGCGACGACTTGATCGCACCTATGTCCATCCAGACCTGGTCATCCCTGATCTGAACCGGGTATAGCCGCAACGGCCGGCTCGGCCAGCCGTAGGAAATCCTGCCGTTATAGAGATCGAACGAGGCCGCGTGACGGGGACAGAACAAACGTCCCGGTGACAAATGTCCGAGACTAAGGTCTGCCTGTTCGTGCGGGCACCACCGTTCGCAGGCTACTGCTCGACCTTCGTTCCAGACCAGGATCAAATCGACGCCGGTCACGCGGACACAAACGATCGTTTGCGAGATCAACCGGCCGAGCCCACAGACCGGCATCCATTGCTCTTCGGCTGACCACGCCCTCTTCTCAAGCCGCTCATCCGCCAAGATAGGCCTTTCGTACGTGTTCGTTCTCGATCATATCGGCGCCCGGTCCGGACAGAACGATGCGGCCGCCTTCCAGCAGATAGGCGTGGTCGCACATCTCGAGTGCCGCGAACGCGTTCTGTTCCACCAGCAGGACCGTCGTTCCGGCGTCGCGGATGCCGCGGATGATGGCAAAAGTCCGCTCGACGATATTGGGCGCAAGCCCAAGGGACGGCTCGTCGAACATGATCAAGCGTGGCCGTGACATCAGCGCCCGGCCGATCGCCAGCATTTGTTGCTCACCACCCGACAAGGTGCCGGCAGCCTGCCGCCTGCGCTCGGCAAGGCGTGGAAATTCGGCATAGATCCGATCGCGGTCCGCCGATATCTCGGCATTATCACTGCGCAGATAGGCGCCCATGTCGAGATTTTCCTCGACCGTCATATGCGGAAATACCCGCCGCCCTTCCGGACAATGCGCGATTCCGCTCGCCACCACGCGCGGCGGCTTGGCACCCGCAATATCCTTGCCCTCGAACAGCATCGATCCCGAACGCGGCGAAACAAGCCCTGAGATTGCACGCAACGTTGTGCTCTTGCCCGCGCCATTGGCACCGATCAGCGCGACGAGCTGTCCGGCCTTGACCTCCAGTGAAATACCGCGGAGCGCCGTGACCCCGCCATAGCCACACACCATGTCACGGATCTCAAGCACGCGTCGCCCCCTGCCCGAGATAGGCCTCGATGACAGCCGGGTCGTTTCGGATCGCGTCCGGCGGTCCCTCGGCAATGATCCGGCCGTAGTTCAGCACCACTATCCTGTCAGACACGCTCATCACCATCGGCATGTCGTGCTCGACCAGCAGGATGGTGACGCCGCGATCCCGGATACTCCGCACCAACTGCACGAAGGCCTGCGTTTCCGAGGCGTTCATGCCGGAGACCGGCTCGTCGAGCAGCAGCATCGACGGCTCGGCGGCAAGCGCCAATGCCACGCCGACAAGACGCTGCTCGCCGTAGGACAACGAGCCTGCAAGATCGTGGGCGCGACGTTCGAGCCCAACCCATTCGACCAGTTCGCCGGCGCGTTCCCGCAAACGACGCTCCGAAGACCGCGCGCGCGGCAGCCCGAAGATGGCTTCGAAAAGGTTGATCCTCCCCTGGCGATGCAGCCCGATCAGCAGATTGTCGTAGACGGTGTCGTTCGGAAAAACACTGGTGCGCTGGAAAGTGCGGGCCAAACCGAGATCGGCGATCTGATGCGGCTTCAATCCGTCGAGCGCCGTGCCACGATAGCTCACCGCACCGTGGGTGGGGTCCAGAAAGCCGGTGACGACGTTGAAAGCCGTCGTCTTGCCGGCGCCATTTGGCCCGATCAGGCTCACGATCTCGCCCTCGCCGACCGTGAAGTTCATGTCCGAGAGCGCAACGAGCCCGCCGAAGTGTACGGCAACCTTTTCCACCTTCAGTGCAGTCGCAGGAGGCGGCGTCATCACGCATGCTCCTTGGCGCCGCGCTCGGAGAAGGCGATCGGAGCAGCCGTTTCGGCCTGGCTCGGCCGTTTCGCAAATCGTTGCGCCAGTGACGGCACGATGCCGCGCGGCAATACGAACAGGATGACGATCAGCACGCCGCCATACGCGATCCATTGCGCCTCCGGCGCCATGATCGGGCGCAGCAACACCGGCAACAGCCCGAAGATCATGCCGCCGACGAAGGGACCGGCGAGCGAGCCCTTGCCGCCGGTGATGACCATGATCACCATCGTCACCGTGTTGATGAAGGCGAACACTTCCGGATCGATGATCCGGATATAGTGTGCGTAGAGACTGCCGGCGGCGCCTGCGATCCCGGCCGAGATCACCGCTGCCAAAGTCAGTGTCTTGGTCACGTCGATGCCGACTGACACCGCCAGCGTTTCGTTCTCCATCAGCCCGCGCATGGCGCGGCCGAAATGCGAATGGACCAGGCGCCAAATCAGCACATAAGTGACAACCGCGACGGTAAGCACGAGATAGTAATTATGCAGCTTGGTACGGAGGGTCAGGTCTCCGAGACCCGGCAATCCGATCGCCATCGAGGGAATGTTGGTCAACGCGAGCGGACCTTGCGTCAACTCGACCCAGTTCAGCGCTACCAGCCGGACCACTTCGGCGAAAGAAATCGTCACGATCACGAAATAGGCTCCGCGTACACGAAACGACAGCAGCCCCACGAGATATCCGCATAATCCCGCAACGACGATGGCCAGCACGAAGCCCGCGATCGGCGGCCACGGACTGTGAACAATGCGAATGCCGAAGGGTAAGCCGACATCGAAGCCAAGCGACGTCAATGCGCTGACATAGGCGCCAATACCAAAGAACGCGATGTGACCAAGGCTGAGCTGGCCGGTGAACCCGAGCAGCAGATTGAGGCTCATCGCGCCGATGATGAAGATGCCGGTCGTGATCAGCGCGTTCATGAGATATGGATCGCGCAGCCACATCGGCACCGATGCGAACGCGACGACCGTGAGAATGGCGATCCCCAACTTCATCCGACGCGCTCCGAGCGCGCGAAAAGTCCGGTCGGCTTGAAGATCAGAACCGCGATAATGATCAGGAATCCCATGGCGTCGCGGTATCCCGACGAAACGTAGCCGGCGCCCAGTTCCTCGGCCAATGCCAGGATGAAGCCGCCAATGACCGCGCCAGTGATGTTGCCTAGCCCGCCGAGGATCACGATCGCGAACGCCTTGACGGCGGCGAGATCGCCCATCTGCGGAAAGATCACGTAGACCGGGCCAAGCAGCGCGCCCGCCGCGGCGGCGAGGCTCGAACCGATTGCGAAGGTCGAGGTGTAGATCAGGTCGACATTGACGCCCATCAACGAGGCGGTGTCCTGATCCTGAAACGTGGCCCGCATCGCACAGCCGAGTTTGGTCCTGTTGATCAGGAGATAGGTGACGACGATCAGCAGTGCCGCCGCAGCAAGGACGAACAGCCGCAACCAGGACACCGAGACCGGTCCCAGCACCAGCGGCGCTTCGGGGAAAGGCGTGGTCACCGATTTCGCCACCCCGCCCCATATCCACAAGGTACCGGACTGCATCGCGATCCAGGCACCGATCATGACAAGCATGGTCGTGTCGATGTCGGAGCCGCGCAGCGGCCGCAGTAGGGTCAGCTCGATCGCCGCGCCAAGCAGCCAGCCGGCGACGACGGCAAGCGGCAGCGCGACGAAGAAGTTGATTCCGAGCTGGTGCACGACGATGAACATGATGTAGGCGCCGAACGTGTACAGCACGCCATGCGTGAAGTTCACGACGTTCATGATGCCGAAGATCAGGGTCAGCCCGATGCCCAGCAGCGCATAAGTGCCGCCGAGCACCAGCATATTGATCAGATGTTGCAGAAACTCGTTCAAGGTGGCTCCCCGATATGCCGATGCCGTCGAGGATCGCGATCTGCCGCGGCCCTCGACAGCGAGTAACGCGACGTCAGAGCGTCTTCATGCCGATCTTGCCGTCGGTGATTTCGATCAGATAGACGTTGGGCTGGCTCTGGCCGCTTTCCTTGCCTTCCGGTCCGGACTTGCGGAACACGATGTCGCCGTTCAAGCCCTTCACCTTGATATCCCAAAGCGCCGCCTTGATCGCCGCAGGCTCGGCTTTGCCCGCCTTCTCGATTGCCGCGGCCACCGTGCGGATGCCGTCATAGCCACGAAAGCTTTCGGTGCAGCCGGCAAAGTCGTAACCGCGCTTCTTCCATTCGGCGATGAAGTAGTTGGTCGCCTCCGGGTTCGGCGTCTTGTCGGGAAACCAGGGCAGAAAGGTCGTCAGGTGCATGGTGCCGTTGGCCGCAGCACCTGCCTGCGCGATGATCTGATCGGGATTTTGCGAACCGCCGGTGGTGATGATGCGCTTCTTGAGGCCGAGCGCAGCGGCCTGCTTGAAGATCAGCGTGAGCTGGTCGACCGCCGTCGTCACGATGATGGTTTCGGAATCGGTACCCTTGAGCTTGGAGAGCTGTGCGCTCATGTCCTGGGCACCCTGGTCCATGGTCTCGACGGACCCGACCGTAATCCCCTTCTCCTTCATCATCTTGCTGAAGTCCTCGGCGGTGCCGCGACCCCAGTCATTGTTGATGACGAGGAAATCGACCTTCTTCAGTTCGAGCTTGTCGACGATCCCCTTGAACGCCGCGGCCTCGATCGCCGACGGCGGAGAGATACGGAAGATGTAGGGATTGCCGGTCGTGGTAATCTTGCCCGACGAGGAGGTTTCGACCACCATCGGCGTTTCGTATTCCATCAGCTTGGGCATCACGGCAAGCGTCAGGCTCGAACCCCACGCCCCCATCAGCACCGGAACCTTGTCGCTCGTGATCAGCTTTTCAGCGACGGCGGCGGCTTCCATCGGATTGCTCTTGTTGTCCTCGATGACGAGTTCAAGCTTCTTGCCGAGAATGCCGCCCTTTGCATTGATCTCATCGGCCGCGATCTTGGCGCCGTTGACGACGTAGG
>PJQE01000114.1_pt1 | contig 11124 bp, 7 predicted proteins | sample 1503751 | NCBI WGS metagenome assembly PJQE01 (sample SAMN07775948, study PRJNA414020) | Biofilm metagenome, whole genome shotgun sequencing project. | reverse complement strand
CATCTGGCAATCGCCGATCTCCAGCTTGATGGCGTGCTGTCTGTCGTCGGCCATCAGCGCGACGCGCTTGATTGCCGGAGAAATGAGGTCGCGCCGGACTGTGAAGCGGTTGTGGTTTTGCGTGGGAAGAACTTTGTCGTAGTCAGGGTATTGGCCGGAGAGCAAGCACGAGACGATCTCGCGCTTGCCGAGTTTGAAGTGGATGTGATTGTCGGCCTTCCCGATTTGCAGCATCCCGTCGTTCCCGGCGCAGAGTTTGGCCAACTCGGTCAACGTCCTTTTCGGCATGATCACGTCGACGTCCGTGTTGAATTGCCCTTCTCGCTCGACAAGCGCCAGACGATGCCCATCGGTCGCCACCATTCGGATTCGCTCGCCGGAGATTTCGAGCTTCGCGCCGTTAAGCGAGTACCGCGACGCCTCCTGCCCGACGGCATGAATGACGCGCGGGATGAAGCGCGAAAAGACGGCGGCAGGGACTTCAGCGTATTCGCCTGAAAACTCTTTCGGCTCTGGAAAACTCTCGGCCTCGACACCCTTCAGCTTGAATCGAGAGCCGTTGCTGGTGATCGTCGCCTGATGGAGGTCATTGGTTTTGATCTCGATCTCGCCATGGGAGAGCGATTTGACGATCTCCATCAGCTTGCGCGCCGGGAGACAGATCGAGCCGTCTTCGCGCACACTGGCCCCGCATCCGGTCGTGATCGTGAGGTCGAGGTCGGTTGCGCGCATCGCGATTCTGTCCGCTTCGGTCTCGATCAGCAGGTGCGAAAGAATGGGGATCACCTGCTTCGCGCCGGCCACGCCTTGCAGCGAATTGAGTTCATTCAGGAACGCAGTGCGATCAATCCTGAGGTGCATAATTCCTCCTGCGGTGGTTATGCCGCCAAAAGTTCAATCTGATTCCTGCGGCTTGCCTCCCGCTCGCTTTTACCCCGAAGTGTGTGTGAGGATCAGGCCGCAACATTGATGTCGGAAAAAAGAACGCCGGGCGATGGATGACGCGCTGGTTGGTCGAGCCGCGCCACTCTCCGGCGTTGTCGGAAAGCTCTTTGACGAATGGCCCGTCAATCAGAATGTCGGTCAGCGGGAGAATTCGGGCGATGGCCGTTTCAGGCCGGGCGTTCAACTGCTCCAGCGTGTATCCGGTGTACAACGTAACGTGCTGATCGCGCTGCTTGAGTATCTGCAGCAAGGCCAGCAATCCGCTTGGCTGAAGGAACGGCTCGCCGCCGAGGATCGTCACGCCGTCGCGCGGGGCGCCTTCAGGCGCAAGCAACAGTTCGACGATTTCGCTGATCTTCATTTCAACGCCACCGTTGATCGGATGAGTCTCCGGCACGAAACAGCCGTCGCAGCGAGTGAGACAGCCAGCCGTTTGCGCTACACTTCGCCGGCCCGGCCCTTCGACGACCGAGTTGTGGTAGATGCGAAAGACTCGCAACGAAGGCTCGTCAACGACAGCGCTGGCCGGTGAACGGCGAAGCGGCTGGATACTGATCGGTCGGGCGCAATTGACCGGTTTTCCCGATGGCAACAGGTCAGCGGCCAATTCTCTCAATTCCGCTTGCTGCAATCCCTCGACCGTCAACTCGCCGGATTGGGAATCAATGATCCACGTCGTCTCGTTCATCGGCGTCACACTTTCTTATTCTGGATCTGCGGTCTGACATTCTGGCGCGCGTAAAACTCTTTGGTGTTCTCTTCGTGCTCCGGATCGCCGGTCAGCTCGGTGATGAGCTTGGCGACGTCCGCGCACTGCGGCCCCTGAACGCCTTCCACCTTCATCTCCATCTCGCCGGTCTGCGGGTCAATCGTGAAATTGATTTCGGGCATGGCTTCACTCCTTTTCAGTAACGGACCTTGATCTTCACGACGCCGCCTTCGACGGTGCGATGAACTGATCCGCGCAGTCGAGCCGCGACCTTGCTGACGACGCGTTCGTTGTATGCGGCGCGAAGTCTCGGAATGAACTGACCGTTGAGAATGCGGCGGCCATCAAGATCGTCAATCACCGGTGTGTACTCCCCGCTCTCGGAACGCTGAAAACCGATGTCGCCGCAGAGATTGCCGATCGCGTTACGCGGGATGATGACGTCGGCCCTTTGCCGAAGCTGTTCCCAGTAGTAGCGCCCCATTTCAAGATTCTCGCCCTGCCGGATCTCCTTGCAGCCAATGTCTTCGAGCGCGGCGACCAGCAGATCGCGGTCTTTGAAGACGACTTCGGTGAAGGTCATGTACTTGCTCATTGATGCTGCCTCCTATCGTTGATGGTTTCTTCGGTCACATTTCCAACGCTCGCGCGCCGCTCATCCGCCCGTTGATCGGCGTGACGCCTGAGCCGCCCGCATTCACCGCCATGTGATCCTTCGCCCAATAGCGAAGCCCTTCGACCTGCTCGCGTTTGATAACGCTTGTCGGTTGTATCTGTTTTGCGCGTTCGGCGATGTCGGCTGTTGTTACTTCGCGCTCTCCGTCCATAAAGGCGCGCAGCAGGCCCGCTTTGACCGCCGCCTCGATCTCCGCGCCGGAGAAGCCCTCGGTGATCTCGGCCAACTCGTCCAGGTCAAAGCCGCCAGGGTCGCGCTCACGCTTGCGCAGATGCACGGCGAAGATTTCCCGGCGGTCCTCCAGTGTGGGCAGGTCAACGAAGACGATGTGCGAAAAGCGCCCTTGCCGCGTTTGTTCCGCCGCGAGGCCACGAACGTCGTTGGCCGTGCCGATCACAAACACGTCCGACTGCTCCTGCATCCAGTTCAGCAGATACGCGATGGTGCGCGCCGTCTCCCCGCCGTCTGTCTTGGCCGATGACTCAAGTCCGCCGACGGCCTTCTCGAACTCGCTGATGCCAAGAATACCTTTCAGCGTGGTGGCAATTGAAAGCGCGCGTTTGATGGTCATCGCCGATGAGCCGATCACGCCGCCGCCTTCGCCCATCACGCTGCCGAAATCGAGGTCAAGGAGCGATTTGCCCAGCACCGACGAAGCGATCTTCTTGGTCAGGTCTTTGCCGCATCCGGGCAGGCCGACCATCAGCAATCCTTTCATCGGCTCGACGCCGTAAGCCCGCGCCGCCGGGGTGAAAGTCGCCGCAGCTTCGGTGAGGATGCGCCGCAGATTGTGATAGCCGCCAAGGTGACCCGCCGGCTCGGCATGCGTGTAGGTGAGCGCGCCCGTCCCCTTGATGACCGACTTCTTCTCGTCGAGGATCACCGGCAGGGCTTCAGCCGTGAGGCCATTGCCGCTGATGATGGCTTTCGCCAACACGTTCTCGATGTCAGTCTCGGTCAGGCCGAGCAATGCTTGCACGAGTTGCTCTTGCGTGCGTTCGTCAACCTCGACGCGCACGTCGCCGTCCCTCAGGCTCTGCATTTGCACGTCGAGCATAGCCGTGACTTCGCGCTCGTTGGGCAACGGCAGCTCGACGACCTTGATCTCTTTTTCCAGCGCGGGAATGTCGGGGAAGCGTCTTTCAATGAGCAGCACGTTGGTGTGCCGCCCTTTGATTTCCCACGCGAGCTCGCGCAGCCGCCGGACCAGTTGCGGGTCTTCCTGTCCGTAAGGCGCGAGATAAGGGCTGTAATCGCACAGGACGAACAATCCCTTCTTCTGCTGCGCGATGTATTCCAGCGCGCTCACCGCGTCCTGCGTATCGGGAACGAGCAGTTCATCCTTACCCTTCAACTCGGCGCCGAGCACCTGGCGCAGGCCCGTCGTGCGGCTCCAAATGAAAAGGCCCTTCTCTTTCTCGCGATGACACTTGAGCTGCGCAACCGCGCGAATAATGCGATGAAAGCGCGCTTCTTCCGGCGTGTTGACCGCGATCAGCGGATAGCGGGCGCGAATCAGCACGTCGAGTTCGGCGACGATCTTTTCCAATGTTTCCTGTGACATTTGTACCTCGCTACAGTTCGAGTGCGGCCAGACGATTCGGCTGACCGATTTCGTGCGCGTCGCGGTAGCAAAGCTGAACGATGTCGTCCAACACCGCTTTGACCGCCGCATTGCTCGTTCGCCGCTTGCTCTTTCCGTTCGGCTTGGCGGCGAGTCTTTCGAGGTCACCGAGAAGCTGTTCCAGCTCCGCGTCGGTCTGGAAGTTCATCAGCCGGAACCAGCGGGTCAGGTTGCGCGCCTTCTTCGCCGTCGCGCCGGGCAGGAAATCGTGCTTCTGCAACGCCTCCTGCATCGCCACCGCCGATTCGTAAATCTGAGCGCGCAATTGCGCCGCGCCTTCCTGCAACGGGCTGAGGGTTTCTTGCAGCTTCTCGCGCGCGGCGTCGAGCTTCATCTGGCGAAGCCGCTCCTTGACCTCGGCCTCGCGCTTTTGTTCTTCGCTTTCCGCCGCAAGCCGCAGCCGCGCGCTCTCCTGCTCGGCCCACATCTGCTGCTGGATTGCGTGCTCGGCGGCGTTCACGCGCAACCGTTCGATCCGGTGTTCCGATTGGGCTTGTTCGAGGCGATGCCGTTCTTCAGCGGCCAGCCGCTGCTCACGGAGCATTTCGCTTCCCAGGAGAATCACGCCTACCTGAAACCGCAGCCGGAGCTTTTGCCGAAGCTCGTCTTCCGTCGGGAAAGCGCCGAGCACGCTGCTGATGATGCGATCCTCAAAGTCTGTAGGAACGACCGCGCCGGTAGCTTCGAGTCGCTGCGCGGAATCGGCGGCGACCTGCCGGAATGTGACAATCACCTCTTCCCGAATATGGTCATACTGATCAAGCGCCTTCTGCCTGGCTTCGTTCAGATTGCCGCAAGCACGGTTGAAGGCCGACTCGAATTCGGTGAAGGCGCGCCACGGGACCCACCTGAATGCCGGCGTCTCGAACAGCGTCTCGGTCAGGCGGAAGTGATAGCTGTATTTGTGCAGCGCATTGTGCGCCTGCGATACGGGCGTGAGCAGCGGGCGCCGGAAACGGTTAGGCAGCAAACCGCAGCGTGGCGGAGTGAACGCGACATCGGTGTTCTCAGGAAGCTCGACGCCCAACGCCTGCCAATCCAGCCTGCGGTCGAGAATGCCGAAGCCGGTCGCATCAACGTTGATGAAGACGCCCTCTTCTTCCAGCGCCGAAAGGTCGAATGGCAATCGCTCGATCTCTTCGGCGCGGCGATCCGTCCGCACGGCGGCGACGGCGGCGTGATGATTGCCGTTGGAAACAATAACCGCTTCCTGTAGAAGCTGCCGCTGGGTAAATGGAAGCACGTTGGTACTCATTGGACTCTCCTTGTTAGTAAATGATGTGAGCGATGGTCTGTTCGAGCCTTGCCGGTAGCTTCTTTTCTCAAGCGTCATGACCACAGGCTCAATTGAGTTGACTGACCAGTGCGAGAGGCGGAGGAAGGTTTGCGCCTATTCTTTTGGAGGGATTGTTTCCGCAAATCGTCGAGCGTGACAGGGAGGCGGGGTCCTTCCGGGACGATCACGAGTTTCTCTTCGGCCTGAGCGCCTTTCTCTTCAATGACGGCTGCCGGCGTTGAATCGGCTGCCTGTTCAACGGCAGCAATTGGGAGAGGAGCGCTGTCAAGATCGGGGGAAGCTTCTCCGAACGACTGAACAGGTTCTTCGACGCTCGGCCCGCAATGCTGTAACGCCTCTTCGTCGAGCGCGGCAAATTCCTGCCTGTCATCAATCTGTGAACCGTCTTCTTTGAGCAGTTGATTGACGCGCTCGAGCTGCGTCTGAAGCTCCGCGTACTTCGGCGCATAATCCCACCCGCGGGCCAACTCCCGCTCGATCATCTGCTGCTTGTGTTTAAGTTCGGCCTGGTTCTTCAAGGCGCGCTGAAGGTGCGAATCAATCGCCTTCAGATGTGCGTCAATGGATTGGATCGTGCCTTGGGCGGAGTCGCCGAAATTGAAAGGGTAAAGAAGCTTGCTGTCGGGCAGACACAAGAACCCTTCGACCGGCGCGAAGAGCGCATCGCCGCGACTTGGCTTCCTCTGCGCGAGGATTTGAAAACCGCGATATGAACCGATGCAAACATAGTCGGAGTTAAGCAACATCCCGACTTCACGGCGTAGCTTATCGAGGTGTTCTCCGGCTTGAGCGCGTTGGTCAAAGCTGATCCACTCGTCGCTGTTCGGCGCCCGCCTGAGTTTGATCGTGAATGTACCATCGGGGAACGAATTCTGATCGCGGACTGCCAATGCCCGCTCGTGACCGGCGACGCGCTGGTCAGCTTCGCTGATTCTGCCCGGTAGCGATTCAAGCTCCCACTTCAGATTGCGGCGGCCGTTGCGCCAGACAGTGTAAAGACGCGACAGGCGCGCCAGCTCGACTTCAATAGAAACCCGTTCGAGGATGCGCGGGTTGCCGCTGGCGATGGCTTTGACCTGGGCGGCGGTCATCACCAGATCGTCTACATCTTCCGTCGTGCGCGCGGTCACCTCGCCTGACATGATCTGGCTGATGAAGCGCGCCTTATTCTCAAGCGTCTGCCACATGAAACCATCAAACGATCCCTCGGTGACGTAGTTGAAGATTTTGACCTCGCCGTAGCGGTTACCCTGGCGCAAGATCCGTCCTTCACGTTGCTCCACATCCGCCGGGCGCCAGGGCGCGTCGAGATGATGCAGCGCGTACAAGCGCTCCTGCATATTGACGCCGGTGCCGGCCTTCTCGGTGCTGGCGATCATCACGCGAATCTTTCCGGCGTTGACATCGGCGAAGGCGCGAGCTTTTTTGGCTGGCGTATCAAAATCGTGGATGAAGGCGATCTCTTCGGCGGGAATGCCGCGCTTGATCAGCTCGCGTTTGATCTCGCCGTAGATGCCGAGCCGGTCGAGACGCTCCGATTCGGTTTCAAGCTTAACCGTGTCGATCTCGTTGAATTCTTCAGACATAGCCGGATTGTCGTTCGGATTGTAGATTGAATGGGTGAAGGCGATTTCAGTCGCGCCGGTCGTCTCCAGCGGAAGTCATTCTCTTCGGCGCGCGGCAGATGCCCCATCGCCCTTCCCCTTTGGAGTCGAGACGTCTACGAACGCGCATTGCACACCACGAATGTTTTGTGTTTCATCGTAAAGCCGCACGATATTTTCTACCAGCGCCATCACCTTTGACTGCGCGGGCCGCGGCGCATCAGGTTTGACCAGGCGAATATCCAAAGCGGCTTTCCGGCCGTCGCCCGTTACCTTCAACATATTGTCGATGTGAGGCGCCACCCGGCGGGCTTTAATGGCCTCGACGCGCCGGGCGAGTTCGCGCACGTACTCCTTCAACTCGTCGCTCGCCGGAACGCTGATGATCTCAGGCTTCCCGCCTTTCAATTTCGGCCGGGGGAGATTCAGTTCCGCCGCCGGTTTGACATCCAGCGCCTGCTGCCAGAGCTTGGAAAGCTCCGGGATATTGGTGAAGCGGTTGAAGCGCGTTCGCATCTGAAACCCCGCGCCGTCCGGCGTCATCTCCAGCGACTGTGTGGTCTCGGCGAACTGCTGCACCCAGGCGTCGAAGTGATCGAGGCCCAACTCCTGCAGCATTTCAAGCTGAAGATATTTCTGGCAGACGTAGACCTCGGCGATGGTGTTGCTGACCGGCGTAGCCGTGGCGCAGATCACGCGCCCGCCATTTTCCAATACCGACCGCACTTTGATGAAGCAGTCGAACGCGCGCTGAGAGTCGGTGTTGGGCAACCCAGCGACGCGACTCATCTTGGTCGGGCAGTAGAGATTCTTGTAGCAGTGGAATTCGTCAATGAAGAGCGCGTCAATGCCGAGTTCCTCCCATGTAATCGTGTCAGCAGCGATGCGCTTGATCTGCTGGTTCGTGTCGTCCAGTCTGGCTTTAAGCTTTTTGATGGCGCGCTGAACCTCCTTGATGCTGCGGCGGTTTCGGCTGCCGGCGGATTCAAACTCTTCGAGGTACTCGGTGAGCGTATCAATCTCGTGCTGGATGTGACCCCTGACCGTGTCCGGGTGAAGCAGCAGCATCTTGAAAGCGGTTTGGGGCAAGATGATTGCGTCGAATTCCGAAGTTGCGATCCGGCTGAGCAACTCGCCGCGTTGGGATGAGGTCAGATGTTCCTTCTCCGGCGCAAGCAATCGGATGTTCGGATAGAGACGGATCGCCTCGGCGGCCCACTGCGCGGGCAAATGATTGGGAACGACGATCAGCGATTTGTGGCACAGACCCAATCGCATCAGCTCCATCGCCGCGGCGATCATCGTGAAGGTCTTGCCGGCGCCGACGCAGTGCGCGAGCAGTGTCGCTTTATCGCTCAAAATTCTCCAGATCGCATTTTGCTGATGAGGGTAGAGCGTGATGTCGGCGGACATCCCGGGCAATGCGAGGTGGCTGCCGTCATACTCGCGCTTGCGGAAAGCGTTGAAGCGCTCGTTGTAGATGCGGGTGAGTGTAATGGCGCGAGACTCCGCCAGCCATACCCATTCCGAAAAACGGCGCTTGATCTCAAGCTGTTTGGCCTGCGCAGCGATGGTCTCATTGTCGTTGACGACGCGGCGCGTGCTGCCATCAGCGTCTATGACTTCATCAGTCACAGTCGTCGTTCGCAAATTCAAAATATCTTCAATCAGCTCGAACGCGTTCACCCGCGGCGTGCCCCAGGTCTGATTCGCCTCGACCGAAGAGCGCGCCCAGGCGTTGGTGTTCTCGACCTTCCAGACGGCGAGCGCAGGAATGTACCTGACAGTTCCACTGAATGAAGGGGCGAGCGAAACGATGAAGTCGCTGACGATGCTTTCGGGAACCCACGCCGAGCCGAGTCTGACGATGATCTCGTCGCGGCCAAGGTCGGCGGGCTGTACAGTTTTCAGAGCCTCGACATTTTTGAGGAAGGCCGGATTGACTTCGGCGGCGCGTTCGGCTTCGCGGAGCTTCTGCCGGACATCGCCTGAAAGATATTCCTCCGCTGTGACATACTCGCCGCTGGTCGTTTCGTAAATTCGCCCTTCAAGCTCGGACAAAACCTCATCGCGTGGCCGCTCGCACAGCCTGACGATGTAATCCAAATCAACCCGGCCTTTGTCGTTGAGTGAGATCAGCAGCGCCTCTTTCGGCTCGCACCTGCCGGACTGCCGGCGCGCTGGTCGAATCGTGCGCTGATGAAAGAGCGGCGCGCGGTTGTAGAGGTTCTTGCCAGCGGGAATCTCCAGCGCCTTGAGGAACGGGACGACGGGGCTGCGCGGATCGAGCTTCTTGACGTTCCCGTTGATCGGGCCAAACCGCAGCTTGAAACTGGCGTAGAGATCGGACAACTCCTGCTGCTTCGCTTCCAACTCTTCGTCCGGAGCGTCCCACAGTTGCAGCCGGATGATCTCTTTGGCCGCGACGTAAATTTCGAGCAGTTGATTGACGCAGGTTTGATCACGCTCTGAAAGCCCGTCGAGGCTAGCGGCGGCCAGGAAATCGTCACGGTCAGAAGCGGCGCTGATCGCCTCAATTGCAAGAGGCTCCGCGAAGGCGCGATAGCCGTTGGCCGGGAGTTGCGCAATCAGCGTCGCGGCCAGACTCTCGGCGAGGTTACGCCCGTCGTCGTAGAGCAGAAACTCATCCGCCTCATACATCCCGCGCCCGAACGCAGGCCGGCCGAGCATTCGTTCCGGGTGCGCGATGAAGAGATTGTTGACGCTGAGTTCGCGCTCTTCGCCCTCCTTGTCGCGGAGAGTGATGGCGCCGACCTCCGTCCAATCGGCTTGCGATTCTTTCGAGGGCTGGCTGCGTTTGCGGAGAATCAACACGTCCGTGACGACCTCGGTCCCGGCGTTGGCGCGGAAGGCGCTACGCGGCAGTCGCGCGGCGGCGAGCAGTTCAGCGTGAGTCGCCAGGTGCTGTCGCACCTTCGGCGATTTCTTGTCGAGCGTGTACCGGGAAGTAATGAAGGCGATAACGCCGCCGGGCTTGACCAGGCGTAGCGACCTGGCGAAGTAATAGTCGTGGATCGAGGCTTTGAGGTAGCTCTCCCTAATGCCCGCGTCGGCAATAGCATAGTTCCCGAACGGGACATTTGAGATGATCAGGTCGAAGTAGTTTTCGGGCAGCGATGTCTCTTCAAACGGCCGGATGAAGACTTTGGTCTGCGGATAAAGCTGCGTGAGGATGCGGCCTGTGAGCGAATCGATCTCGACGGCGACACGCTCGGAATTTGCTCTCAACGCTTGCGGCATTGCGTCGAAGAAATGGCCGACGCCAGCGGCGGGTTCGAGAATCCGAAGCTTCGTATGCCTTGATGAACTGAGTGAGACCGACTGGCCGGAGTCTAGCTCAAGCACTCTGTCTCCGGTCTTCGGAGCGACGCCGAAGTGATCGAGCGCCGCGTAGATCGCGCAAATGATCGGCGGGCTGGTGAAATGCGCGTTGAGCGAACTCGCCAAGACGCTCTTGATCTCGTCAGGTGTGAGCAGTTCTTCCAGTTCCGCGCAAGGGCGCGACCACGAATAAGCGCCGTTCGGGAAGGCGCGATTGAGGACATCCGAATCTCCCCACCCCGTGTACCTGGCGAGAATCCGCTGTTCCTCCAGCGCGAGCGCGCCCGGCTCCCGTGTGTCGGCTTCAAGCTCCTTGAGCAGACGAATTGCGGCGACGTTGAATCTGAAACGTGAAGCCGCGCCTCCCAGGTCGGACAGATCATCATCGTGGTCAAAGCGAAAGTCTGTCGCGTTGACGGCGGCGACCGAAGCAGCCTGCATAGCGGACCTCCCTTGAGTTCGAAGAGTGATCGAATGACCGCGCTGGTCATCGGCGGTTCATTCAATGCAAGCCGCCCGGTTTTTTCGCTGAAGTAATCCGGGGATGGTCGGAGAGACAGTTGTGTCAGTTATCCCGGCCTCCTGACAACGCACTCAAGGCTTTTGCGACGCGAATAGTCTCGGCGAGAAAGAAGTTGGTGAGCGTTCTCGGCCAGATTTGCTCAAACTCGCTCGGATCAGAATTCGGATTGGCTTCGGTGAAATTCCTATGCAGGGCAATCGCACCATAAATGTTGAATTTATTGAATGTTGATCACCTTAAGCAGATACTCTGTGCTGCGCGCAGCCTTGAGCCGTTTATTTTTAACGCCGATCTTGGCCGTCTTTTCTTGTTGTAAAAGGCTGTTAGCCAAGCGCCGCACCAAGCCCAGGTTCTCTGCCGCGTGGCCTGTTCTGACGCGAGAGTCATCCTCTCGAAAGACTACA
>PJQE01000113.1_pt1 | contig 11129 bp, 8 predicted proteins | sample 1503751 | NCBI WGS metagenome assembly PJQE01 (sample SAMN07775948, study PRJNA414020) | Biofilm metagenome, whole genome shotgun sequencing project. | reverse complement strand
CGTTCCTTGCTGAGGGCAGCTATCTGCCGCGCGGCGTGCCAATGCTGAAGCGCGTCCTCGCACTGCCCGGGCAAACGGTTTGCAGGAATGGCCTCACCATTACCGTCGATGGAATTGGACTTGGCGAGGCGCTCGATCGCGACAGGCGTGGCCGTCCGCTCCCGATCTGGCAGGGCTGCCGCGTCGTCGCGCGAGATGATGTCTTCCTCATGAACTGGCAGTCAGCCGACTCGCTGGACAGCCGCTACTTCGGGCCACTTCCTGCCTCCGCAGTGATCGGCAGAGCGGTACCCGTGTGGACTAACGAGGAGTAATCATGCACGAATTCCCCTACAACCCGCCGGATTACGGCTTATCCAGAGGGACTCCACTCTTTCCTTTCCGGCCAACAGAGAAGCATCGTTCTCACAGCCTGCAGAGGAAAGCCTTTATCTGTGAGCTGGCTGGCTCGGCCGTGTGGCTTCGTTCGCTCCGATGTACCGTGCGTGCTATTGCGGCGGTCGCGCCATTTGTGTGTCAGATCGCTGTTTCCGCGCTCTTCATGCCTAGCGTGCGTGCACAGACCTTGTCGCAAATAGACGTGCTGATGGCATACGGGCGATGCCTTCGGCCCGCGCTCTACTCGTCGCTTCGCTCCTCACCGAGCCACCCTACGGGTGTCTCGGCCCTTCGGGTAACGATCGCTATCGCAAACGCTCGCAAACAGTGGGGGCTTCGCAAGTCGACTGCCAAGTCGCGGCGGCTCTTTCGCAATGAATCGGCCACCAGCCGACGGGTCGGGCAGGCGCTATTGAAAATCTACCGCAATGACCCGAACTGCTTTGGTCGCAAATCGCTGCGAGTACCGAGAGTCTGGTCGGTTTGGAAGTTGGGCCTTGGGAATTAGCGACCGGGAGGCCACGAGGCACCATGGCAGCTAGGCAAGATAAAGCAAACTGACGTTCAGCTCTCCCTGCAATCGAAAAGCCTGTCTGCACATTGGGTTAATGGGGCGGCTATATCGGTCTCAACGATAGCAGCGGCGTCGCCGGCGTTGTTTTCGTATTTGGTTTCAACGAGCGCAGCGCCAGCTGTCTGGAAGCTTGCTTTGGTTCATGTCGCCACTTGCGCGCAAACACACGCAGGTATGCGCGATTGTGCGATCATCGCTGGGAGGCCATTGCGGGGGGCTAAATCCGAGCGCGAATGTGTCGCCATGACGCGCGACGACAGCGATGAGTTTCGGATCAGGCTGGGGCGATTTCGCGATCGCGGGATGCTGGGCAGCAGGCCAGCGCGCCTCTTCGTAACCCAGGTGCAGGTCGCTGTTCGCCGGGCCGGAGGCAATCCTAGTCGTGTCGGTGGCAGTCTGAGGTCTGAAGGGCGCACCGGGGAGAGTGTTCGCCGGTTCAATGTGCGCGGCCGCGGAGCTGAGTTCGCGGGCTCATTGCCAAAGCACGCGAGTGAGTGGCAGCGAGACGGTGCGGGCCACTTCCGCTCGCGCCGTGTTGTCGTCAAGGCAAGGGTGGTGAAGCTTAATGCCAAGCGCGGGCGCCGCGGCGGTACGGCGCACGGGGTGGTAAGCAAGGCGGGGGACGCATATCTGAGATATCTGGCGCGCGAGGGCGTGACCCGCGATGGTAAGAAGGGCAGGATCTACTCCGCCTTTGAGGATCACGCGGACGGTCAGGCTTTCATCAAGCGCGGGCGGGGAGATCGCCATCAGTTCCGCTTCATTGTCGCGCCCGAAGATTCCGCGGAGATGGCGGACCTGCGCGGCTTTACCCGAGAGTTGATGCGCCAGGCGGAGATCGATTTGGCGACCCGGCTCGATTGGATCGCCGTCGATCACCACAACACCCGCCATCCTCATACTCATATCGTGGTCCGGGGTGTTACCGACGACGGCAAGGTCCTCAATATTGCTGGGGACTATATCGCCCATGGTATCCGCTCCCGAGCAAGCGAACTGGTTACCCGGGAACTAGGCCACCAGAGCGAGATCGAGCTTCAGGTTGCGCTCCAGAGGGAGTTAGACGCCGAGCGGTTGACGCGGCTCGACCAGGCGCTGCTCGCCGAGCAGCGGGATCGGGGCGCCGTCGAGCTTTGCCCGGGCGAGGGTGAAAGCGATCTCATCCGAGAATACCGCACCCTAATGGATGGCCGGATGAGGCGGCTGGCGCGCTATGGCCTCGCCACGGAGGTCGAGCTTGGGCGGTGGGTTTTGGATGAGAGGACGGAGGCCACGCTGCGTCAGCTCGGCGAGCGCAACGAAGTCACCATGACCATGCAACGGGCACTCGCTGTTCACGGGATCGCCGAGGCGCGTGGGGCCGGTCAATTTGTCCGCCATGGTAGCTCGATTGACCAGAGCGTCGTCGGGCGGGTGCTCGCCAAGGGCTTCGCTGGGGATCAGATGGGTGAGCGGCTTTACCTTGTGATCGATGGCGTTGATGGACGCGTTCACCATGTCGCGTTCGCGGACCCTTTCTTCATTGAAGATGTTCGGCGCGGCATGATCATCGAGGCAGTTCCTCCTGCTTCGAACCCAATTACGGCTCACAGCCATCTGGCGATCAATGCGCGCGAGGAGGATGGGATGCCGAGCTGGCATTCGGCGCGCATCAACGACAGCCTTGCGCGACAGGATAAGGATCCCGAAACCCTCGTCCGCTTCCATGTCCGCCGCCTGGGGGCGCAACAACTGGGCGGGCAGGTCGAGCGAATCGATGCGGACCCCCGACGGGTGCCCATTGATATCATCGAGCGGGGGCAGACTTCCGACCTGAGCCAAGGTACCAACCGTCCCCAGATTCGCATCCTGTCCAGCTTCGGTCTCGAGCCGCAAATCGCCAGCGACGGCGCAACCTGGCTCGACCGAGAACTCGCCGCCGGCGCTCCGATGCAGGTGACAGACGCTGGCTTCGGCAGGCAGGTAAACGAGGCGCTCGCCCGCCGCGCGCAGCGGCTGGTCGAGATGGGATACGCGACCTTCAAGAACGGGCAGGTTTCGGTCTCGCAGGGGGCCCTTGCTGCCCTGGAAAGTCAGGAAATCGCGCGCGTGGGAGGAAGGATGGCCTCTGCCCGCGGGCGGACATTTCAGCCGGTCAAACCAGGTGAATATATTGGCGGCACCCTCGTTGGTTCGACCCATCTCGCCAGCGGACGGTATGCCATGCTCGAAACCTTGAGCGGTGAGAGAGGCCTTGGCTTTACGCTGGTCCCCTGGCAGCCAAGTCTCGATCATCACGTTGGGCGGCAAATCACAGGCGTCATGCGCGAGAATGGCAGCATCGACTGGAGCTGCGGTCGGAAGCGCGGACTAGGGCTGTAGGTCTGATGAGGCCTTCCCGGCGATCGGCTCGACCGACGCCCGGAGCCAGGGCTGCGGGCGCTCGCCCCATTTGGGTTAGCGGCTTGGACCGCCGCTGCGCGAGACACCAATTACTAGGACGGTGATCAAGAAGCTTTGCCGCTTGCTGCCTTCGCATTGAATGCATGAATGCGCGCCGACATAGTGCAGCGCGCGTCACTGCTCAGGGGGCAGGAGCACCATGGAACTGCAACGGAGTGCCTGCGCTTTTGCATACGGCCTCAATCAAAAGCCGCACTGCTCTTGCATCCCAATCGATTCGATCGATCGGTCCATTCCAGTATTCCGATAAAACATAAGCTGCATGGCGAGCTTTCACGCCAAGGCCTGCGATAGTTCGCGCTGGCGCTGCCATGATTGTCGCTTCAACCGGCTCCAAGCGGCCGAGCGTAGCCTCGATTTGCTCGAGAGGGGCGGTCAACGCCAAATGGTGCAAATTTTGGATTTCGTCCGCGATCTCCTCAAATTGTTTGCCTAAGGCCAGCAGAGCTGAATCGTCATCCATTGCCTCTGCGTTGAGACTAACCGTCGTTGGAGCGGACTTTTGAGAGCCCAATCCAACTGCCCTAGACGCGCTTGGGCCTCGCGGCCCAGATTTGAGCAAAATGGAGGGCGGGGGACCATAGCAAAATTATCAGTGGTTAGTGCCGGAAGGAGGCTACGAAAGACGCCTCACTGACCCTTGTCCGTCATCAGCATGAGGCCCCAGGCCATGGACGCCAGGATCGGTATGGCCATCAGGGACGGGCGGCGGCAAAGGCTCTCGGCCATCGAACAGACGGAGCCGTCTGACCAGCCATTATCGTGAGCCAGCCCGAGGAAAATGAGCGAAACTGTGGCAAGGGCCGCCGCCATGACGATGGCGAAAATACCGAGGGTACGCATAGTCGAACTCGAAAAGGTGATGCACCGGAACAGAGTGGAAAGGAACCTGAGCCGAATTCTGTCGAGAATCGGACGGTTCCATAGCCGGTCACGGACAACACCATGGCACCGTCACACGCGGCTTTTCCTGGATTTCGCGCGTTCGGCGGCCTCCCGCCACCGTCGAACGATTTCGGCAACGATGATGTATGTCCCGACAATCAACAGGATGGCTTCGATCATGACGGCCGGTCGTGGGAGCGCGGTCGATAAGTTACAACCTATATTCATGGTTGCCAAGAGACTCTGTCTACATCCTGTGCGAGTTTCAGCAAAGGAAAGTTCTCGAGGTGTCCCTGCTCTGTTCTCTACCGTGAATTGGAACAGCTACGGCAGCCGGGTGCTCTACCGGCCAGCGCGATTCGAACACACTGCCCCGGGCATCATGGCCGCCCCCGTGCGGGACGGAGGCAAAAGTCAGCCGGCCGGTTACCCCGCGTTCGCCTTGAAGCCCGCGGCTTCGATGCCGGCGATCGCGCACACCTCGTCATTGTCGGACGTGTCGCCGCTGACGCCGACGGCGCCGAGCAAGGTCGTGCCGTCCATGATCAGGACGCCGCCGGGCACGGGCACCAGGCGTCCCTGCGCCAGCGCATTCACCGCGCCGACGAAATAGGCCTGTTCCTGCGCGCGCTGAAACAGCGCGCGCGATCCCATGCCCATCGCGAGCGCGCCATAGGCCTTGCCGTGTGCGATCTCGGCGCGCATCAGGCTGGTGCCGTCCTGTGCCGCCGTGACCTTCACGCACCCGCGCGCATCCAGAATGGTGATGACCAGCGGCTTCAGCTTCTTCTCGACGCCCTTGGCGAGGGCGGCGTCGAGGATTTTGCGGGCGACATCGAGGGTAAGTTCAGCCATGGATCAGTTCCTTTGCGATTGTTCGGGATTGAGGGGGCGCTGAGCGCTGTCGAGGCTCATCGCGAGCACGCGGGCGACATGCAGGGCGGCACGGTTCGCGCCCTCCTTGATCTGGTGCCGGCAGGAAGTGCCGTCGGCGACGATCAGCGCCGTCGCATCGGCGCGGCGCACGGCCGGCAGCAGCGACAGTTCCGCCATGTCGATCGAGGCCTGATAGGTATCGGCGCCATAACCGAACGCGCCGGCCATGCCGCAACAACTGGATTCGATGGTCTCGACACCGAGTTCTGGAATGAGACGAAGTATCTTTTCGACCGGCTCGAATGCGCCGAATGATTTTTGATGGCAGTGGCCGTGAACGAAGGCTTTGACGGGCATGGCGCCGAGCGGCAGCTTCAGCCGTCCAGCCTCCGCCTCGCGGACCAGGAATTCTTCGAACAGCAGCGCATGCGCACTGACGCTCTTCGCTTCATTGTCCGAACGCAATGACAACAATTCGTCGCGCAACGTCAGGAGACAGCTCGGCTCCAGTCCCACGATCGGCACGCCGCGCGCGGCAAAGCGAGCATAGGTCGCGACCAGCCTGTCCAGTTCGGCGCGAGCCTGGCCGACAAGGCCGGCCGAGAGGAACGTCCGTCCGCAACACAGCGGACGGGCGCCGTCGGTCGGTCTTGGAACATGCACGCGATATCCGCCCTCGACCAGGACACGCAGAGCGGCATCGAGATTCTCGCGTTCGTAGTAGCGGTTGAAGGTGTCGGCGAAAAGCACCACCTCACGGCCGTCGGCAGCGCCGGAAGTCTCGACATCTGCGCTGAATACGTCGCGCCGGAAAGCGGGCAGGGCACGCTTTGCACTGATGCCGGCGAATTTCTCGAACAGCGCGCGCAACAGGGGACTGTTGTTGCGCCAGTTGGCAATCGGCGCGAAGCGGAACACCAGCGCGGCATAGCGCGGCAGATAGCCGACCAGCCGGTCGCGAAGCGAAAGACCGTGCCTCGCCGCGCGGGCGGCCAGCACCTCGATCTTCATCTTGGCCATGTCGACGCCGGTCGGGCATTCATGGCGGCAGGCCTTGCAGGAGACGCAGAGCTTGAGCGTTTCCACCATGTCGTCGGAGGCCAGCGCATCCGGCCCTAACTGCCCCGAAATCGCCAGCCGCAGCGTGTTGGCGCGGCCGCGCGTGACGTCCTTCTCGTTGCGAGTGGCGCGATAGGACGGACACATCACGCCGCCCTCGAGCTTGCGGCAGGCGCCGTTGTTGTTGCACATCTCGACCGCGCCCTGAAAGCCGCGGCCGGCGCCGGGATAGGCCGACCAGTCGAGCACGGTCTTCAGGTCGTTGATGCGATAGTCCGGCCGGTAGCGGAACAGCGAGCGGTCGTCCATCTTCGGCGGATCGACGATCTTGCCGGGATTGAGCAGATGGTCCGGATCGAAGCGCTGCTTGACCTCCCTGAAATCGGCAACGATGCGGGCGCTGAACATCGCTTCATGGAATTCGGAACGGACCAGGCCATCGCCATGCTCGCCGGAGTGCGAGCCCTTGTACTCGCGCACCATCTCGAACGCCTCTTCGGCGATCGCGCGCATCGCCTTGACGTCCTTTTCGAGCTTCAGGTTGAGGACCGGGCGCACATGCAGGCAGCCTTCGGAGGCGTGCGCATACATGGTGCCGCGCGTGCCATGTTTGGCGAAGACGGCGTTCAGCCGCTCGGTGTAGTCGGCGAGGTGCGGCAGCGGCACGGCGCAGTCTTCGACAAACGAGACCGGCTTGCCCTCCTGCTTCATCGACATCATGACGTTGAGGCCGGAGGTCCGGAAATCCGCGATCGCCGTCTGCGTCGCGGGTTCGATGACGTCGACCACGCCCCCCCATTTGCGCTGCGGATGGTTCCAGCCAAAGCCGAGGTCCGACATCAGTTCGGAAAGCTGCTTCAGCTTCTGCAGGTTGTCGGACTGATCCTCTTCGGCAAATTCCACAATCAGGAGCGCATCCGGATCGCCGCGCACGGTGGCCTCGATCACCGGCCTGAACATCGCGATGTCACGCCCGAGCGCGATCATGGTGCGATCAACCAGTTCGACCGCGATCGGCCGCAGCTTCACCAGATGCTGCGCCGCGTCCATCGCCTCATAGAAGCTGCCGAAATGACAGACGCCGAGCACCTTGTTGCGGATGACCGGCCACAGTTTGAGCTCGACTTGCGTCGTGAACGCCAGCGTTCCCTCGGAGCCGACGAGGAGATGCGCCAGGTTGTTCGGCGCGTTACGCGGCACCAGCGCGTCGAGATTGTAACCGCCGACGCGGCGCTGCACTTTTGGAAACCGCTCCGATATTTCGCCGGCCTCGCGCTCGCCGAGATCGAGCATGTCGCGGAACAGCGCTAGCCCGCTCTGCGGTGAGTTCATTTGCGCAAGATCCCGCGGCACTTCGCCGAAATGCAGCAGCGTGCCGTCGGCGAGCGCCGCGTCCATCGACAGCGTGTTGTCGCGCATGGTGCCGTAGCGCAGCGAGCGGCCGCCGCAGGAATTGTTGCCGGCCATGCCGCCGATCGTGGCACGCGAGGCGGTGGAGACATCGACCGGAAACCAGAGCCCGTGCTTCTTCAGTTGCCGGTTTAGGTCGTCGAGCACGATACCGGGCTCGACCACACAGGTGCGGTTCTCGGCGTCGAGCGAGAGCAGGCGATTCAGGTGCTTGGAAAAGTCGACGACGATGCCTTCATTGATGGTCTGGCCGCACTGCGATGTCCCCCCGCCGCGGGGGGTGACGACCAGACCTTCATCCTTTGCAATGGCGAGTGCCCGCCGGGCGTCGTCCATGGTGCGGGGAACCACAACGCCCAGCGGCAGGATCTGGTAGAACGAGGCATCGGTCGCGTAGCGGCCGCGGTTGAACGCGTCGAACAACACGTCGCCCGAGATCTCGCGGGCGAGGCGCGAGGCAAGCCTGCTGTTTTCAGCCGAATTTTGTGGTTTTCCGGCGCCTGGTGCCGCCATTACCTTCTCTCTTGGATGTCCGGCAGTGTCTTGCCTGCCGGGGTCCGCCTTGGCAAGGCAGAGCCCTGCTTCTTATGGATTGACGGCCCCCCGCCGGGCGGGGGACAAGCCCGCCAAATAGTGATATTCGACCGTCTCGCGAAACCGAGACAATACCCGGGAAGGACGCCCATGACCGTGCATACTGGAAGGCATTTTCTGCAGATTCCGGGACCGACCAACGTGCCGGACCGGGTTCTGCGTGCCATGGATATGCCGACCATGGACCATCGGGGTCCCGAGTTTGCCGAGGTTGGGCACGCGGTGCTGGCCGCCATGCAGCGGGTGTTCCGCACCAAGCAGCCGGTGATCATCTACCCGTCGTCCGGCACCGGCGCTTGGGAGGCGGCCCTCGTCAATACGCTGCAGCCCGGCGACAAGGTGCTGATGTCGGAAACCGGCCAGTTCGCCGTGTTGTGGCGCGGCATCGCCGAGAAATTCAAGCTGGACGTCGATTTCCTGCCCGGCGACTGGCGCCACGGCGCCGACCTCGAGCAGATCGAGGCCAAGCTGACGGCCGACAAGGCGCACAAGATCAAGGCCGTGTGCGTGGTCCATAACGAGACTTCGACCGGCTGCGTCACCCATCCGCAGGACGTCCGCAAGATTCTCGACCGCGTCAATCATCCGGCGCTCTTGATGGTCGACACCATTTCCGGTCTCGGCTCGCTGGAATATGAGCACGACGCCTGGGGCATCGACGTGTCGGTGGCGGGATCGCAGAAGGGCCTGATGCTGCCGCCGGGCCTCGGCTTCAACGCCGTCTCGGAAAAGGCGCTCGCGGTCGCGAAGGCCAATCCCGCCATGCGCTCCTATTGGGACTGGCAGGAAGTCATCGCCATCAACAAGGCCGGCACCTGGCCCTACACGCCGGCGACCAACCTGCTGTTCGGGTTGCGCGAGGCGGTGAAGATGCTTGAAGAGGAAGGGCTGGAGAACGTCTTCGCCCGCCACAAGCGCCACAGCGCCGCCACGCGCGCGGCTATCAAGGTCTGGGGCCTGGAGACGCAGTGCCAGGAGCAGGGCGCGCATTCGCCCGCCTTGACCGGCGTCGTCATGCCGGAAGGCCATGACGCCGACAACTTCCGCAAGGTCGTGCTGGAAAACTTCGACATGTCGCTCGGCACCGGCCTGAACAAGATCAAGGGCAAAGTGTTCCGGATCGGCCATATCGGGCACTTCAACGACCTGATGCTGATGGGCACGCTGTCGGGCGTCGAGATGGGTCTCGATCTCGCCAAGGTGCCGCATCGCGGCGGCGGCGTGCTGGCCGCGATGGAAGTCCTCAAGGGACGCGACGCCGTTCAGATGCCGAAAGCCGCCGTTGCCTGACGCCGTTCGACCGTAACAAGACAGAGAGAGCTGCGATGAACGCACCGGTAGCTGCGACTGAAGACCTGATCTATTCCGTCGAGGACGGTATCGCCAGGCTGACGTTCAACCGTCCGCAGGCGCGCAACGCGCTGACCTTTGCGATGTACGAGCAGATGGCGGCGATCTGCGAGTCCGTCAACGACGACCGCTCGATCAAGGCGATGATCCTGACCGGCGCGGGCGACAAGGCGTTTGCGTCGGGCACCGACATCTCGCAGTTTCGCGCCTTCAAGACCGCACAGGATGCGCTCGACTACGAGGCGCGCATCGACCGCGTGCTCGGTACGCTGGAGGCATGCCGGGTGCCGACGATTGCGGCGATAGCCGGCGCCTGCACCGGCGGCGGTGCGGGGATCGCGGCGTGCTGCGATATCCGTATCGGCACCGAATCGACGCGGATGGGATTTCCGATCGCGCGTACCCTCGGCAACTGCCTGTCGATGTCCAACATCTCCAGGCTGGTTTCGCTGGTCGGCCCGGCGCGGACCAAGGACCTGATCTTCAGGGCGCGGCTGGTCGAGGCGCCGGAGGCGCTGGACCTCGGCCTGCTCAATGAGATCGTGCCTGACGTCGGGACGCTGCAACGTCGTGCCGACGAGACGGCGAAGCTCGTCGCGGGTCATGCGCCGATCACGCTCGAAGTCACCAAGGAAGCCGTGCGTCGCATTCGCCGGACATTGACGCGTGACGAAGGCGAGGACCTGATCCTGCGCGCCTATATGAGCGAGGATTTTCGCGAGGGGATGGACGCCTTCCTCAACAAGCGCGCCCCGAACTTTAAAGGTAAGTAGCCCTCGCAGTCGTGTCGCGGCCGAAGCGGGCTCTCGACCAGCCCGCTTGTTTGCGGACGTCGCCCCCATCATGCGAAAGTCATACCCAGCAGGGTTGCGATGCTGCTTGAACTCGCCCGCATTCCCCAGCACAATGGCGTGGCATGCAAGGATAATTTTTCCAAATAGAACAAATATATAGGGATGACACGCGTGGGACAGATGCTGAAAGCTGCGGCCGCCCTGACGGCCATGATCGCAAGCACGCCGGCACTTGCCGCCTGGGAGCCGACGAAGCCGGTCGAAATCGTGGTCGCGGCCGGCGCCGGCGGTGCGTCCGACCAGATGGCGCGGATGATGCAGGCGGCCATCCAGAAGAACAATCTGATGAAGCAGCCGATGGTCGTGTCGCTGAAGGGCGGTGCGTCCGGCGCCGAGGCGCTGATGTACATGAAGTCCAGCGAGGGCGACGCCAACAAGGTGCTGATCGCCTATTCGCTGATCTACATGCTGCCGCTGTCGGCCAAGATTCCCTTCAACTGGCGCGATCTGACGCCGGTGTCGGTGGTCGCGCTCGACCAGTTCGTGCTGTGGGACAATGCTGACGGACCGAAGACGGTGAAGGACTTCATCGCGGCCGCCAAGGCGGCGAACTCGCCGTTCAAGATGGGCGGCACCGGCTCCAAGCGCGAGGATCACGTGCTCACCGTGTTCATGGAGCAGAAGACCGGCGCCAAGTTCTCCTATCTGCCCTACAAGTCCGGCGGCGCGGCGGCGACCCCGCTGGTCGGCGCGCCCACCGACGCCAA
>PJQE01000112.1_pt1 | contig 11139 bp, 11 predicted proteins | sample 1503751 | NCBI WGS metagenome assembly PJQE01 (sample SAMN07775948, study PRJNA414020) | Biofilm metagenome, whole genome shotgun sequencing project. | reverse complement strand
CCTTCCCGAGCTTGTCGAGCTTCTGATTCAGCTCGGGCAGCCTTCCGTAAAGAAGCTCCGAGGCCGTGGACAAGTCGCCCTTCCTCTGCGCTATCTCCGCATCGGAGCGGAGCTGGTCGATCTCTGCCTTAATCTTCCTCATCTCGGAGATATGCTCCTTCTCGCGCGTCCACTGCGCCTTCAAGATGTCTGCCTCTTCCTTCAGGTTGGCGATGCTCTTCTCGATCTCGGAGAGACGCTCCTGCGAGGCCGGGTCTTTTTCTTTCTTAAGCGCCTCGCGCTCGATTTCTAGCTGCATGATGCGCCGCTGAACATCATCGATCTCGCCCGGAAGGGAATCTATCTCCATCTTAAGCTTCGCCGCCGCCTCGTCTATCAGGTCCACAGCCTTGTCCGGGAGGAACCGCGCAGTGATGTAGCGATTCGAAAGGACGGCGGCGGCTATGATCGCCTCGTCCTTTATCTTGACGCCGTGATGCACCTCGTACTTCTCCTTGAGCCCGCGAAGGATCGATATCGTCTCTTCGACAGAAGGCTCGTCGACATACACCTGCTGGAACCGCCTTTCGAGCGCGGCGTCCTTCTCTATATATTTTCTGTACTCGTCGAGCGTCGTGGCCCCGATACAGTGAAGCTCTCCCCTCGCGAGGGCCGGCTTCAGCATGTTGGAGGCGTCCATCGCCCCCTCGGAGCCGCCCGCGCCGACGACAGTATGTATTTCGTCTATAAAAAGTATTATCTGGCCGGCGGATTCGGTCACTTCCTTAAGTACCGCTTTAAGTCTTTCCTCGAACTGGCCCCTGTACTTCGCGCCGGCTATAAGCGCCCCTATGTCGAGCGCGATGAGTTTTTTGTTCTTGAGCCCCTCGGGAACGTCGCCGTTCACTATCCTCTGGGCAAGCCCCTCGACGATCGCCGTCTTTCCGACGCCCGGCTCCCCGATGAGGACAGGATTGTTCTTCGTCCGGCGCGACAACACCTGTATGACGCGCCTTATCTCCTCGTCCCTCCCGATGACAGGGTCGATCTTCCCCTCCCTGGCAAGCTCGGTGAAATCCCTCCCATACTGCTTCAGCGACTGCAGCGTGTCCTCGGGCGACTGGCTCGTAACGTTCTGTCCCCCCCTCACTTCCTTAATAGCCTTAAGCACGTTGTCGCGAGCAATGCCGAGCCGCTTGAGCTCGTTCTTAAGCTCGCCAGTCGCGTCCTCGACTATCCCCAGGAAGAGATGCTCCGTGCTCGTGTACTCGTCCCCGAGCGACTTCGCTTCCTTTTCGGCCGTGTTGAAGGCCTTGCTCAGTTCGCGGCTGAGGTATATCTGGTCGTCCTCGGACTGCACCTTCGGCAGCCTGGCAACCTCCTTCCGCGCGGTTTCCCGAAGCGCGTTTACATTTGCACCGAGCTTTCCGAGGATCTGCGACGGTATGCTCCCGTCGGCCAGAAGGGTTTCGAGAACGTGCGGAATGTCGATGACCTGGTTCCTGTTTTCACGCGCAAGGGCCTGCGCCTCGGAAACGGCTTCCTGCGCTTTTATTGTTAACTTGTCGAATTTCATAGATTATTTGATCTCCACGGTTGGTTTAACGGCTGAGAGTGAATAGCCGTTATCCTAATAATAGTAATCGGTTAGCCTGTTTTCAACCCGCTCTTGATAAAATAAACAGGGTCTTTGAGCGGAGCCTTTCCAGACCGTTTTGCGGCTCTTCGCCGGAGCCCGCGCTCAGCCCAAAAGCGCCTCGTCTCCCACGGGCCGTGCCGGCGCCGCGGTTTATTAACTTTTAAGGCCGTTTACGATGCGAATTACTTGACTTTTTTTTTCGGAAATAATAATATGGTTATTCGTCTGGTAAGAAAAACAACAAGCATCATAAGGAGGCCGCAATGAGTCAATTGATAACTGACCATCTTCCAAAGGCTGGCGACGTGGACGTAATGGACACGTTTGAAGCCATTGGTCTTAGAAGGTCTATAAGATGGTATGAACCCAATAAATCCGTCGAGAGATGGAAGGTTCAGGCGATGCTCGAAGCTTCGAGACTCGCTCCTTCTGCAGGTAACTTCAACGGGCAGAGGGGTATAGTAGTGTACAGGGACGAAGACCCTGAAATATGGGAATTCATCTCCGACTGGAGCCAGATCACAACACAGATGGCTCCGATTCTTATTTTCTGGTGTTACGACCTGTCGGCATACGACACGCAGGGACAGCAGCTCCACGACCTTATGAGGACAGGCGCTCTCGATAAGGCTCACGGCTGGGAATACGACCGCGTTAACAGACTGTTCCCGCTCCCCGCTCTTCTGCCGGACTTCGTTCTCCACAGGCTCGCGTGTATCGACCTCGGTAACGCGATCCAGAACTCGATCCTCACGGCTACCGCTCTCGGCCTCGGCTGCTGCCTCAACGGCGCCAGCGGCGGCGCAAGGCGTAACTTAAAGGACAAGTTCAACCTCCCACCGTCCTACGTATTCTGCTGGCTGATGACCGTAGGTTATCCGTCCGAGAACCTCGACGGCGGCGGCACCAGGGGACGCCCCCCGTTCGAAACCATGTTCTACAAAGGCAGAGTCGGACAGCCTTTCGAGAGAGATGCAAAGACCGTAAAGCTCCTCGAAGAGCTCAAGATGATCCAGCAGCCTGGACCGACGCCGGGCAGGCTCGAAGAGATCAACAAGCTCACGATCAGGTTCGGACTCGGCGAAGAAGCCCTTACAGACTGGAAGCTCACCCCTTCGCAGCTTAACGACCCCGTCAACGCAGTCGACAAGAAGGTCGAGCCGCTTAGCGCAGCGGAAGTAAAGGCTTCGGCAGCCGGCGCGACAGAAGGCGACTTCAAGCTCGTTCCGACGGTCAAGAGGGAAGTTCTCGACCAGTACAGGAAAGATAAAGGTATCGGCGACGCCGACTAAGAAAACCAAGGAGGTTTTTAAACATGGCAGAAGTAACGATTCAGATACCGGATCCGATATTGAACATAATCAAGAAAAGGGCCGAATTAACAAAGACGACCCCCGAAGCGCTCATAGCCACGACGGCTATCCTGTGCTACGCGTCGGCCCACTACGATTCCTCGAAGTGGCTGAAATTCCAGGACCCGAGCAAGGGCGAAATGACCGCCCCCTGGAAATAAGCGGGCTTCGCAGTATTATCGGAAAACCGATAACGACATTAAAAATAAAAGAAGCGGGGAGCATCCATCGGGTGCTTTCCGCTTTTCTTTTATATTGAACGGCCGAATTTTTCTGAAGGGTTTAACAAGTGGCAGGCAATCAGTATTGGAAGTTTGATAAAGACCGGCAGGGCAGGGCGCCCCACCGGCATAGGATCCATTTTAATGCGCTTTATATTCCCAGCTCTCTCGCTATAACGACATGCTGTATCTCGGAGGTCCCTTCGGTAATTGAAGCGAGCTTGGCGTCCCTGTAGTACCTTTCTACAGGGAACTCGACGCCGTACCCATAACCGCCCAAAACCTGCACCGCCTCCGTCGCCACCCACTGCACAACCTCGGCAGCATAGAGTTTTGCCATCGAGGCCGTCTTTAAAGATTCCTTGTCATCTCTGCCGTAGTGCCATGCGGCCTTGTATACGAGGAGCCTCGCGCTCTCAATCTTCACAGCCATCTCCGCCAGTTTAAAGCTTATCGCCTGGAACTTCGAAATCTGCTTTCCGAAGGCCTCGCGCTCTTTCGAATACTGGAGCGCGAACTCGAAGGCCGCCTGAGAAAGGCCGACTGACTTGGCGGCGTGGGTGATACGCGCCCCGAGGAGTGTGGCCATGGCGCCGTTAAAGCCGCCTTCGCCGACGAGGAGGTTTTCCTCCGGCACTTCGCAGTTCTCGAATACCAGTTCCGCAGTGTCGGCCGAGCGGTGCCCGAGCTTGTGTATCTTGTTCTTTTCGGTGAAACCGGGCGCGTCGCCGTCCACGATAAAGAGGCTTATGCCCGTTCCCTTCTTGGTCTTGTCGGTATATGCGGCGACGATAACGAACTCGGCCATCGTGCCGTTCGTTATCCAGGTCTTAACGCCGTTGAGGACATACCTGCCATCCTTCTTGACGGCCGTGCAGCGTATGTTCCTCGCGTCCGAGCCCGCGTCCGGCTCTGTGAGCCCGAGCGCGCCGATAACCTTCCCCTCGACTCCGGGTATGAGATATTTTTCCTTCTGCGCGTCCGTCCCGAATTTATACACCGGCACGCACGAAAGGCTCGTGTGAGCGTTCACGCACATGGCGATGCCGGCATTGATCCTGCCCATCTCTTCCGCGAATATGCATTCCGTTATTTTGTCGAGCCCGACGCCGCCGTACTCCTCGGGGAACGAGATGCCCAGGAAGCCCATCTCGCCCAGCTTCGGGAATATATGCTTTGGGAATTTTTCGTTCTTTTCCGCCTCTTCGACAAGCGGCGCAATTTCATTTTCACCGAAGTCCCTGATGGTATCCCTGAACATCTGCTGCTCTTCGGTAAATTCAAAATCGATAGGCATGTAACCCTCCTTGACGTTAAAAAATTATCAGCTTCCCAACCCCTCAAATTTTTGGTGGAATGATTATAGCATGATTATAAATTTTGTGTAAGGAAACGGCCCGGACGGGGTCAAATTTACCTTGACTTTATTTTTGAATTTTTATTATAGTAGTAGTAGACGTGAAAACCACACAAGGAGGTATTGACTATGGCTGTCGCAAGGATCACGGAGATCATCGGATCGTCTCAGAAATCGTGGGAAGACGCAGTGAAGAATGCGCTCGAAAGGGCTAACAAGACCCTCCGGGGCCTCACCGGAATCGAGGTAACCAAAATGAACGCCGCCATCGGCAACGACGGCAAGGTATCCGAGTACAGGGCTCACGTCAGGATTACGTTCATACTCGAAGGCTAAGGTTTGCTTCGGGGTGTCGGCCCGGTAAGAGACAACAGGCCGGTAACTCGATATCGAATATAAGGGGAGGGCGGCGGGCCCGCGAAAGCGCCCTCCCCATACCTTGTATAAGCCGGAGTCCGGTACGGCACGGCGGCCGCCCAGGGGTTGACAAAAAGCCCACCGGATTATAATAGTAAACATACAGGCTCAGGGAGGCGTGCCATGGCCGAAAAAGAAAACCCATTCAGCGAATTTCTCAAGATCCTCGAGACCCAGGGAAAAGAGATAGAAAAAATGATGAAGCCCCTGCTCGACAGCCAGAAAAAAGCGCGGGAAATGTCGGAGCCTGCCCTCGAGTACCAGCAGAAGCTCTTCCTCGAATCCCTCGAGCTCCAGAAAGCCCTCATGGAATCCATAATGGATACCACCAAGAGAATGCTCCGTATGATGTCGACCGAGCCCGCCCGCTACAATTTCGGCGGCTCGTTCCCCGGAAGCCAGTTCGCGGACTATATGCGGACAATGCAGACGATACAGGACAACTGGATGGACCAGCTCAAGTCCACCTCTTCCATGTTCCAGGAATACATGCAGGGAAAGAAATAAGTCACTTATAAGATGTGCCGGCTTTCAGGTATTTTCCGGCCCTAAGGGCGTATATGCTCTTATCCCGCTGCGAAAGCGGTTCGTCACCGGTTCCAAAATACAAGCGATTGCGTAATATTTATATCTGTCAAATTAGAATACCCATAAAATCCAACCGGTTACGAAACCAAAAATCTTCGCAATTGCGAAGATTTTCTCTTGACAACGTCCGTTAAGTTGTTATATTACTATTAAATCGCAAACAGGAGGTCATGCAAATGGCAACCAAGGCAAAACCATACGACGTAAAGGACTTCACGGAGCCGGTCAAGGAGCTGTCGAGGCTCGTAAAGGAGACATACCTTAACACGATCGAATTCTCCCACTCCGTAACCGAGGAGAACAAGAAAATGTTTCAGAAGCAGCTCGACTATGCACTCGAGGCGGAGAAGGAATACGTCAACTCGGTAAAGGACCTCTTCGACAAGCTCCCCAAGGAAGAGATGCCCTTCGCAAAGATAGACGGCAAGGCTTTCGACGACGGTTGGGTAAAGGCGCTCGAATACAGCAAGCACGTTGTCGACTCGCTTAAAAACATGTCTGACAACATGACGGCCAGCAGCCACGACATGGCGAAGAAGAACGTTATAAAGGCTTTCTCGATTTTCGACGAAGCCCTCGATTCGTTAAAAATATAAGAGCTGAAGGTTAAAATATCCGCGGGGGCCCGGGACGGTCCCCCGCATGCTATTACCCGGTTCTCAGTCGTTAACAGTTCTCTTAGCTCATATTCAATTCACATACCGGGAATTACAGGTACCCTCATATCCTATAGGGATTCTGATGGAGCCCGCAGCTTTAACCTTCGAGATTTAAAGCTGCGGGGGCATAAAGGGGATTTATGAAAAAGCCAAAGGAATATCCAAAACTCGCTGCCGGATTAAGGGCGCTCGAAACCGAGCCCGAATACGACGTCGCGGCGTTCGAAGACGACGATACGCTCCAATTCGACGACGACGATACGGGGGCCGAATTCCGTCCGGGTGCGCCGCGGAGGAAGCGGAAGAAAAAAGCGGGGGCCTCGAAGCTCGAAGAGCACCTCCGCCTCCTTCATGTTTACTTCCGCGACCTCGAGCACGAAACCTCTCTCCTTTCGCCGAAAGAAGAGCTTCGTATCGCGGCAAACATACGGAAGTGCGAGAACAAGGCCGAGGCGATAAGAACGCTTCTCACAGAGCTCGCCGAAGGGAAATCGCCGAAGAAGCAGAAGGGCTATCCCCTTTACGACGGGGGAGGCGAAGTCCTGGACTATGTCCAGAGGATGAACACCCTCTCGAACGCCTATGTAAAGCGCTCCCACGAGCTCAAAAACCGCTTCATCAAATCCAACCTCAAACTCGTCATCAGCATCGCCAAGAACTACATGGGAAGGGGCCTCCCCCTCGCCGACCTCATACAGGAAGGCAACCTCGGCCTCATGCGCGCCGTCGAGAAATTCGACTACACCCTCGGATATAAATTCTCCACTTACGCCAGCTGGTGGATACAGCAGGCCGTATTCCGCGCCCCGTTCGAAAAGACGAAGACGATTCGCATACCCGTTTATCTCTACGAATGGGCGGGAAAGGTTAAGGCCGTGACGGCTATGCTCACGAAAGAGCTCGACAGGGAGCCGACGTGCGAAGAGATAGCGCGCGAGCTCGAGATCGCGCCGTCGGTCGTCAAGCGCATCATTCAGACGGCGTCCGACGTTATGAACAACGTGCAGTCGTTAGACGCCCCGATATCCAACGACGACCAGCGTACCTATATCGAGTTCGTCGAAGATTCGAAGATACCCCCGCCCGACACCGCAATACTCAAACGCTCTGTACAGAACAGGATAGAGGATGTCCTCTCCACGCTGACGCCCAAGGAAGAAGAAATAATAAGGATGCGTTTCGGGATAGGGATAGAAACCACCTACACGCTGAACGAAATCGGCGACAAGTTCGGCGTCACAAGAGAGCGCATCAGGCAGATCGAAAAATCCGCCCTCGACAAGATAGCGTCCTCCTACCTCGGCGACTATCTCAGGGATTTAGTTTAGAATCCGACGTCGCGGCTGTGAGCCGCGACAACCATCCATCCGTCATCCTGAATTTAATTCAGGATATCCTTTTTATTCTGTCATCTCGAACAACGATTTCGAGCGAGCGAGGAATCGGACGCCGCCCCCTTAAGCACAAGCGTTTATCTAGTACCGCTCAAGACCTGCTTTCTTTAGTATCAAGCTTGTATCGGGAATCCATTCTATCATTTTTGTCATTTCGAGCGTATGCGAGAAATCTATTTTTGCTTATAATCCATCACCACTACGGCACCGTCCCATTCAGCAAATAAGTCCCCAACTTGGCAACATACGCGTCGAGGTCGAAGGGCGGCGTCCAGTCCTGATCCAATGTTATGTAAAGCACCTGCCCTGGATAAATCCTGTTCGGATTCCGGATCGTGCCCGCGTTATCCTGGTAAATCCTCACCCACTGCCTTGGGTCCCTGTAGTAATACCCCGCCAGCAGGTGAAGCTGCTCGGAGCCTTTTACAGTATGCGCGATAACCCGCTTCGGCGGATCGGGCGGAAACTCGATGGAATGGGAATTAGGAACCACGAAGCCGAGTAAAATCAGGAATGGCGTCAAGAACCTCAGAATGTGCATCGTTTCACCCCGTTTGATTTCAAACCCCTTAGTCCATATTATAATGCATCGGCATCGGTCAGCATACCGAAATGTCAGCGGCACACAAACCATGCGCGCCATAATCCAACGTGTAAAAGAAGCCAGGGTCGACATCGGCAGCGAAACTGTCGGCCAAATAGGCGAGGGGATTCTCGTTCTCCTCGGGGCCGGCAAGGACGATACCCGCGCCGACGCCGATTATCTCGCCGACAAGATCCTTTCCCTCCGCATATTCGAGGACCCGGACGGCAAGATGAATCTCTCCGTCGCAGACACGGGCGGCTCGCTCCTCGTCGTCTCCCAGTTCACCCTCTACGGCGACTGCAGGAAGGGCAGGCGTCCGTCGTTTGACAAGGCCGCGCCGCCAGAAGTCGCGGAGGCCCTCTACGAAGAATTCGTTTCGAAGCTCCGCTCCCGAGGCGCCCGAGTCGAAACCGGCCGCTTCCGCGCTATGATGGACGTCCACCTCGTCAACTGGGGCCCAGTCACGCTCCTTATCGACAGCAGGAAAGAGTTTTAGTTCCGGGCTAAGCGCTCCGTTTGTATGTCATTCCCGAATGCTTGTATCGGGAATCCATTTCCGCCAGCAATCCATCAAGCGTTTCTTGTCATCTCGAACGTACGTGAGAGATCTATTTGTAATTTCTCTTTGCGGACAGCGTCCGCAGGCATACGACGTAGCATGGACAATGCTATCAGCTAGTGCCGTGCGTCCACTCTTTAAAGCTCCACCGTGCTATGCCGAAAAACGCACACCGCGTGTGTTGATTTCCCCCCGCCAGACATTATATTACCCCCATGGAAAAGGTGGTCTGCACTCATCCGAGGGCTAAGCGCGATTACGACATCGAGGAAAATTACGAGGCCGGCATCGAGCTCAAGGGCTCCGAGGTAAAATCCCTCCGCGCGAACCAGGCGAGCATAAAGGAGAGCTTCGCCATGATCAGGGACGAAGAGGTGTTTCTCATTAACAGCTACATCGCCCCCTACGAACAGGCGAACCTGTTCAACCACGAGCCCCGGCGCGAGCGTAAGCTCCTCCTCAACAAGCGCGAGATAAACCGCCTCATGGGGAAAACCCTCATCCGCGGCTACACCCTCATCCCGCTCAAGATCTACTTCAAGAAAGGGAAGGCCAAGGTCGACCTCGCCCTCGGCAAGGGAAAGAAAGTCCACGACCGCCGCGACGACATCAAGAAGCGCGAGGCCGACAGGGAAATGGAAAAGGCCTTAAAGCGTCGCTACTGACCTGTGGCGTCCTCCCCACGCATAGTGTATCTTTATAACTCTTTACCCTGGCACAGCCCGGGGTTGAAATCGGCGTAACAGTAATTATTTTATTTAGAGCGTTTACGCTGCATTACTCAAGCGTGTTCTTTGACATGGGGGCGACATGGCTTCGACGGGGAATGGGATAGTTTGTGCTGCATGCCGAGCTTCTACTAACTCGTAAAACTGGTGGAGCACACACAAGTGCCGAAAATGACTTTGCACTCGCTGCCTAACTGAGCGGCGACGGCTCCTTAATGCGCGCTCGCGGGATTAAGAGGGCCGACGACTAGCGAGCTGGTCCGATGGCGACGCACTGAACACCTGAGGACGAGACAACATTCGGTGCTGGCGGTGAAAACCCTGTCTATCGGTAACTTCACCGCGAGACTAAACGATAGACTAAGCATGTAGAGGCCTTGCGAGTCTCTTTCTCGGACCCGGGTTCGATTCCCGGCGCCTCCACCACCCGAAGCTCGAAGAGCTAGGGTGGTGTCCCCCATAGCTTTAGCGAAGGGGGACAAGCCCACGATACACGGCATCACGAAGCCTTAATTCCCCGAAGCTTCAGGGAGGGGAATGGCGAAGGGGGACAAGCCTGTAAATAAAATGTTCTATGTATATCTGATTCAAAGCGAATCCCACCCTGACCGGCGCTACATAGGATGTACCCGAAATTTAAAAGATCGTTTACAAAGGCATAACGCTGGTAGATCTTCACATACGGCGCAGTATACTCCCTGGAAACTCGTAACCTACCATGCTTTCTCTGGCAAACTTAAAGCACAGGAGTTTGAACGTTATTTGAAATCCGGTTCCGGGCAGGCTTTCGCTCGCAAGCGCTTTTGGTAATTAAACGCACCGCAATAGATAATCCTCGAGAGCTACAAAACGCTTCCGCTGCCTGTATCCGCCTAAAGCGTCTTCACAAACGCCACAAGCTGATCGAGTGCCGCTCCCCATCCCTCCTGGAATCCCATTTCCTCGTGCTGCTTCCTTCCTGCTTCGGTCGGGTGAATGGCGATCGCCGTGTACTTCGTGCCGCTGCCGTGCGGCTCGAGCAGAAGTATAGCCGTCATGAAATTATCGATGCAGTGGCCGACCTTGTCAGCCGGGCGATAACCCGCCTGAAGAGCGTCTGTCCAGACGAGCTTCTCGTTCTCGACGACTTCGAGATAGCAGCCGACATTCGGATAATCTTCGCCTTCGGGTGAGCGCATCACGGTATAAAATATACCGCCGGGACGAAGGTCTATCTTGCAGTCAACCGTCTGCCACGGGGCGGGCGTAAACCACTTCGTCACGTATTCCGGCGTTGTCCACGCCTTCCATACCAGCTCTCTTGGCACATCGATGACGCGCTCCAGTATAAGGTCGAGCTTCGGATTAAGGTTGTATTTCGTGCTAGCCATCATTCTTTCTCCTTAAGCGTTTTTAGAAAATTGTCCAGCTGATCCAGTCGCTTTTCCCAAATCTTCCGCTGTTTTTCGATCCACGTTCCGGCCTCTTCGAGCGGCCCGGGCACAAGGCTGTACGTCCTCACGCGCCCTTTCTTCTTCGAGCTCACGAGCCCGCATTTCTCGAGCACCCCAAGGTGCTGCGTGAAAGAGGGAAGGGCCCGATCCCGGACGGCTCCATCAGCCGCTTCGCGGCGCTCTGCGAGGGTGACGTGTGCGCCATCGCGTCCGGAACCTGCAGCGGC
>PJQE01000111.1_pt1 | contig 11140 bp, 15 predicted proteins | sample 1503751 | NCBI WGS metagenome assembly PJQE01 (sample SAMN07775948, study PRJNA414020) | Biofilm metagenome, whole genome shotgun sequencing project. | reverse complement strand
TCTTAGCTCGGGTCTTCGTATTGAACATGATGCCGATTTAGGCAACACCTTAGGCGTCAATGCTTTCCTAGGAACAAGAGCACAGGTTAAAATTTATGGTGATAATCTTACAGACGGTATTGATTTAGCCTCTGCCTTTGATCTTCATGTAGATGCGTTAATTTATGATGCGAATACACATGGAACCCCAGGTACTCCTGTAGACGCAACAACTCCTGTTACAGGTAAAATAGGTAAGGACGGGGATTCCGTACTTGGAGATCATGCACTAGTTAAGCTTCGCTTCTATTTAGAGAATAACGCTCCCAACGGTGGTATTATTCAGTGGGATTGGGTTATAAAATATTCGTTTACAGCATAGGAAGACAATGTCACACGCCATCGCAATACCAGACTATCAGCCCATACCGGTGAAGTTTCGTCGTCTTCGCTGGCGCTTTGAATTTCACAACAATAAAAAACCGCGCGTGGGTATTTGGGACGGTACTTCAAAGCTTGACTCTGATTCCGCTTGGGCGGTTAATAAAGATGGACTTTCCAAAGTCATTATAGAATCAGAAGATCGATGGGGGTTTACCCAAGTTATGGCAGTTGTTGACGGCGTTGACTATGTATCCATGCAATGGGAGAGCTATGCAAAAAGCCCCTCATTGGGACTTAAAAAAGATTTTGTGGGTGAGGTAAGGCTGCGCTCTCATATTATTGGGCTTAGTATCTTAACGCGAACTAAAAAAATTACCTGCTGGTGTAATGGTACGGTCACAGAAAAACCATTAAAAGAGCATGACATGCGCTGGGATATTCACGAACATAAATTAGAGGTATAAAATGGCAACAGTATCACGACTTATTTTAGCTCACCCAGCCCTAGGGACTGCCGGTGGTGCGTCTTTACATACGGCTATCGAAGCACTTTATCAAAAATTAGGCGATGCTACCCCTGGTCGATGGTATGAGTTGGCTGATTTTGATCAAGGTGAAACCGTAGATGTCGAACATAATTTTGATGTCGACATATCGGTTTTGCGCTGGCAATTGTACGTTTTTACAGGCGGTCAATGGACTCTTGTGACTCCTGAATCAACACCCGCCTACTCTGATTTTTCTTTCGCCGAAACATCAGGGTTTGAAGACACAAAACTAAGCGTAACGAATAATACCGGCGGCAATAATTTATTGGCCGCTCTTGTTGTAATGATGGATCCCCTTTACTTAGAGTTGGGTCATATTAAAGACATCGACATAACATCAACTCCACCAGAGGAAGGCCAAGCGCTTGTTTATGATTCTGCGTTAGATAAATTTAAGCCCGGCGCTTCGGGAGATGCATCTTTTAAACTACAATCTGTTACCGATCCAAATGCCGTAATTAAAGGCGGCTATTTACTCGACCCCATGTCTGGCGCAGAATATGCAACATATGATGGGACCGGTTCGGCATCTGCCGATTTTGGTGTGGATTTAACCATAAATCTAGACACAATATTGGGTAGCAATCCGGCAAATGCCACAAACTACATTTTAGCAATTGATCGGGAGACGCTGGCCGGGCCAGTTACATTAACCGATAATGGTCGCAGGCTAGTGGCTGTAACAGAAGCTAATTTTGCCTTATTAACAACTGCACTTACTTCACCGTCATTTAACAAGTCAAGATATTTACCCATTGGTAACATTAAATCTGCAACAACTGGCACAGTATGGTCTGGTTCTGGGTCTGCCTTTATTACTTTTGCTACAAGAATTGTGGATCCAATGGCGGGATCTAAATACAATAAATTTATTCACCCAACTATTGTGGCACCAAATTTTTATGCTTCCTTAACCGCAGCAAACGCCGCGGCAACCAGCGGGGATAGATTTCTTCTGCTTTCTGGTTATACTATAGCATCTGCGGAAACCATCAGCGCTTCAAATATTCTAATCGATTTTGCACCCGGGGTGGCCTTGATTATCGATGCTGCTGTTAAGGGGCTTATAGTTTCTGGTTCTGATGTAGAAATAAATGGGGCAAAATACACCTCAGCATTTGTTGGAACAGTTCCTGCCGGAATAGAGGTGACCGGAAATGATTGTAATATTGAAAAGGCAAAGATCGAATCAACCAATGCTGGCACAACCATTACCGACGCCTTTTTAATAAGTGGATCTAGAAATAGAATTACTGGTATTGCAAAGGCAACCGCAGGAACAATCACTAACCCCGTCACAGATAATGGCACTAGTTCAGATTTTAATGTAAGGAGCTAATATGAAAAACCTATTTAAAACTCTTCTTGTAAATTTGTTATGTATATCTACGGCTTATTCAGCCCCGGTTGATATTGCTCCATTTAAAACAACATCAGCACAAATAAATCAAATTACAAACAAGGCAGGGACTGGGCCAGTAGAATTTCCGGCCGGCATAACGGGCGGAGCATCTGAAATTAATTTAGTTAAAAACTCAAATAATGCCACCAACTGGACAGCCTCTGGCGCCGGCATAACAGTAGCAACAACTACGACTGCATCTGATCTGCCGTTAAACGCTACTACAGCAATAAAAATAACCCCTGTTTCTGGAACTGATTATGCTAAATATTGTGTAAGCCTTCCCACGGCGCTTAAAAATAAGAAACTCAAGTTCGAGTGGTGGCAACATTATCTGTCTGGCTATACGTCGGGTGATCTAAAGCTAGAGATCTATAAAAACTCTTCAACAAATTGCGGTGGTTCTAATACAAAAATAGCGCTATCTACCGATGATACTTCTGCTATTACCTCAATTCCAGCGCTTGATGGTAAATTTTCTTCATATTTTGATACCGAGACAAATGACTCTTATGAAATAAGATTCGTAAGGGTTTCCGGAACTACTGCTCTTGTTATTTCAAACGTTGTTTTTGGGCCGGGCATTCAGCCTCAAGGTGCGGTTGCCGAGGAATGGAAAACATTTACGCCGACAGGTTCATGGACAACAAATACATCATACACAGGTAGATATCGACGCGTTGGTGATTCAATGCGCGTTACTGTAACGGTTTCTACTTCGGGGGCGCCGACAGCTACATCTCTTTTAGTAAACATCCCTAGCGGATTTAATATTGACACAACCAAGTTAGCCTCAACAACGGGGGGCCAACAAAATCTTGGTGGTGGTGTTGCAAATGATGCTGGAACAAGAAGTTATCCACTAACCGTTTATTATAATTCCGCTACAAGCGTCGGCATAACTAGCGCGGAAACAACCGGAGAGGCATCATCAGCGGTTACAGAAGATAGCCCATTTACATTTGGTTCCGGTGATGCTGTTAGTATTAATTTTATAGTTCCTATAGCAGAATGGTCTGGTTCCGGAACTCTTAATGTTGCACAAAATGATGTTGAATATGGATTTAATACAGATACATCAACCTCGGATAACCTGGTTGCCTTTGGATATGGGCCTGAGGGTGTATCCATTGGGTCTTTTACATCGAACACAACGGGAGACACCACTAAAAGAGTGAGATTTCCCACGCCCATACAAACGGGGGATATTATAGAAATCGAGGTATTAAGTACATCCCTGTCGAATAGCGCATGGACAAGCTCAGAAGAACAGGTGCCTTATTCGTTTCTAAATACATCAAGATATGGGATACATTGGGCTCCTGTTTCTGGCTCATCAACTGATATTGATGTGCTTTTTGGAAAGGCCGGAGCCACCCCAGCAAACGTTGCTACTTATGGTGGAAATAATGGCGACCCTTGGTCGGGCTTTTCTGCATTTAAATGGAGAGCCAAAAAGTCCAAGGGGGGACAAGCGGTTGGTTTTGGTAAAGCAACCCCACAGTCCGCTGGTATAGTTACTTCATATAGCCCCACAGTTAGGTCTCGTTATCTAGCCGTAAGCTCCACAAACTATACTATTCTCGATAGTGATGGTTACGATACGATCTTAGTTACCACAGGTGCTTCTACAAGAACAATAACCTTACCTGCCGTAGCAAATAATGCTGGTAGAATATTAACAATAAAAAAAGAGGATAGTGGTGCGGGTACTGTTTTAATTGATACCCCGGGCAGTGAAGGAATAGATTCCGCAGCTCAAAATGAGCTTTTTGAGCAATTTGCATTTATTACAATAATTTCTAATGGGACAAACTGGAGAATATTGGGGGCTTATGATTTAATCCGTGGCTCATCCATTAACCAAAACATTACAAATGTAGAGGATACATCTATAGTTGCCGATGTTGGGGAGCAAGTAACTGGTAGCAATAAATCATTAATTGGAATTTGGGTAGTTGATGCAATGGCCGTATACAACGGTGGCCAAGGAAATAATTGTAATGTGTTTAAGGCAGGAATTGTAAACACATCGACAAGCGAGACATTATCAGATTCTACGCCAACTGGGTATATAGCGTTTATGGATATTCCTGCCTTAACTGATTATGGCGATAGAGTATCAATTAATGCCCATAGGGTGTTTGATCTTAGTAGTGGGCCAGGAAATATCGAGGTCAGAGTAAAAACAGCAACCCCGGGGGCACCTGCTGCTGACCCCAATGACGATGCAAATGTGTCAATATTTTGGACATATAAAAGAATAAGATAATAGGGCTACTAGAATAAAGTGAAGTTATTATGGTAGAAATTGCAAATGTCATATCCAATCTTCATAGGGTTTATTTAATTAAAGAAATCAGCGGAAACATGGCCGCTGATATAGATTCCATAATTGTCGACATAAAAGATATGCCCATCACCTTTTTTCAGGCAATTTGGACAGGGGTAAACGTTGGTGGAAGTGGCTCCTTGGAGTTAGAGGTATCGGCATTTGATGACGCCAATACTATGTCGCCGTATCCCGCCTCTATAAGAACCTTTCCCGAAAGCCCAAGCAAAAAATCCCTATCCTGGAATATAGGTTTTTCGGGGTTTAGATATGCTCGTGTTCTCTATAGAAAGGGTACCATTACACAAGGTACTTTATACGTAGTCGGTATAGGCAAAAAATCGGGGTAGTACTTTGGCCAATGATGTAAAAATCTTGCCGGAAATAGAGCCTCAACCATTACCGGTTGAGGTTACTAATACCTCCCCTATTGAAGTAGAAATTCCTGTCGGCAGTCAGCCCATACAAGTAGAAATTACTAATGCGAATCCAACGGTCATAGTTTCTGTGCTGGGATTTAACCCTCGACACGAGGTCGGGGTACATCAGCCAATTTGGGACTATAATAATACACATCAATTCCTTACAAGTGCACAAACTTTATCTATTGCAAGTGATAACACAAATGACACATCGGCCGGGACTGGGGCCAGAACATTAAGAATTACAGGGCTAGATGCATCTTATGGTGAAATAGAGGAAGTCGTTAGCCTTAATGGAACAAGCACAGTAACCACTTCGTTATCATTTTTACGTGTAAATAGGATAATTGTAGACTCTGTGGGCGCCTCGGGCGTAAACCAGGGCAATATAACAATACAGGGCACCTCTGTTCAGGGTTATATAATAGCTGGGCAAAATAGGGCTAGATCGGCAATCTATACAATACCAGCAGGATATGTGGGCAGACTAAAATCTGCTCGGGCCTCTATTGGTACATCTTCTGGAGCTGGCGGGGTAAAGCAAGGCCGTCTAGATATATTTTTGGGAGAGTTTGGTAAGCCAGTTAGGACAGTAAATGTTGGTTTTCTTAATATGGAGGCGGATTCTTCTAATGGGATTCGTTGGGATACATATAGAGAATTTGATGAAAAAACAGATATAACTCTTGCTTGCCATACGCACTTTGAAAATGTATCCACATCGGCTTTTATAGAAATATGGCTAGAGCCTAAGGAAATATAGTGGCTAATTCTTTTGAAGAATTTGACAAATATCTTCATAAAATAAGGGTTGATAACGGCCCATCAGGGGCTCAATTTATCGGTTATTCTAGAAATAACTCCGCCCTATCATCCGACCCTGTTTGGCTTATAAAAAGAATATTTACCTCAGGAAATTTTGTTAGCGTGGATTATGCTTCTGTCGGTGGTTATCAAGGAACATACACCGGGGTTTGGGATAGTAGGGCGTCTTATTTTACTGCAGCCCCATTTAATAATGGCAGAGCTATTTTAGCAAATGGCGCAAATGAGCAGATTCTTTTTGGCGATGTTGCCCCATTAAAATTTACACATACAACCCCATTTTCTATATCGATATGGTTTAAAACATTTGCCTCCGGAACAATCTGTCTGATAGGAAAACAGGGTGCCGCTAACGCGCTTGGCTATAGAATAGAGCTGGTTGGCGGTAACATTAGATTTCACCTATCCGGCGGGGCTGCAGGAAATAGAATAGATATAAGAGCGCCAACGTCGACTTATAATAATGGCCAATGGTACCATGTTGTCTGCACATATGCCGGAGATCAAAACGCCAATAATTGTAAAATGATAGTTAATGGTACAGCGCTTGCCTTTACTGTGTCGGCGAACACATTAATTTCAACCATAGATACGACCATTGCATTTCAGGTTTGCGGTAGAAATGGCAATACAGAAACATTTAATGGCTTTTTGGATGAATCCAGTGTTTGGTCTATTGATCTATCCCTTGCTAATGCTCAAGAAATATATAATTCGGGTGACCCAAATAACCTTAGCCAGCTGTCGTTTTATACTTCGGCAAATTTGGAGCATTGGTGTCGGTTGGGCGATAACACAACCGTTCCAACCTTTTCTGATTTATCGGCAAATATGAATAATGGTACTTCGGCCAACATGACATCGGCCAATATAGTAAGCGAGACGCCATGATTATAGAACATCTAACATGGACAGATCTTAAAGAATTCGCTATGGACAGGGGGCAATCCCTTCAATATTTTGATAAAAATGATGCCTATAATATTTATTGTATAGATGGGCAGCTTGCAGGTAAGACCGCAATACATAAAAGCCTACCAGCGCACGCTATTGATAAAGAGGATTTTGAAACAAACTACAAAGCCAATGCTAATATTAGGCTCACTGCCCTTAGAGATTCTGATGGCGCCATAATTCAAAAAATAAAGGTAACTACATCAGGGTGGAATTTCCAATTACACGGAATTGAATTTACGACATGCAAATTAGACTCTGTTGTGTCAACAAACGATCAGGGGGTGCCGTGGAATTTTACGACCCATAAAGTATATAAAGCAAACGGCGATGAATGCACAACACAACTATCTGCCGACGCTTCTGGTGTTAAAACCGTGGTAGATTGGGAGCCAAACTTTGACTATGAGATCGTCGGTGGAATGATAAAGCTAAAAGCCCTTATAAGCACCGATGTTAGGCTTTGGGTTATTGGTGTTCCCGACATACCGGCGCAATATGGCGGGTCTAAGATTTTTGCTAGTAATCTAAATCTTGATTTTATTACCCTTGAAGAGGGCGTGCGCGTTGATGGCAGAGCCCCCAAACTTCTGTCATATAGCCCAACGCTTCATACCAACAAGCTTCGAATAGTTTTTACACACGGCGTTGGCGTTAAAGCGGACATTCATATGATGTTTGAAATTTTTAAGGCCTAGATATGAAAATACTAGCAGTAAAATCTGACAAAATTGGCTCCAAAATAATACGCTGGGGTATCGATGAACCAGCAAGCCATATAGTCATTGAATTCCCACTAAGCCAGGTTGCATATCATAGCTACATTTTTGGAATAGAGGCTAAATGGGGCCATGAACTGCGAAAGCATTATAAAATTGTAGGAGAGATTGATTTAAAAATATCTCCACAAGTAGAGAAAAAATGCCTAGATATTTTTAGGGAGTCAATTCCAAGAAAACAGCACTACGACTATGGAGCTATAATATATTTTGGCTGGTGTGCATTGATGCACAAGCTGTTCAATCGCCCATACCCTAGGTTAAACGATTGGAATGAGGACGAAGGATTCTTATGTACTGAAATCATCTATCTTTTAGCTACTGCTTTGGCCAAAGAAGCTGCTATCATGATCTTACCGGATAATCATGACCTAGCAATTACTAAGCCGTGGGAGACAATAAATCTCATAGCTGAAAGGCTTAAAAAATGTGGAGCACAATACTCTTTTTCTGTTTATTAATGCTTAGCTCGTGTGGGAAAACTAAAAAACCCTCAAACACAAAACCCGCGCATAATATTGCCGCCCTAAAAACTATGCATGAACAAAAGTTATTGGAGGCTGAGGTTAGGCGCACAAAGGATGGTTGGTTAGATACGTCCGAATGTGATGCCATGCTGTTTACCGGCAAATACTCATGTACTGCAAAGGGGGTTAATATAGGTGTGGCCGAATATCCAAACCAACCAGGTAGGTTTAACAGACGTCCCGAACCCTTTTGTGAAGTCGGTGCGGGCTCAGCTACCTCATGGTCACGAGATATGGGGGCCGGACTAATTGTATATTCTTGGTGTAACAAAGACCTACCAATTCTTGAAAGACATGCCGCCTATGGGACAGCTAATTATTGGAAAATGGGTGAGCCTCTAAACGATGGTCGCGTAGTATATACTCCGGCTCTAATAGGACAGCTCTATTCGGTAATTTATGCACTTGGTGGTGAAAACAATGCTAATAGAGCATGGCCAGGGCTTTATAGTCCAGGGCTTTCTGATTATCAGGCGCATCTTCAGATGTTAGATATTTGGTTAAGAAGTGATGTTGCAAAAGACTCGGATGCCATTCCAAAAATTCCTGAGGGATCGATACTTATAAAAAATGAGCAAGAACTCCTACTATTAAACGATGGTTCTTATAGACTGTTAGACGTATCGGAGAGCATGTATGCAAGAATTAAGGAGCATTCCGACAGAGAAAAAAGATGTCCCTTTTATCAATACATGCGTGCACGCTATGATGGAGGCGATTTTAACGACACTATAGATATTCTTTTAAGCTCCGATATCCACTGTGAGTATTATAGAGGAGATAGTACAGACGATCTTGCACTAGCCGAGTGGCTTTTTGCAAGTTGGCTTGTATTAAAAACACTATGAATATAGAGCAACTAGACCACTACAAAGAATTAATAGGTATGATTTTAGGCTTTGTTACCACGATTGGAACCATTTGGTGGAGGGTTGCGGCTTCGTTTACTAAGACGCAACTCGATATCAAAAATCTTTACAAGCATTTTAACTCCATTGCCAACGTGACAACTGATTTAAGTCGCTCCGTTACGCAATTATCTACAAAGCTTGAAGAACGTGAAAAAGATATTATGCGTCTTGAGGGCGCTCTAGAGGTCGAGCGAAAAGATATGATTTCCGTTATAACGGGTCTTCAACAGGCCACAAGTTCTCTTAATGCCATGTGGCGAACCCTTGACAGTCTTTTTCCTGACGCCATACCAAAACGCGCAAGTGATAGAATCTAGAGTGTAGAACCTATCCTAGAATTCACCGTAATAAAAACAGGAGGTTACCAATGGTAGATATAAACAGAAGCCTAAACCTATTATACCCGCCGTTTCGAATGATTGTAGAGGCTGGGCTTTCTCAGGCTCATAAACAAGGTCTTATGGCCTATATTTTTGAGGGCTATCGCAGCATTGAAAGACAATCCTATTTATATGCACAAGGACGTACCACCCCAGGGCAAAAGGTTACCTGGGTGCGTCCAGGGCTTTCCTGGCATCAATACGGAGTAGCCGTAGACATAGTTTTTGATGGGAATCTACAAAAAGCCGGTATTCAGTGGTCGTGGGAGGGTGGATATGCTGATGCAAATGGCGACAAGTATGATAAGATAGCCGCAATACTAAAGAGTTATGGGCTTGAATGGCTTGGTGATTCAAATGTGGAACGCGCTCACTTCCAAAAAACTTTTGGATTGAGCATCCAAGAAGCAAAGCAAATAGCCGATAGTAGAGGGGTGTTAGGTCTTTGGGATGAATTTGATAAACGTTTAAAGGAGGGGCTATCATGAAAAACAAGGTTTTATTCGCTATTGTAGGGTGTCTTACATTTATCTATTGCATGAGGGTCGGTGTGGCTCAAGAAGTACCGCCACTTCCCGATATCTGTGAGGGGTTTTTGTGCTCTATTCTAGGAAAATTTCCTGAGATTTCAGGATGGGTTATCGCTTTGTTCACCATGATTGGTTTGATTCTTCGCGCCGTAGCAGAGTTTTTAGGATTTTTAGCCACTCAACTTAAAAGCGCGGGTGCGAGCAGTTGGGCGGTAAAACTTGGGAGCTTCTCTGAGTGGTGTGCACAAATTATTGGTTGGTTTGGTGGTGGGACACCATCAATCGTATTAGATAAAAAGGTAGCTAAAAAACTTGGCCAAACTGTCAAATAATCAGAAGCTATCCGCCCTAAGTCTAGGGTATAAATTCTTGGCACTATTAGAGCGGGTTCTACCCGCTTTTTTAGTTGCTTGGAATAACCAACTACGACAAAGAAACAAAAAATTAGAGCTAACTTTAGAGAAAAAAGAATTAGAAGAAAAGATAGAAGATTTTTCTGACCATAAAAATAAGGATAAAAAAGATGCTAAAACTATTATTAATAATTTTCTTAAGTCTTAGCACAATAGCAAAAGCCAATGACCAAATAATGCAGTCCTACTCCCCCGCAAACTGTGACGAAGAGTTATGCGAGTGCTTTTATCCTGATGCCCTAAATCGGCTATCTGATGCGATCGAGGAAAAAAACCGCCTAGAATATGAACTAGAACTATACAAGGGCTACGCGTCTAAAATAGAGTCCCAGGGATGGTATGAGGACAACACCCTGGTTTACGGCGGTCTTATCGGAGCGGTGGTTCTTGGTGCTGTAATCGGTTATCAAATTCATCGGTAGAATGAATAATATTAGCCCAAAGTTTTTTATCTAAAGGTTTCATCTTATTTTTATATCTATAATATATGATAAAAATTGGATAACAAAGAACACCCAGAAATATAAACCCTAATAACCAAAAAAGTCCAGGTCTTTCCATAGTGAAATCCTTTCTTGCTAAAATTTAACGATTATTTTAGTATACAAAAATTAACTCATAAAATCAAGAAAGGTTTAACATGTCGGACATACAAAAAAGAGAACGTAAAACCAGCTATTTCATAGTACAAAAACCAACTGAATTTAAGACCAAAAAAGAGATTGTGGCCTTCTTAAATAAAGAGGGCGGGCTT
>PJQE01000110.1_pt1 | contig 11223 bp, 11 predicted proteins | sample 1503751 | NCBI WGS metagenome assembly PJQE01 (sample SAMN07775948, study PRJNA414020) | Biofilm metagenome, whole genome shotgun sequencing project. | reverse complement strand
CAGCACACGTAGCGCGTCGGTCGCCTGTACCGTCAGCATGGCGTTGCCGGCGGCACGCTGCAGCGCCTGGACGGCGTCCGCATGCAGCGCGCGGAATTCGATCCATTCGACCGAGCTGAAGCTGGTGATGAAGCGGTAGGCCTGGCCGATGGTCGTGATCGACACCGTCTTGCCGTTCACCTTGATATGGAAAACCGCGCGCAGCGGCGTATCGCACTCGGCAACGTCGCCCGCCACGGCGATCATGACGGAGATGGCGAACGCCGCGATGCGGTAAGGCCTTCACGCATGCTCGGCACCACGACGAGGCGCTTGACCTCGCCGTTGCGATAGGCCGCCAGGAACTTGTCGTAGTCCTTGATCGAGACGCAGCCGTTGGAATCACCGTTGGGCCCGAGCAGGTAGCTGTGCACGAGCAGGCCGTTGCGGCCATGCATCTCGTTGTCGCCCACCGGCGTCATGCGCAGCGCCGCGACGCCGTGAAACAGCTTTTCGCGGGGCTTCAGGTCGTAGACGTTCGGCGGCGTGGCGCCGACCATGCGCTGGTCGACATGTGCCGGATTGTCCATCAGGCTGCCCAGTCCCGAGTGAGCCTCGAGCCTGGTGCCATTGGGCAGGTACACGGTGCGCGCCGAAATGTCGTAGACTGCGGTCTGGCTATCGTAGCCAAGTGCCGCCAGATCCTTGCGCTCGCCGAGCAGCCCGTCCCCCGGCGTCAGCGAGGCCAGCGAGAACTTCATCGGCACGAGATCGGCGAGCTTCTCGAACATCGAGCGGTTGTCGGCCGAGACCGTCGGCGGGTCGCTCCGCATCGCCTGAAGGTTTGCCAGCACCGGGCGCGCCCTCGGCAGCGGGATCGCCGCTTCGGCCGTCGTCGCCGGTGCCGCGGGCTGGACGTCGGCTTGCGCCTCGCGCAGTTGCCAGCCGAGCTGGTTCTCGATGTGGCCGAACTCCGCGTCGAAATCCGCGCGTTGCGACCGGGCGCCCGGCCGCCAAGGGTAGCTGATGGCCAGCGAACGGCGCACCGAACCCGGCCCAAATCGCTCCTCGAACGAGGGGCCGCTGGCGACCTTCGCGGATGCGGGATTGATCCAGTTGGCCAGGTCGAAATCGGTCACCTCGAAATCGGTCACCCAGACCGTGAGACCTAATGCCAACGCGACCGCGGCGGTGCCGAACGCCGCCTCGCGGAGCAATCGGCTACCGCGGCTCGAAGCAAGCCCGCCTGCGCTGGTCTTCGCCCTTTTCATTCGTCCCCGGTTCGGCGCTTTGGAATCACGTCTGATTCCCAGGATATGCCGAATAACCCCACCATATTGCAAACCAAAGTAAGGCATAATCGAGACAAGCGGAAGCCGCCATCGCCGGTGGCCGCTCCAACTTTATACCGTCATCATTTCGCATTGCGGAAGGCCGCTTCAGGGCCGCAGGGTCGGATTGGTATTTGGCACCGGAGCCTGCTCCATCTCGGCATGGTCAGGCAATTTGTCGCCGTGCACGGCGAGCGCCGGCCCGATCCAGATCGGGTCGGCCAGATGGTCCCGGCGCGGGTTGGTCGTATTCGGATGGACCAGGACGCTCAATTTGCCGTGGTTGAGCATCAGCCAGGGCACCAGTTCGGCAAAAATCTCGCGGGCAAAGGCCACCTGGTACATGGCCTCGTCGTGCGGGCCGACCTTGACGTCGTGCCAGCGTCCGAGCGTGACCGAGAACCGTTCGCCGATCCAGCTGCGCAACTGCTCGGCCTCGGCCTTCGTCGTCGCCGGATCGTAGTAGATGTGGGCGTGATAGCTGGCGATCTCGCGCAGCGGTCGCGGGCCGATCGTACCAGGCTCATCCGTCATCTCACGCGCTCCACGTGGCCGGTGCTTGTGACCGAAAGATGATCGCCACAACCAGCCGCGCGGTCAATGCTCCGATCAGCCCGGCCGCTTCTTGCCGCCCTCGAACACGGTCATCCCGGCGGCCGGGTCGAGGTCCACCTCGGTCGCCTCCGTGAGGCGGGCCATGGTCATGTAGAAGCCGATCGCGAGAATGGATTCGACGACCTCCTGCTCGCTGAAATGCCGGCGCATGGCGGCGAAGACCGGCGCCGAAACGCGCACGTTGTCGATCACCTCCCGGCCGAACGCTAACAGCGCCTTTTCGGCGGGGTTGAATGCGGCATCCTCGTATTTGCCCTGCTCGATGCAATCGATCTGCCGCTGCGTGACGCCGACGCCGAGCGCGATCGGCACATGCTGCCGCCACTCATATTCGCCCTGCTCCCGCTGCGCGACCTGCAGGATCAGCAGTTCGCGGTTGACGTGGCTGAGCTTCTGGCGGTGCAGGATCGAATTGGCGAACCGCATCGCCGGTATGAAATTGGCCTCGGCATGCGCCATCATCCGGAAAATGTTCAGGACAACCGGCATCCGGTCAAAGGACGCGCGGATGTCGCCGGTGGTGGTTGCCGGATCGATCAGGGGAAGTCTGGCCATCGGCTGTTTCCTTTATGTTTGTTGTTTTGTTGTAGCGAACCGATCAACGGCCGCCGACTTCACGGATCGGATCGGCGCCATCCCAGCCGGCAGCGGCCTTGCGAATATGCTCGAAGAAGCTGCCCTTGCTGCCGCTGATGTCTGAAATCTCCACCACGGTGCCGGGATGGGCCTGGGTGTCGAAATAGGCGAAGCGTCCCTTCTCGCCACCGATCTGCCCCTCATGCCCCACCTTGTAGCCGAGCGACAGCGCGCGATCGTAGAGTTCCTGATAATCGCGCGTCCAATACGACATGTGCTGCAAGCCTTCGCGGCCAGAATCGAGAAACTCCTTGTACATCGAGGGCGCATCGTTGCGCTGCTGAATCAGTTCGATCTGCAGGTCCCCGGAATTGGCCAGCGCCACGCTCATCTCCATCGCGGAGTCCCGGCCACGGTGGCGGAAGTAATCGGTCTTGACCTTGGGGATATAGTACCAGGGCCCGACGCCCATCACATTGACCCAGTGATCCATGGCGGCGCGGATGTCGCGCACGACATAGCCGTTCTGGCAGACTGCACCAAAGATGCGACTCATTGCGAACTCCCGTCTGCTTATCTCATTCCGCCGTTCAGCCGATCGACCTGCCGCCGTCGATGACGAATTAGGTGGCGGTGACGCAGCGGCTCCTTTCATTCGCGAGCCCAAAAAATGCCGTTGGCGATACTTCCGGCGCGGCCTGTAGGAAGGCAACATAAAAGGGAGGGCCGATAAAATCGACCCTCCCTGCCTCGCTGTATCTCGCCCTCAATTCCTCCCGAACAACAACGGCAACTGACGCGGGCCGCGCACCGTACCCTCCGACCACGTCACCTTGCCGGCCGGATCAAGCCTGAAATCCGGAATCCGCTTCAGCCATTCCTCGATCGCAACGGTCATTTCCATGCGGGCGAGATTGGAGCCTACGCAGCGGTGGATGCCGAGGCCGAAGGCGGCGTGACGGTTCTCCTTGCGGTCGATCACCACCTTGTCGGCATCGGGGAACATCGCGGGATCGCGGTTCGCCGCGGGGAAGGACAGCAGCACCATGTTGCCGGGCTTGACCGGGCAGCCGCTGATGGTCGTCTCCTTCATCACCTCGCGCGCCATCGTCACCGGCGAATAGGCGCGCAGCAGTTCCTCGACCGCAAGCGGCATCAGCTCCGGCTCCTTGACGAGGCGCTCGCGATCCGCAGGCGTCTTTGCGAGGTGCCACAGCGAGGAGCCGATCGCGCTCCAGGTGGTGTCGATGCCGGCGATCAATAGCAGCCGCAGCGAGCCCAGCACATGTTCGTCCGCCAGCGGATTGCCGTCCTTGTCCCTTGCCTGCATCAGGGTGGAGATCAGATCGTCCGTCGGCTTCTGCTTGCGCTGCTCGATGTGAGCGGCGAAATAGCCGGTCATCTCCCTCACCGCCTGCATCAGCGCGTTGTCGTCCTTGATGCCGAGTTCGAGGATGCCGTGGATCCACTTGATGAAGAGGTCGCCGTCCTTTTCGGGAATGCCGAGCATGTGAGCGATGGCGCGCACCGGGATGTGCTTGGTGTAGCGCGCAGCCGCGTCGCATTTGCCGTCGGCGATGAACTCGTCGATCAATTCGTTGCAGATCGCGCGCACCCGCGGCTCGAGTTTCTTCATCGCGTCCGGCGTGAACGGCGGCAGCAGCAGTTGCTTGGCCGGCTTGTGCTCGGGCGGATCGGAGGTAATCGGCGGCGCCCGTGCCGTGATCTCCGGCCGAACGTCGCGCACGATGACGCGCCGCGACGAGAAGTGCTCGGTATCGTAGGCGATTTCCTTCACCGCCTGGTAGGTGGTCGGCATGTAGCAGCCGAGGAATCGCTCGGTGTGCACGACCGGGGAAGCCGCGCGCAATTCTTCCCAGATCGGAAACGGGTCATTGGTCCATTTCGGGTCGGTGTGATCGAAATCGTTGACCCAGTCGGTGACCGGCGGATGTTCGGGCATGATGCTGGCGGAATCGGACATCGGAGCAATTCCTCTGCTTGGTTCGTCAGATCGTGATGATGAAGGACTTTGTGACCGGCTATTCCTCGGTCACTTCGATAGCTATTTCCGGACAGTTGCTCTGGGCGAGGTAGGCCTTGTCTTCGAGGCCGGCAGGCACGGTGCCGTCGCCCACTTCGTGCGCGTTGCCGAATTCGTCGAGATCGAACAGCTCTGGCGCCAGTGATTTGCAGCGCGCGTGTCCCTGGCATTTATCCTGGTCGACGCGGATCTTCAGCTTTCCAGCCATCGCAGCGTTTCCCCTGTTGTGGCGCGCATTGTCTCGCGCTGCCTTCCCTATCGACACGCCGGCACAGCCCGCCGGCGCACCGCGAAGTTATATCGTATTACATTCGCGTTGCCGTTGTGCTGTCAAGGCAAAAGTTATAGATCAAGAAACTGAATGCCGCCACGACCTGCACGCAAAGCGCTGAACGCCTACCACCACGGGGATCTCCGGGATGCCCTGGTTCAGGCCGCGTTGCACGAGGTCGAGCTTGGCGGGCCGGAAGCGATCAGCATCAGCGCGCTCGCCAAGAAGCTCGGCGTCTCGCAGCCGGCACCCTACAAGCATTTTGCCGACCGCGAGACGCTGCTGACGGCCGTCACCGCCGAAGCGTTCCGCCAGTTCAGCGCCATGATGCGCGCGGCGATCGAGAAGCCGTCGAAACAATCGAAACTGTCGCGATTTGCGCAGCTCACGCTGGATTTCGGCCTGCGCCGCAACGGCATCTATCGCCTGATGTTCGCCTCGCGCACCATGGCCTGCGCACCGAAGGGCAGCGAGTTGCACAGCGCAGCCATGGAGACGTTCGAGCTGCTGGTGGGGGCGCTGGAGGCGCCCGCCGTAGGCCTGCTGCGCGAGCGTAGCGCTCTGAAGATCTGGGCCTCGCTGCACGGCGTGGTGATGCTCGCCGAGCAAGGATTGCTCACCGGCCAGGCTGCCCATGTCAGCGTCGAAGAGCTGGTCGAGGACATCGTGGCGGAAACGAAACTCGCGCTGTCGATCGCCATCGAGGCAAGCAACAAGACCGGCCGATGACCTCAGGGGTTTGGCAACTGACGGGAACAGCCGGCGAAACCCGCGTCACCGCCGCGCGGCGTCCTTTCCCTGCCCGTGTCGTGGCGTAAACGATTGATTGCCGAACGGCGATGTCGTGGGGACCGTCATGACAATGAAGCCGCGGCCGGTCGATTGATGGCAGGAATTGCACCCGGTGGTCAGATCGCCGAAGGCTTTACGGAAAGCTGCACCGTCTCGAGCGGCGATCGCGCTCTCCATCGATTTGAGGGGAGGATCGATCATCCTGATGTTCTCGACGGGTATGTCGGTATAGAACGCGATTGCCTCGGTGAGGTTGGTGTTCACCAGCTCGAGTTCGTAACCGGCAAGCTCCCAGTTCTTCTGCTGGCCCGCTGTCCATAGCTTCGAATGCCTGAACTGGACCGTGCTCATGATATCGGCGAGCCGCGCCGGCGATTTTTGCGTTGTCTGGGCGGCAACCATCCACGGAGATGCGGTCGCCATGGCGATTGCGGCAACCGCCGCGAGATACTTTGTGCTCTTGCGCATTCTCTGTTCCTGAGCTGTTGTCGGTATTCCTAAGCGTCCATCGCCAAAATCCCTTGACCTGGGTCAAATCTACGCCGGCGGCGCAAGCGGGCCACACCCGCCACGAGATCGAGCCGGCGCAGCCGTCGCTGCTTGTATTCGCCGCGGTCAAATGGTCATCTTGTCCCGTCAAAGTCGGGCGTCGATTGAGCAAGAGTCAGAACAATTCCCTTCCACCTCGCGGTCTGCAGTTCGTTTCGGAGCGACCTGTCAGAGGCCTGGTGCTCGGCATGCTCGTCACCTTGTGCATGTCCGGACTGGCGCTCGGAAAAGACAACGGCGACGACGAGGAGGATGAGGCTCCGGCCAAGCCGGCCCTGCCGAACTTCTACCTCGATATGAGAACCATCTATTCGACGCTGCCCGCCGGCTCGCTTTCGATCGGATTCAGCGCGCCCCCACTACTATCAAGGCTGTCGAACCTTTCGTCGCTGCGGACCCTGCCGTCCAGCCAAAGCGTCTCGATCGATCTGCCCTTGACCGTCGATGTCAACGACCGGCTGTCGGTCTATGGCGGCGTCAGCGGAGCTACCTCGCAGGCCGGCACCGATCCATGGACGACGTTCTCGATCTACGCCTTCACCGTCGGATTCCAGGCCGACATCTATCAGCAGAACGGCGGAATGTTTCCAACGATCACGGTTCAATCGAACGCGACGCGATCGATTTCGGACTCGCCGCTGGCAACGACCGCCTACAACACCATCCTCGAGGCGGGCTACGCGCTGGATACGGATGAGACGCGCGGGCTGCTTGCGGGGATGCAATACACCAGGGTCCTCGTCGATAGTCCGTTCGCGCGGGTCAGCCCCGATATCATGGGCTATGTCGGCGGCTACTATCAGTGGGAGAACAACTGGAAGTTCACCGGTCGCGTCGGCGTGCAGTCCTTTGGCGGCGCACAGATTCTGAACCTTACGCCGTTTCCCGCGTTTACGCAGCCGATCCTGCGGCTCGATCTCGACCGGATGGACGATGACGACAATCGCTTGTTCGGCATTACCGCGCAGATCGCCTGGGCGCCGAAGCCATCCTATCAGCTCACGCTGCGAACGCCGCTTTACGCGATCAAGAACTAGTCTAGTGAACGACGCCGGAAGAACGCCGATCGATGGTCGCGATGGACGTGACCGTTCAGCCCCGGCGAGACGTCCAGCCTGCCTTCATGCCGGATGCGGGTCGCGCACCGCTGCGCCGCGCAACAGCTTCCCGATCTCCGGCTTGCAGGCGCCGCAATTGGTGCCGGCCTTGAGGCAGCGGCCGATATCCTCGACGCTGGACGCCCCTTTGCGGATTTCAGCCAAGATCTGATTCTGTCCGACGCCGAAGCAGGAGCAGACGATCGGTCCGATATCCTGACCGGCATCCAGCGGTTGCCCGGTCAGCAGCGACGTCCGCGCGTTCAGTGAGAGCACCTGCTCCGCAAACAGGCCGGTCAGCCACGACCGCGACACCAGCCGGTGATCGGGCGCGATGAACACGCAGCCTTCCAGCCGGCCGTCGCGAACCGCAGCGTAACGGAAGCGGCCTGCCTTCGGATCGCGATAGGCAATCCATTCGATATCGTGTCCGACGCGAAGCTGCTCGCGCGCCCAGTCGCGCCAGCTTGGCTGCCGTGCGTCGAAGGCCAATTCCATCCGCCAGCAAGTTCCCGAAGGGCCGCCGACCCAATAGCCCGCGGCCGGTCGTTCGATCTCCCGGCGACTCAGAATGAAGGCGTGCCATTTCGGCAAGTAAGCCGCCGCCCTGACCGGCGTGTGCTTGGACTCAGGCTGTCCGGAAATCGGATCGGTCGCCGGGTTGACCAGCGCGTTGACCCGGCCATCGCCGGCGTACTCGCCGTTCCAGTGCATCGGCACGAACACGCAGCCGCGGCGTTGCTCGGCGGTGACGACGACGCGCGCCACCATCTCGCCCCACGGGCTGGTCAGCCGCACCAGCCCGCCATTCTCGACACCGGCCATGCGCGCGTCGTCCGGATGGAATTCGGCATAGGGTTCGAAGACATGCGCCAGCAGCCGCGGCGATTTTCCGGTCCGCGTCATCGTGTGCCATTGATCGCGGACCCGGCCGGTATTGAGCACCAGGGGATAGTCGCGACTGGTGGCATTCACCGCAGCCCGCGGCGTCACCGGCATGAAACGGGCCTTGCGGTCGGGCGTGAAGAACGCGCCTGTTTCGAACATCCGCGGCGTGCCGGTTGGATACTCCCGCGTCACCGGCCACTGGATCGGCGTCAACGCGTCATAGGCGCGGTCGTCGAGGGTCTGCAATGCGGAGAGATCGAAATCGCGCTTGCCGTCATTCTCGAAACCGGAAAGCCCGGCGTGCTCGCGAAAGATCGCGGCGGCGTTCGGATAGTCGAAGCCGGTAAAGCCCATGCGCTTGGCGACGTCGCAGACGACCTGCCAATCGGCCCTCGCCTGGCCCGGCGCCGGCAGGAAGCGCCGCTGTCGGGAAATCCGGCGCTCGGAGTTGGTGACGGTGCCGTCCTTTTCGCCCCAGGTGAGCGCGGGGAGCAATACATGGGCATGACGCGTGGTATCGGTATGCCGCATGCAGTCGGAGACGACGACGAGCTCGCATGTATCGAGCGCGCGGCGCGCGCGATCGGCATCCGGCAGACTGACCAGCGGATTGGTCGACATGATCCAGACCGCCTTGATGCGCTTGTCGGCGATGGCGTCGAACATGTCGACGGCCTTGAGGCCCTGCTTGTCGGCGATGACGGGCGACCGCCAGAAGCGCTTGACGATATCGCGGTGCTGCGGGTTTTCGATCTCCATGTGCGCGGCGAGCTGATTGGCAAGCCCGCCGACCTCGCGCCCGCCCATGGCGTTGGGCTGTCCGGTCAGAGAGAATGGCCCCATGCCGGACCGCCCGATCCGGCCGGTCAAGAGATGGCAATTGATGATCGCATTGACCTTGTCGACGCCGCTGCTCGACTGGTTGATGCCCTGCGAGTAGAGCGTGACGACGCGCTCGGTCCTGGCAAACCAGTCGAAGAACAACGCCACCGCGCCCTCGGACAGCCCGCAGATATCGGCGGTCCGGGCGACGGTCTGGCCCGCGACCTGATCGAGCGCCACTCGGGCGCCGGTGGTGAAGCCATCCACGAACGCGCGATCGATGGCGCCGCGCGAGGCCAGATGCGCGAGCAATCCGTTGAACAGCACGGAATCGCTACCCGAGCGAAGCGGCAAGTGCAGGTCCGCGCCGTCGCATGTCGCGGTCCGTCGCGGATCGATGACGACGATGCGGCACGCGGGATTGCTGGCCTTGGCGGCCATCATCCGCTGGTAAAGGATCGGATGGCACCAGGCCGCGTTGGAGCCGACCAGCACCAGAAGATCGGCGCTTTCGAGATCCTCGTAGCAGCCCGGAACGGTGTCGCTGCCGAATGCGCGCTTGTGGCCCGCCACGCTCGAGGCCATGCACAGCCGCGAATTGGTGTCGATGTTGGCGGTGCCGATGAAGCCCTTGGCGAGCTTGTTGATGACGTAATAGTCCTCGGTGAGGATCTGGCCGGAGACGTAGAACGCGACCGCATCTGGCCCGTGCTCGCGGATGATCCTGCCAAAGCCGTCGGCGACGTGGTCGAGCGCCACGTCCCAGCTCGCCTCCTGCCCGTTGACCACGGGCGAGAGCAGCCGACCCTCGAGGCCGATGGTCTCGGCAAGCGACGAGCCCTTTCCGCACAGTTTGCCGAAATTGGCCGGATGGAGCGGATCGCCGCGAACGGTCACCGTGCCCGAACCATCCCTGTCAGCGAGGACGCCGCAGCCGACGCCGCAATACGGACAGGTTGTTTTTACCGGCACGGGCGATCACCTCACTCGGCGGGCACAGCCACCGTCGCCTTGACGCCAAGCCAGACGGTGCCGTTCTCTACCTTGGTCGGATGCGCACGCGTGCATCCCTCGTCGGGCGCGACCGCCGTGCCGGTCTTGAGCTCGATGACGAAATTATGCAGCGGACAGGTGACGCGCTTGTTGTGGACGATGCCCTGCGACAGCGGCCCGCCCTTGTGCGGGCAACGATCGTCCAGCGCGAACACCTCGTCGTCGCCAGTGCGGAACACCGCGATGTTGCCGGAGGCGGTCCGCACCACACGCGAGCCGAGAACGGGAATGTCGTTCAACGTCCCGATTTCGATCCATTTGGTCATGCCAATTCCAGCTCCGCCAGCGGGGTGAATTCGTTGCGGTCGACGCCGCGCGCCGCGCGCGCCGCCCAGGGATCGCTCTGCGAGAATTGCTGCGAATGGGCGAAGCGGCTGAACAGCGCCTTGCGGTTGGCGACATCGTCGACCACCTGCTTGCGGATTGCTTCGAGACCGACCCGATCGCACCATTTGTACATGCGCTCCAGATACCAGCCCTGCTCGCGATAGAGCTGGGTCAGCGCGGCGATGATTTCGAGCGTCTCCTCTTCCGTCGCCACCTTGGTCAGGAACTCGGTGCCCTTGATGTGGAGGCCGGCGGCGCCGGCGAAATGAATCTCGTAACCGGAATCGACGCAGATGACGCCGACGTCCTTGCAGGTCGCTTCGGCGCAGTTGCGCGGGCAGCCTGAGACCGCCAGCTTCACCTTGGCCGGGGTCCAAGAGCCCCACATGAACTTTTCGAGCTTGACACCGAGGCCGGTCGAATCCTGGGTGCCGAAGCGGCACCATTCCGAACCGACGCAGGTCTTCACCGTGCGCAGCCCCTTTGCATAGGCGTGGCCCGACACCATCCCGGCCTTGTTGAGGTCGGACCAGACCGCAGGCAGGTCCTCCTTCTTCACGCCGAGCAGATCGATGCGCTGTCCGCCGGTCACCTTGACGGTCGGAATGTTGAACTTGTCGGCGACGTCGGCGATGGCGCGCAATTCATCGGGCGTGGTGACGCCGCCCCACATCCGCGGCACGACCGAATAGGTCCCGTCCTTCTGGATGTTGGCGTGGACGCGTTCGTTGATGTAGCGCGACTGCTGGTCGTCGCGATATTCGCCGGGCCAGGTGGCGAGTAGATAGTAGTTCAGCGCCGGCCGGCAGGAATGGCAGCCGTTCGGCGTCTTCCAGTCCATGAACTTCATGACGTCGGGAATGGTCTTCAAACCGTTCT
>PJQE01000109.1_pt1 | contig 11253 bp, 9 predicted proteins | sample 1503751 | NCBI WGS metagenome assembly PJQE01 (sample SAMN07775948, study PRJNA414020) | Biofilm metagenome, whole genome shotgun sequencing project. | reverse complement strand
GGAGAGACGAGGAGCGCGCTCGCCGCCCTGGGCCTGCTGCCAACTGAATCGCATCCCGACGGTCAACACATCCCGGCGCGTTTTCAACCTCTGGATAACAAAAGCGGCGCGATTATGAGTTCAATGTTTGTGCCGGGCGATATGCCCGCCTGCTCTTACGATGCCGATTGTGTTTGGTATTGGACGAAGTCTGACGCTGATCAGGATCGCCCTAACTAACGATGCCTGCGCCGCAAGTGAAAGTGATAATGTATCATTACGTTCGCGACTTGCCGCGAACCGCGTTCCCTCGGATCAAGGGAATGCTGCTTGACGATTTCAGAAGGCAAGTAAAAGAGCTGTCCGAGAGTCACGAGATGGCATCGTTGGAGTCGGCATTGGCTTTTATTCGCGGCGAGTATCGCCCGAATCGCGATCTGTGCTTGCTGACTTTTGATGATTGCCTGAAGGAACATTACGCCGACGTAACGCCAATTCTGGTCGAATACAAAATTCAGGGCATATTCTTTGTTATCACCTCGTGCATACAGCAGCGCCGCGTAGCCTCCGCGCATATGAATCATTTTCTGATGGCCGCGCTCGAATTTGGCGTTTACCGGGACGCATTCCTGGAAAAGCTGCGATTACTCGCTCCGGATTCAGTTTCGCTTGCAAGAATTGATATGGAAAAAGTGCGGGGCGTGTACCGCTGGGATACTGCCGAAGTCGGGGCGTTCAAATACCTTTTCAATTTCGTTCTCCTTCCGGTTACCCGCGATCAGATCGTGAAAGAACTCTTCGAGAAACACATCGGCGACGAGTCCGAGTTTTCGCGCTGCCTCTATTTCAACTGGGATGAAGCCAGGCAGATACAGGAAGCGGGAATGGCGCTCGGCGGCCATTCGCATCAACATCTGTCCCTTGCGTCCTTAACCGACGTGGAACAGGAAGATGATTTAAAAACGTGCCATCAACTGCTGATGGAGAATCTGACGCCGCAAGCTCTGTGGCCTTTCAGTTACCCATACGGAAAGAAATCTTCCTACAATCAAACAACGGTGGAACAACTCAGCCAACTCGGTTTCAGTTGCTCCTTTGCCACCGAAGTTGGAACAAATCGTCCGGGCGCGGACCTGTTCGCCATTCGCCGGATTGATTGCAAGGATGTTTAGAATTGAACCGGAGAAACGCGTCAGATGAGTAAACCGCGTCGGAAAGTCTGTGTGGTATTGGTTGATCGCGCGAACTACGGGCGTTTGAAACCCGTGATGCAAGCTATCGCCGCCCAACCCGAGCTTGAATTGCAGACCATTGCCGCTGGCACGATGGTTCTCGAGCGTTTCGACCTTCCAGTTCAAATCGTGAAGCGGGACGGATTCAAGATTGACGGCGAGGTATACCTGGAACTTGAAGGATCAACACCCGCGACGATGGCTAAATCGGTCGGTTTTGCCGTGATTGAATTCGCGAGCGAGTTTCAACGCCTCAAACCCGACATTGTCCTGTTGATCGGAGACCGCTATGAGGCGCTGGGCGCGGCGATTGCCGCGGCCTATATGAACATCTGCATCGCTCACGTTCAGGGCGGCGAAGTGTCAGGCTCGATTGACGAAAGCTCTCGCCACGCAATCTCAAAGTATGCGCATTTCCACTTTCCCAGCACCAAACGTTCCGCCGAATACCTGATCCGAATGGGAGAACGCCCTGATACTATCCTGGCAGTCGGTTGCCCGAGCAGCGACATAGCTCGCGCGCTTGACCGCTCTCTTTCGCCGGAGGTTATTAACTCAATCGGCAGCGGCGCGCACATTGACGTTTCCAGACCTTACCTGCTGACGCTGTTTCATCCGACAACCACCGAATACGGCGGCGAGCGCAAACAGATGGAGGAGTTGCTGTCCGCGCTGGAAATGCTGCGGCAGCCGACGCTCTTGCTGTGGCCTAATATTGATGCGGGCGCGGATCACATCAGCAAAGCGATCCGCGTCTTCCGCGATCACAATAAACCTTCGTGGCTTCGCGCCGTAACAAACCTGAGTCCGGAAAATTACCTCAGGGTGTTATCGAACGCCGCCTGCGCAATCGGCAATTCGAGCAGCTTCGTCAGGGACGCAAGTTATTTCGGAACTCCCGTGGTGTTAGTAGGCAATCGGCAGGATGGCCGCGAAACTGACATACACGTTAAGCCATCGCCTCCCTTATCCCATAAGCTCGCATTGACCATTCAGAAACAACTTGATCACGGGCGGTATGCGCCTAGCATTTTGTACGGCGATGGTCACGTATCCGGGAGAATTGCGCGCGGCCTGGCGACTCTAACTCCTTACGTTCAGAAGCGGCTGCACTACGTCTTTGAGGAAAGCGCCGTCGGAACGACGGCTTGGTAATGCGTGTTTTGGGCTTAATTCCCGCGCGAGGCGGATCGAAAGGCGTGCCTCGCAAAAACGTCAAACTGCTCCGCGGCAAACCCTTGATCTATTACACTGCCGCTGCGGCGCTGGCTTCAACAAGATTGTCGCGAGTTATTTTAAGCTCTGATGACGATGAAATTGCGCGGATCGGGCGTGAGTGCGGAGTTGAAGCGCCCTTTCTTCGTCCGCCCGAACTAGCGCGCGATAGCGCCCCGATGCTGCCCGTAGCTCAACACGCCGTCCGATGGATGGAGGAAAACGGTGAGCGATTCGACGCGCTTTGCCTGCTTCAACCTACCAACCCTCTGCGTCGAGCGGAAGACATCGACGCTTGCATCGGCCTGCTCGAACAGACCGGGGCCGACGCTGTGGCGACGATCCTGCCGGTTCCGACCGAGCACAATCCTCACTGGGTCTACTTTCGCAATCCGGACGGAACGCTCCGGTTAAGCACGGGCGAAGCCGCGCCGATTCCCCGCCGCCAGGAGTTGCCTCCAGCGTTTCATCGGGAGGGATCAGTATACGTCGTCCGAGTAGACGTGTTAATGACGCTCAACAGCTTTTATGGGTCCAGGTTTGTCGGGTTCGAGGTTTCGCCAGAGAGAAGCGTGAACATCGACACTCCTGAGGACTGGGAACAGGCTGAATTGTTACTGGCAAAGCGCTCAATATTTGATCGCCGTGAAGAAATTTGAACTGACATATCTCGGTCTGAGGTATTTTCTTCCGCCGCTGCATAGCGAAATGAGGCGTTCCTTGCTTAACTTGGCGAGCCCTCGTCATGGCGGTTTTGAAATTCTGGATGTTGGCGGGAGAAAATCTCATTGCACAATTGGGATTCCAGGCCTGGTAACAATTTCGGAGCTTCCAAGAGAAACTGAAACTCAACATACGATGAACCTCGGAATCACCGCGGGAATGATTGATCAGATCGCTGCACGAAGAAGCAACGTTCGCCGGGTAATATATGATGATATGACTCATTCTGCTTTACCCGACGACTCTTTCGATTGCGTGTTAGCCGTGGAGGTGATCGAGCACGTGGAAGAAGATGACTTTTTCGTCCGCGAGGTTCATCGGGTGTTGAGGCCCGGCGGCTGGTTCCTGATGAGCACTCCGAACGGCGATTTTGTTCCGAACAGGAACCCCGATCATAAGCGGCATTACACCCGGGCGCAGCTTCAAAATCTTCTGGCGCGCCATTTCGCCCACGCCGAGGTCGAATATGCAATCAAAGGCGGCAGGTATCACAAGCTTGGGTTACAGCCCTGGTCGGTCAGGCATCCCGTGCAAACGGCGTTGAGTATGATCGGCAACCTCGTCAATCACGTCCAATCAGCTGGCAGTTACTTGAAGTATCAACCTCAGGGAACCCATCACTTGATCGCCAGGTCAAGAAAGCAGGGCGGCTGATTGTTTTTCCAATGAGAGCTTTGTCCCCCTGAGTTCGCTCCGTCAAGCTCGATCAACAATATGTGCGGAATCGTGGGAATGTTCGGCGGCAACTGGCGTCTTGAGCAACTTGAGGCGATGGTCGGGGTTCAGCGCCATCGCGGCCCTGATGCATCTGGCATTTACTTGAGTCCGACCGGCGCGGCGGGACTCGGTCATAATCGCCTGAGCATTATTGACCTCTCTCCAATGGGTCAACAACCTATGCAGAGCCGGGATGGCAGGTTCATGGTGGCATTTAACGGGGAGATTTATAACTACCTGGAACTGCGCTCCGAGTTGAGCGATTACCCTTATCGCAGTAAGACTGACACCGAAACGATCTTTGCCGCTTACGAAAAATGGGGCGAAAACTGCCTGGACAAACTCATCGGAATGTTTGCGTTTCTGATCTGGGATGAACGCGAGCAGAAGCTGTTTGCCGCCCGCGATCGCTTCGGCGTAAAACCGTTGAACTACTGCCAGAGAGAAGACGGCGCTTTGATCATTGCCAGCGAAATCAAGGCGCTGCACGCCGCCGGTGTAACAAAAACGCCTGATGTTTCCGCCTGGGCGAGTTACCTGAGTTACGGCCTGTATGACCATACGGAAGACTCTTTCTGGCGCGGCGTCAAAACATTGCCTGGCGGTCACGTTTTGACCTGGCAAAACGGCGCGACAAAAATCCGGCGCTGGTACGACTTGGCGGAAGGCGTTGGGCAGGAATTCGATCAACGCTCCCCGGAGATTGTGCAGGAAGAGTATCTTTCGCTGGCGACCGAAAGCGTGCGGCTGCGCTTTCGCTCCGACGTGCCCGTGGGCGTTAACTTGAGCGGCGGCTTGGACTCCTCAACCCTGCTTGGGCTGATTCAACATGTTCAGGGCGAGGGCAGCGACGCGAAAGCCTTCACTTACATTACAGGCGATCCGCGTTACGACGAACTCCCGTGGTGCAACCAGATGCTGGCTCGGACAAAGCATCCTTCAATAATTAGTGAGTTGGGTCCCGAAGAAGTTCCCGATCTGGCCGCCACTGTTCAAGAATATCAGGACGAGCCTTTCGGCGGGCTGCCGACTATCGCCTACGCCAAAATCTTCGAACGCGCCAGAACTGAGGGAGTGATCGTTTTATTGGACGGCCAGGGAATGGATGAACAATGGGCCGGCTACGATTACTACCAATCCGCGTCGCATGACAAAGCCGCAGGCGTCGTTCAAGGGACGAAGGAAGCCCCCGTCCGAGCTACAACTTTATTGCCCGAATTCAAAGCTCATGCGCGACCATTTATCGCCCCCCAGCCTTTCAGCGACACGCTGCGCAATCTGCAATACCGCGACATCTGTTACTCTAAACTTCCCCGCGCATTGCGATTTAACGACCGCGTTTCAATGCGGGCCTCGACCGAGTTGCGAGAGCCGTTCCTCGACCATCGTCTCTTCGAGTTGGCCCTCAGGCAGCCCGCGGAACGCAAGATTTTCGACGGCGCCAATAAATGGATGCTGCGGCAAATCGCCAAACAGCTTTTGCCCAATGGCGTCGTGGAAGCGCCGAAGCGCCCGCTTTCAACGCCGCAGCGTGAATGGCTGCGCGGGCCGCTCAAAGAATGGGCGGATGCCTGCATCGAAAAAGCGCTGTCCGAATACGGCGGCTCGTGGCTCGATGCCAGAGCGGTTCGCGCGTCGTGGCGAGACTACTGCGCCGGAGAGGGCGATAACAGCTTTTTCGTGTGGCAGTGGGTAAGCCTCGGGCTGATAACATCCCAAACCACAATTAACCATCACGTTTCATCAGGTAACAAAGCCGGCGGCGCGCATGAATAATACTGCTATCAGGGCTGAAGGTTTGAGCAAGCTTTACCGGATTGGCGGCAGGCAGGAGAAATACAAAACGCTGCGCGATACTCTTGCCGACGTCTTCACTTTTCCCTTCCGCCGGTTGTCTTCGGCGTTTGGCGGCGATACAAGCTCGGAAAGTCAAAGCGATTTCTGGGCGTTAAAGGGTGTTACCTTTGAAGTTCGGAAGGGCGAGGTCGTGGGCATCATTGGCCGCAACGGCGCGGGGAAAAGCACGTTGTTAAAAATACTTTCCCGGATTACCGAGCCAACTTCAGGTTACGCGGAGATTCGCGGCCGGGTTCGCTCGCTCTTGGAAGTGGGAACGGGATTTCATCAAGAGTTGACCGGCCGCGAAAACATTATTCTCAATGGCGCGATCCTCGGAATGAAACGGGCTGAGATTGAGCGTAAGTTCGACGAGATCGTGGCGTTCGCTGAAGTCGAAAAGTTTATTGACACGGCGGTCAAAAGATATTCGAGCGGCATGTACCTGCGTCTTGCCTTCGCCGTCGCCGCGCATCTGGAATCCGAGATACTCCTGGTTGACGAAGTCTTGGCGGTGGGCGACGCGGCATTTCAGAGAAAATGCCTCGGCAAGATGGGAGAGGTCGCGAAACAGGGGCGCACAGTCGTTTTCGTCAGCCATAACATGTCCGCGGTGAAAGAACTTTGTCAACGAGGCCTCTTGCTCGACGCGGGCAACATTGTCTTTCAGGGCGATTCGGCCCAGTCAATCGCGGAGTACATGCGGCGATTGGAAGAGTCGCCCGTCACGCTCGAAACCGGCTCAAGGCAGCTCGCGCTCGGCCAGTTTCAAATCCACAGCAGCGCGGGCAATTGCATCGTTTCCGGCGAACCTTTTAAAGTCACATTGCCGCTGGCCGGGCAGCGCGCGACGAACCCCACAATGTTTTTCATTGTCGAAGATTTCACCGGCAACATGGTTATTCACAGCCGCATCAACAGCCGCGAGATTGGCGCGGAGTTGATAGACGGAACCTGCCAGATCGAGATCGAATTCCCCCCCCTCTGGCTGTCGCCGGGGATGTACTCCGCCCATTTCAAATTCCTCCTGCCGGACGCCAAGGACTTGGCGGGAAGGTTCCTGACCGAAAAGCTGATGGTTGAAGCCGTGGGCGAATTCGGCGGCTTCGGCAAAGCCATCCTGAATCCGAAAGTCCGATGGCGCGTGAATGCTGCCTCCCCAAAGTTGTACAAGCATGTTTCAAGCTAAGCAGTTACCTAAAGTAGTATGCATTTCTTCTTTATTCGCAACCGATCGTATACTGTTACATAGCTCCTTTCTCGACCATCTTTTGCCTCATGCGCAACCCATAATCTTGAGCGAGGCCGTCAATGAGGAGTCTTTTCCGCGGAATCACAAACACGGCGAGCATTTTTGTTCCGTCAAACTGCCGAAAGGTTTTCCTCACGAATTGACGCTGCTTCGCCATTTTGAAACTTATCTATGGGATCACAAAGGGATGTCTTCGAGCCGGGAAAGTATCTGGCGCTTGAGAAAAGGAAAAGTCAGCCCTTTGCGAGAACGAATGTTAAGGGCTCTGGCGAAAGCTGTCGCGCGCTTCGACATCGAACCTTGGGTCGAGCGGAAGTTGGAAAAGGCTTTGGTTCGACATGGCTCTTCCGCAAAAACTCTGGGATGGCTTGAAGAGTTGAAACCTGACGCCGTTCTGGCGATGTACCCTTTTCTCGAAAGCCAGATGGTGACAGTAGCGGCCGCCAAACGCCTGGGCATTCCCGTCCTGGCTTTTATTACCTCCTGGGATAACCTCACTACCAAATCGCGGCTGGTTTATCAGTACGATGGCTACATCGTCTGGTCAGAGCAAATGAAAAAAGAGTTGCGAGGGGTTTATCCGAACAGCAAAGACCGCGCGGTGACTGTTGCCGGCGCGCCTCAGTACGACGTGTTTAAGCAGTCGAAGTATCATTTGCCGCGAGAAACGTTTCTGAAAGCCTACGGCATTGATCCGGCAAAACCAGTCATTCTTTACAGCCTGGGGTCTCCGAATATGATCCGGGAAGATTACGGGGCGCTGCAATTCGTCGAACGCGCCGCTCACCATCCGACGCTCTCCGAAGTTCAGGTGATCATCCGCCCGCACCCTGGGCATCTCGAAAAGGCGCTGACCGAGATGGAAAAGATACGCGCCAGCTACCCACGGGTGGTGATTCAAGGTCCTCATCGTCATTGGCAGGAGTTTCCATTTCAAGGCGAGGAAGCCATAGTTGAATGGATTAACACCGTCCGCCACGCCGATGTTGTAATCAATCTGTCTTCAACCATGACAATTGACGGCGCGATTTTTGACCGCCCGGTTGTTAATTTGGATTTCGATCCAGAGCCAGGCAGGCCAAATCAACAGATGATCAAGGAGGTCAACCGCACCTGGAATCATTTCAGCCCGATAGCGCAATCCGGCGGAGTGTGGCTGGCGGGCGACATTGATGAGGCGGTCGCCGCAACTGCCGCCTACCTGGAATCGCCCGAACTGCATCGTCATGAACGCCGCTGGATCGTCGAACACGTATGCGGCAAGGTTGATGGCCTTGCCGGCAAACGAATGGCTGAAGCTGTTATTCGCTTGTTACAAGAGCGTTATCCGTCGTTGGCGGCTAGCGCGGCATAAGTCGGAAGCCAAATTACGACAATGAAGATATTGATGGCAGTCCCTCACACCTTGCCGGCTCCTGATGGCGGACACGGCTGCCCTGTAATGAGTTGGGCCATATTGAAATGGTTTAAAGGAGCGGGCCACGATGTTTCGCTTTTCGCTTTCTCCCCTGCTGAAAGCTCGCGGGAGCCGGGCCGAGTGAGAGCCAGAGAGCATCTGAAATCGCTTGGCGTGCCGCTGTTTGAAGCCGAGCCGGGCTCGCGCTCGCGCCATCTGTCGCTCTGGCAGTTACGATTGCTGACAGTGCGCAAAATGATCTCTCCCCGAGCCAGTGATTACATGTCTGATCCAATGAGTTATAGAGCGCAGTGGCGGCAATACGCCGAACAGCTTCGGCCTGACGCTTTTCTGCTTTACACCACTGAAGCTGTTGCTCTTGCCCACGGCTTGTTTCCTGACATTCCCAGGTTAGCGAGTCTGGTTGACCTCGACCACGAAGCGCGAGAGTTAAAAAGAGCGCTGCGCCCTCCCACGCTCCGCAACAGGCTGAAAAATTGCGCCGAAAGATTGCAGGATCGTTTGTTACCGCAAACTATTATTGACCTGCTGAAAGACTGCGATGTTGTTGTTGAACATTCCGCCGCATCGTCGCAATGGCTTAACCAGAATGGGGCGTCGTCGTATTACCTGCCCAACCCGATTGAATCGCAACTATTGCCTGACAACTGGAATATAAGTCGGAAAGAGAGCCTGGCTGCGGCTTCGGCGAAAAGAATATTAATGGTCGGCCACCTGCGCGGTGTGGCGACGCAGAGCGGGCTTCATTTGCTCGCCGACGAAGTGTTGCCCGCGTTGGACAGAAAACTTCCATCCGAGAACTGGGAAGTGCATATTGTCGGCGGCGGTGAATTAACTTCCGAATTGAAAGCCAAGCTCAGCGGGCATCCGAGAATCAAGCTGAGGGGTTTTGTTGAAAATCTCTTTGAGGAATATAAGCGAGCGCACCTCGCTCTGGTCGCGGTCAGCGAAAAACTGGGATTTCGCACGCGCCTTGTCGAGGCCTTCGCCCATGCTTCGCCCTGCGTCGTTCACTCAAACAATCTTTGCGGAATGCCCGAACTGGAGTCTGAATACAATTCGCTGTTGTCCGACGTCGGCGAAGGATTGGCCGACGCCATAATCCGAATTCTGAGCGATGACGCGCTCCGCGTCCGGTTGGAGGTTAACGCCAAAAACACTTACGATGAAAAACTGAGCGTTCCAGTAGTTATGAATAAGATGCAAAAGCTGCTTGAAGCTAGCCTGGATAGATCGAACCGCGGCGGGGTTGATCTGCAATCGGCGCCGGATAAGAATGATAGACAGTGAAGTAACAACTGAACAGCTTGCCCAGCGGGCATTTTCCCAGCCGCGCCCGAGCATGGTAGCAATTCTGCCTCGCGGCGAGACCTATCGAAACTTCGTTTACACAGGCGTGTTGGATGACTTGGCAGCGCAGTCGGAACTCACAATTCTTTCCGTCTTCCCCAACGAGGAATTTCGGCAAATGCTGAGCGAGCGCTTCGGACGCGCATTGCCGTTGAAGGAATACCGCGATAAATGGCGCGTCAGAATCTTACGCGAGACGCTGGATATGGCGCACGGACGATGGTTGTGGTCGGGAGCGGCGCAGGAGCGATGGCGGCTGCGCGATGCGGAGGCAAACACCGCCGTCGGCTGGCTGAAGAGACAGGGTAAGAAGCTCGCCTGTTACCCGTTTGCCAATCAACCCGGCCTGAAAATTCTATCTAAAATTGAGCGCGCCGCCAGCAAGCGGTTTCGCGTTACGGAGGATTATCTGCGATTGTACGGCGGAGCGCCGCCGTCGTTGGTTTTTAACAGTTCTCATTCTCACAGCGTGATAGCCGCGCAGGCTGTAGAGGCGGCGCAGTGGCTGGGTATTCCAACGGCGACATTCGTTTTTTCGTGGGATAACCTGACATCGCAGGGCAGGATTATTCTGCCTTACGATTACTACCTTGTCTGGAACACAAATCTGCGCAATCAACTGCTGCAAATATATCCGGACATAAATCCGGATCGCGTGTTTGTTACCGGGACGCCGCAATTCGACACCCATTTCAACCGAAAGTATTACTGGCCCAGAGAGGAATTCTGCGCGCGAACCGGCGCCGATCCTTCAAGACCAATTGTTTTTTACAGCACGGGAATGGCCAACCACGTTCCCGGCGAGCCTCGGATTGTCGAGAACATCGCGACAATGATCCGCGACATGCCCACATCTCCCCGTCCCCAGTTACTCGTGCGAGTGTCTCCCAAAGATAGAACCGGACGATTCGATGAGCTGAGGAAGCGGGCCAGGGATATTCTCTTCCCCGAAGTTCCGTGGGAAGCGTCGTGGTTGACGCCTAAGATTGACGATGCGTATTTGTTGGTGAACTCGCTGCGTCACGCGGCGGTTGGCATCAATGTCGGCTCCACCATATCGCTGGAGCTTTGCATGTTCGATAAGCCGGTGATCAACGTCGGTTACAACCCGGTCGGCGTTGACATCAGCCCTGTTGATATACAGCGTTATTACAACTTCGATCATTATCGCCCGATAGTGGAGAGCGGCGCGGTGATGCTTGCTCAGTCAGAGGATGAAATGCGGGAACTGCTCATTAAGGCGTTGGATAATCCAGCCGCCGACAGCGATAAACGTCGTAACCTTACCGCCTCCATGTTTGGCGACACGCTAGACGGCAACTCAGGCGCGCGCGTCGCCAAAACTCTGCTGGGCATCGCTAATCGAAAGAATGAAGCGGTTTGGCCTGACCCTGAATTGTAAGTATGAGGATCAGCGTTGTTACTCCGACATATAAGCGCCCCCGAGAGACCGCAGAGTTGCTGCGAAATCTTTGCTTGCAGACATCGTTGCCCAGCGAAGTTATCATCGTGGACGGCGCGCCGTCGGAAGA
>PJQE01000108.1_pt1 | contig 11386 bp, 25 predicted proteins | sample 1503751 | NCBI WGS metagenome assembly PJQE01 (sample SAMN07775948, study PRJNA414020) | Biofilm metagenome, whole genome shotgun sequencing project. | reverse complement strand
GCTCTTCCGATCTAATAATGTGAATAACATTACCTTTAGCTCCACCACTAATTACTTCTACCCTCACTTCAGTTTCCTTTCTTTGAGACTAAGTTACAATAATCCTTTATATGAAACGAAATATCAATATCTTTTCCATAAGTTACCCACACACCGCAAGTACAAACGTGCTCTTCAGCTTTAGTGGTTAAGTCTACAATGTAATCAAATGAGTCTGAGTTATAATCTTTAAACACTGACTCGGTTCTATACAATCTAAGGAACTCGTTCCACTCCCTAACATCAGACTTATCAAATTTGATTAAAGTTCCACTAGATAAACGCAAGGCTCCGTCGTTATAAAACGTCAAATAATTTTTAATATTCTGACAATAGCTCTTTATATTAACCCAAGGCTCATCGAGTATTGGTAGAAACTTGTTCATAGCTTACACATTTAGTTAAATCAATTGGCTTATTGTATTTGATAGAGCAGTTTGTATAATGGTCGAAACACATTAACTTATTATCTCCTGAGTAGGAGGAGCACAAAGCCCAAATCAAAGACGCGAGAACCGTCGTTTCCATTCTTTATTCCTTTCTTTCTTCTCTTTCTTTTTACTTAGAGATTCTTTTCCATCTAGACTTTTTAAATCTGACATTGGATCAGTAAATATATTAAATAACTCATGTAAGTCTTCTAGTTGAATATCTCCATCAATTAACTCTTTAATTTGTTTGTTCATCTGTTCCTATCTTCCTTTCTAATGCTAGCAACCAACAGAAAGCTAGATGCTCCTCATGTGTAGTGTGTGGATTTTTAGGCAGTTCTCTTATAAACTGTAAAGCAAACCTATGTATTTCCAGCAGAGCTGTTCTGTCTTTTTGTAACTGCTCTAGTTTCTTTTTCAAACACAACTCCTAACTTACTAAGTTCTTCTTTAAGTTTAATCTTGATCTTATGTGCGCTTGTCGCTTGTACTTGACTTACTACCCTTTGAGACACTACCTCAACAATTTGACCGATGTTTGTATCTGGATAAAATTCAGGACGATAGCTCATTACTCCGCCTTGAAAAACTTGCATCGCCACCATAGTCCCTTGTGCGTTTTTTACATACCTAATTCTAGTGCTCATAATAAAACTCCTTAGTATAAACTCTTTCGATCACTGTCTTTATTCTATCATCCTCAAACAAATCAAAGTCTGAAAAGCTTTCGTGTTCATCTGCAAATAAATCTAACAACCTGGCATTTATCAAATCAATAGCCTCAGCATTACTCAACATTCTCGCTTGCTCATAGCTTTCTCCTAGAGAGTCTTTAACTGCTTCTTCATTATACACTAACCACTGAGCAATTGAATATACATCCATTATAATTTAAATACCCTTTCTGTTTCTTTCTTTGCATCTCTGTGACTATTTCTTTTAGCCAAGCGATGGTATAGATACATTAAGAATACACACAATAAATAGAACATTGCAAGTTTAAATAAAAATATTACCATCGGTCTTTGTTCTTTAGGAAAAAGGTTTCTAGTTCTTTTACATATCCTCTCAATACTTCAATTGAAAAATCCTCTGACTCTACATTACAAGACACTAAAACGTCAGTTACTAAGTCGTCTCCTGGCATGGACTCTGGTTGTTTACTTTTAGGAAATTCTAATATTTTCATTCATCCACCCTTCCAGTTACACCCACTCTCCAAATTTGGTTGGTCGGCGCAGGCGTAGGGATATCTAATTCCGGCCATGTACGGTTTCCTTGTCGTTTAAGTTTATCTTCTAACTCAATAATCTTATCCTCTAAAGTTTCAATAAGCTCGTCTCTTTCTTTTTTCTTGTTAACTCTAGGCGGCGTTCCTGTTTTTTTAGGAAAGAATACACTCATGTTGTTCTCCTCTACTTAATAGCTTAGTCCGTTTATATAGTTGCCATTTAACTTAAGCTCCAATTGTAAGTGATTTCGAGGACCTTGAAACCACAAAAGCCTAATTTTATTTTTTCCTTTTTTCAGTTTAATCTCTGCTGACTTAGTCGCAGAAGAATGTAAACCGTCATTATCAATCCTCAAGTTGTTATTAATAAACATAACAGAACCGTCGTCAGATGTCAACGACATATTAACTTTCTTTCCCTCTCCCTGGATATTGGCAATACAATCAATTAGATAATACTCGCGTAAGTATGAAAGATTAGAGGGGAAATAAGGAAAGCCCAGAGCCCAATCCCGCAGCGTTACGTCTACTTCAGGTAAAGTAAATGATCCTAAGTGCACAAGATCCTTTACATTTGTAGTTAAGATTTTGTCCTTACCTGCAAAATCATACACTTGACAAGTCATGCCGCTTGTTGCTGGGGGTGGTGTGGGAGTAGGGGGGGCGGGGTTAGTGGTGCCATTACTAACTGGAACACTAATATCAATGTCAACGCTTACTTCTATTGTGTCGCTTTCTGGAGAGGGTGGTGTCTCTGATTCAATAATGTCCTTGTTACATGCTACGATAAAAAATAAAAATAATGCTACTAAGTATTTCATTTGCTCTCCTTTACTAAAAGTTAAAGCCGACTGATCCAAGTACGGTGCGATTAGTTTGAACTACGCCGCCCATAGACAAGGCACCTAGGCTGCGAGTATAGGACACTCCGCCTACTAAGTCCGAGTATAGGTCTACTCTGTTGCCGTTTAGTCCGATGTTGGTTGGGCCTTTACCAACCAGTAGAGAAATGTTATTCTTCTTACTTCTATCTACTCTCTTAATAACTTCCTTCTCAACTATTACGGGTTTTTCTACAAACACTGGCTTGTCTACATATACAATTTTCTCTACTGTCTTTGTTACTACTTTGTATTTAGGGCAACACTTCGTATCTGCCTTAGTTGCGTTAGAAAATAAAAAGCATAAAGCAACAAGCGCAACTCCTCGAATAAATAACATAATTATCCTTTTTTGTTTTTGGTTTTTTTATTGATAAGTTTTTTATCTGTCTTAATAACTCCTAAAGAGTAAGCAGCATAAATCTCATCTCCTGTCTCAGAATCTTTTATAGCTTTGTCTAGAGACGAATAAGGAACATCTCCATCATATTTATTTGCTCGAATATAAATGTCCGGTTTCTTCTTACTCATTATTAATTTTCCTTTGCAAGTTTAGTTCTCATTTCTGCAAGACTAATTTCTTTAACAAGTTTACCATTCTCAAAAATAACTTCAAGCATATTTCCTGCAGGACTATCAGCAATACTAAGGCCGTCAACTGTAATATAACCAGGCAGCACAGCAACTGCACCTTTTTGGGATTTCTTAGTTCCGTCGTCTGTCTTTGGATTTTTAAATATTTGTTTTTCCTTTCCATTAATAATTGCAGCCGTTGCCTTAAGTGCATATCCAAACGTGTCTCTTGTATTATATTGATAGGAGAAAGAACCTACACCAAATACACAGTTGATAGAAGCAAATCCTTTATCCATTAGTTTTTCACATATTGCTTGGGCTCGATCAAGAGTGATTGAATCACCATAGATAAGTCCGATCTTAGGATTTAATAACTTAAATCCTTTTAAATAAACCATAATAGACCTAATGAGATTACTGGTAAAAAATAAAATAGGTTGTGGATATTATCTTTTATAATTTGTTTTAATCTTGAACGTCCCACGTAACAACAGTATCCATCACTACTAAAAGCACATGCCATTATACAATTTAGTGCTGGAATTACCGCTAGAATTAAAACTTCTTTATAGCCCTTGTCTTCTTCTAATAGCAATAAAACTGAATAATAAGTACAATATAATAAAGGTATTACATAAAATACTATTAATACAATTAAGAGATTCATTTTATCTCCTTGTAAAAGTCTTTACCTTTTTCTAGTAAGAAAATATTAGGCGCGACTAATGCTTTAGTAATATCCACAATATGTGGGAAACTATGACTGGTGAAAAATACTATGGATAAAATAAGTGAAGTTACTTTCAGTGATTTCAAAATTATCTTTCCCTTAGCTCCGTCTTCTATAACAGACATCATGGAGTCTAAGTATTTCTTTACAATAAAGAAAACAATAAATACCGCAGAGAACTTAAGTATAGATAAAAGACTAGTAACAACAAACAGATTAATGGCCTCCGCAGTTAATTTATCCGCTACACCAACCGCAACTTCACTAACATTTTTAGCACCTTGCATAAGATCTTTCACGTTTTTTTCAGTAATCATATAATGATTCTCCTTTTATAAATTCGGATCTTCATAGTTTATAAGTGTTTTATTATACTTTCTTTTTTCCTCATCTCTTTGTTTCATTTCTAAAAGCTCTCGACAAGAACTTACAGACCTTCCTTTATAATGATAACTGTACCACAAGTTGGGATTTCCACAGTTTAACTCAATAACATTCTCTTCTTTGTTGTTTGAGTCTGGCGCTGACATTAAAACTATACTAGCTACTATTAATTCCATCATCCTGTTTTTCCTAGATTTGCTGGCGTAACAATCTTAATCAACTTATCAACCCAGCTTTTTATTTTGTTTATATCTACCGTACCTTCGTGTAACCTAACCTCAATAGTCCCGTGTTCTTTTAGCGAGGCGGTGTTGATTGCTCTGTATTTATTTTTACTTAAAAGTTGAGATCTAACTGATTTACTTTTATTTAAAGTGCAATACTTATTAGTAAGTCTGCTGGGATCTACTTCTTTCTTTAGTTTATCTAAATTAGAAAACAACAACTCAAGGGCTTTTACTTTATTTCTACATCGCATATCTAAGTGAACATGGAAACCGCATGAGTCATTAACATAAAAATTCTGAGATTTAAAAAGTTTACTAAGTTCATTAAAGTAGTGTTCTCTGTTATGCTCGGGAATTAAAACTCTAAGCTCTGCTTGGTCTTTATGTTTAATTTGCCTTTGTAGTTTGTACATTTCTTTTTCTTCTGCTCCCCCTGAATGGTACAAACCCCTACCATAAAAGTCATCTCGTCTACGTCTGTGTTCTTTTATTCTTTCTAAAATAGAATGAGGGGCCACTTCGGTCGATATACTATTGTCACTACCTACTTGAAAGTTAGTATCTAATTTATTTTTTCTAATATAATCCTTTAACTCATCCACCTCATCACAAAGCAATTCTAATTCCAATCCTATATAATTATCTAAAGAAGTAGGACGCATATGTCTCCTTAATCGCTTTCGCGTAATCTTGTAAGGTAGTACCCTCAATACCGGGGGCCGTATTAATTTCAAGTACATACGGCTGCCCCTTCTTACAAAGGACATCCACCGCTCCAAAATCTAAGCCAATTGCCTTTACTGCTTTAATACTTTCCTGTGCCACTGATTCTGGTAGTTCTACTCCGTCTCTGCAGAACACCCATCCGTTGTCTGAGTTTTTAATATATGGATTGGCTTCTGTATCAGACCTTCGTTTCTTCTGAGCGTATGATATAATCTTACCCCTAAATACGTGTACTCGATATTCATAAGCCTTAATGATACCTAATGTATATAAAGGACAACTAGGAAATCTATCGGAGTCTGCTTTAATAATTTCAATACCCCTACCTTGCTGTGAATTTGTAGAGTGTCGCCCGTAAAGAATCTTATCTTCATTCATCCAACGTTGGGCTACTGCCTTGTTTTTAGTAAAATCTGGAACACTAACTCCACTGTCCTTAAGTACCTGTAGTGTTTTGATCTTATCTTTTGCAATAGCTACGGACTCACTGCTATTTAAAATAATCATCCTACCCCTATGACGTGGATCTAAGTTATCTTTTCCCCAATTTACAATCAATGTATTTCGAGGCATGATCTTATGTCCTTTAATTTGCTTGACGTTTAGTAATCTAGCCAGCTCTCGGGCTGACTTAGATCCTATAATGTAAGGTGAAATATATAACATTATTACGCTCCTTTAATATCAAATTCATCTTGTTCTTCTTTAGTTAATACTCTAATAGAAGAAGGCCGTTTCATAAACGCAATGACATCTTCTGTTAAATTCTGATTACGTTTAGCTAATTGAATCTTCTTATACTCCTCGAAAGATGTGACCTTTGTTTTAGTTGAGGGAAGATTACAACTAGACTCTTTGTTGTATGAACTATTGCTCCAAGTGCTCTCAAACTTTTTACTTGGTTGAAATGAATATCTGTCGGTTGAGTCATTAGTACCTGGAATCATACGAACAAACATACCGTCTGCTAGCTGCGCGGGAGCACTGTAATTAAAATTAAGTTCTTTGCACGTTTCCTCTAAATTTAACTTAGAAGAAGTAAACACTAGGCTGTCTAAATCACTAACATATGAACAAAATAAATTGTCATTATTAGCCTTGATAATATCTAATACTCGTTTACCCTCTTTATCTCTAGTAAACAAAGCGGCCACATAGTAACCAATAAGACTATCTGACATTACGTTCAAATGTTTGTGAGGATCTAGGTTTACTTTATTATCTAAGTAGGAAATTAAGATGGCCTCGCTATCGCAGGTTGACAATTTTAGTTTGAACTTATCCTCATTCCTAATAACACCGTTATGAATAAGAGATGTATCTTTATCCACAAAGGGATGTGTGTTGCTGTGTACCTTTGCTGAGGTTGCTGCCCTAGCGTGTAAAGTAATAGCTGACATTTTATCTAAAGAAGGCGCATCACCAAAGCTAGAATAATCTTTCTCTAGTAAGTTAATACTCATGGATGGAGTAGCAAAAGAACCTAATGCTTTGGCTACTATAGAGTTAACATTAGCTTTTGGAATATCATAAAACTCTCTATTATAAAACCATCGTTCGCCAAATAAATTACCTTGATTATCTACGGCAGCATAACCCATACCATCATTATTACCTAACGACATTTTCTCTGCAATTTTATAAATAAACTCTTTTGCTTTGTCTCTTGTTTTATCTGTAACTTTAGGAATGATTAACACTTTACACATATATTTTTTCTCCTGTTTAAATTGCAATTTCGTAATTATTATCTAGCTCGTCATTTACACTATCTATTTTATTTCCTTTGAATTTTTGTGCTCTTGTAAAGATGTAAGAGGCAAGCGCACTGTTTACTTCAAAAAAGGCAGCATACTTCTCAACTGAAATGTCATGTTCGATTATGTCTTTATACTCAATAGCTGCTTTAATAATATTAAACCAGTTAACAATCTTAGCTGGGTTTAATGTACCGCTGTGCAGCCTAACCTCAATTGTGTTGTGTTCTCTAATCGCTGCCCCATTAATTGCCTGCCTTCGATAGTTATTATTATTATGATATTTTTCTACAAACTCAGATAAAGACTCCATCTTGTTCATTACACAATACTCAGAATCTAGTCTGGTGTTTGGTATGATGGCTGTTAACGTGGGTAAGATTCTTAGCATATTATTGAATGCTTTTATTGAATCTCGATTACGCATATCAAAGTGCATATGCATCCCACAAGAATCATTTACACGGCCCCCTACACTTTTAATAATATTGCACACCTTTGTTATAACAGATTTCATATCCTCTTCTTTACATAGAACATTTACTTCGTGTGCATATTCCCCTAATGTTACTCCTCTAATTGACCCATCAGTTTTTACATAAACATTACTACCTAGTTTTTGCTGAGCAAATAATTTCTGTAAATCCTCTTTGTTAGCTTTACAGATAAACTCTAACTCTGTACCTACATAGTTTAGTTTAACTTTAGGGTGTGGAGTTTTTTGTTCTTTAATTCTTTCTAAGTGGTTGATCTCCATATTAATTATGGATTTGGGTTTAGTGAATACTCCGCCAGTTGTTAGGTATCGAATTCCACTAAAGATATTTTCTTTTTGTCTTGTTTGTTTTGCTTGGTTCTTAAATTGTTCTGCTCGTAGTGCGGCTTTCTCTGATAATTTCTTATTCTTTATTAGTTTAGTTTTATACTGTTTGTGTTTCTTAAGTTCTTCTCGAAGCCTAGACAATAACTCTGCTTTATCTTCTTTAGTTGGGGGTTCTTTTAGAATCTCTGTTTGTACTTTAGCAGGACCTTTTTCTAATACTAAACGATATACTTTAAATGCAACTGAGTTGTTTAGCTTATCTCTAAGTTCTCTTATTTCTGCTCTAACAAATTTATTTTCTTCTCCTAAGGCTTTTGTACTTTTTAGTTTATCAATTTTATTGTAGATATCTACAATTACAGAGACATCAGCCTTAGCTTCTTTTAATGTAAATTTCATATTAAAACTCCACTGGAAATTTGGTTGGTTTTTCGATAGCCATATCTATTAAATTCTCATGCCACAATTCTGTTTTATCTTTACGTTCTAGTAAAACGGTGGCTTTAATTTCTAGTCTTTTCAACCCACCTAGAATACAATCAATCATACCTTTGTATTGATTCTCAGTTAATGACATTGACTTAAGAAACGGTTTCTCTGGTGTTCGTCTTTTGTCCGTCTCAGATAAAATAATCTTATTAATTCTTTTGGATCGAAATATCTTGCCAGGTTCTACTTCGCAAAAGAAAATACTATTATCTGCTACCGTAACATTACAGTTAATATTTAATTTACTTAATCTTTCTACGAAGATAGAACGTAGTAAATTTAATTTATCTGTCGATAGTTTATCGTTTTCTTTTGATAGATTTACAACACTTAACTTCATGGTATATATCCTTTCTGGGGAATCACCCAATTATAATCAGACCACACTGAATTAATATACTCCCTAATTAATGCAGGATTTCCTAGCTTTCTATTTAAAATACCAGAAACGAATCTCATCTTCTTTGTTTCTTCTTCACCATACTTTCTTGACAATAAGTCTAGCATCTCATCAATAGCAAATTGTGTACTATGTAATACTTTAGTAGAGTCATCTTTAGTACTACCATACACTCTATTGACTACAAACAATAAAGCTACTTTATTGTTGTCGTAATCAAACACCCTAACATCTCCTACCTTAGCTCCTCTAGTTAGAAGGTCTAAGTATGATAGATATGCCTGATGAAAGTAAGCCATTAGTGTCCTACCTTCTGGAGTGATGTACGACATTGTGTTCTTTAAGTCAACCTCGAAGACTACAACATCTCCTTTGGTCCACTTAAATTCCTTGTCGTATTTAATCATCCTTACTCTCCAATTGTTTGACTGCTGCGATTTCAGCTTCCTCTAAGAACATATCAATTTGTTTTTGTGTTGCCGTCTCTGGATAAATAATATTACGAAACATAAAATCCTCACCACTAGAGTCTACCCTAACCATACAAGAGAAGTCATTCCCCCTCTTATATTCATAGAACTTGTACTCACTTGACATAACTAATCTCCTCCTCTTTACATCTATAAGTGGCGAGCGTTGCATCCACCGTATAGGTTATTGTTTCTAATTTAGTTCCATTAATAAACTTAATACTTAAATCTAAACCTGACACTATACCTTCTTGATTTTGTTTAATTAAGACTCTATCACCTATGCTGAATAAAGGCAATAAATCTGTGTCGTGTTCTATTAACTCAATAGCTCCTGTCTCTTTATCTTCTGTCTCAACTAGTAAAGAAAACCTTGACATTTCTTCTGGATCTGGTAATGGTTCTTCTACGAAACATAGGTAAGTATTATCTGATAGAATCATTCTAATATAACGACCCCTAAACATTAACCTACCAGTAATCTTTAAGTCTTTGAAGTTACCGAAACTACTAATGATTGTTTTATAAATAGGGTGATACTCCTGTAGAACAAAACTACCTGATCTAATAAGTAGATCCTTGACTCCTTGAATACTATCCTCTGAATCAGTTGAGTTGAATATGTCTGCCTTTGGTAGAATATTCATAAGTCTCCCTTGTAATTAATTATAGTTTTTTCTTTTAGATATCTCTTATACGAACGAACTAGGTATATATCTCCCATTTCTTCTATGTAAGAGAAAGTACAAATAAACACATCATGATTTCTGTAAGGGTATCTAATATATACTTCGCCCTCTTTAAACACATAAGATAACATTCCACATCCACAAGGGCAATCGTAAACTTTCATAAGTCACCTTTATAATTAATAATCTCAGGAGAACAGAAGTGCTTATACAATAACTTTAGAAAATCACTTTCATCTCTATGAACACGTAAGTAAACAATACTACAAGTAAAGTAGTTAGTTCCGTCTTCCCTTATGTTGTATATACAATCATCAATCCTTACATATTTAAATCCACGATAACAAAACATAGATACCTCTTGACAATTAACACTTATTAATATAAAGTTATAAATGCAGCGAACCTATATGAGTACCGTTAAACATAGCACATGAACGGTATGAGAGACGCGACAATGCTGGCCCCCATGCACAGCTCTAGGAACCGAGGGAATAAGGACCTAGCGGATATACTCTATAGGAAAGTATTAGTTAGTAGTTTTACCGAGTATAACTAACTAAGAAGCCGAGACATAATACCTTCATATAAAATACAATTAGGTACAGGTGCGTGTTGTTGAGGACGGATTGAATAAATCAATCCGCCTCGTTTGTTATTTGGATTACAGGCCTAGTCTAGTTACCAGTCGTGTGAACATTGAAGACTCGTTGTGTTTACCAACTGATCCCGATGCTGGCACACTAGCATCCCAAGCTGCTGCCAATGCAGACTTAGTTAGTGTCTTACCCACTTCAGGTTCGACCTCATAGTTAGCTGAGATATCTGCGGCTACGAATGTAGCAGGCATAGAATATCCAGAGGTAGATCCTACCTTACGGAACTTGCGGCCACTGGCCAATGCTTCTTGTAGTGTCATATCTTTCTCCTTTGTTATAGATCACCATTATAATTGATGATCTTGTTGTTTAAATATAGTTTTATAGCTTCTGCAATATCATAACTAGTTGGTTCTACTAACGAAACTCTTACTGGAAGTTCCTTCAGTCTAATCCCTCCTTCAAAGTTTCTCATAGTACGCCTATGATCCTTACTAAGCACCCTTGTTTTTCGTTTATTATTAAAAAAGTAATGTAATATTTTATACTCACCCTCGTCAATTATTCTCTTTACTACAAATCTATTCATAATGTCACCAGTATATAAATAATAAGGATGTCGGTTAGATGATGTACCGTTTGATCTAAGCCAAGAGAATACCAGATCATACTCGTCCTTTATAGTTAAGTCTGTCTACGGTTAATAGACAAGCTCCACTAGACTTAGACATCCTACTGTCTACCTTAAGGTTGTTACCTAAGTTACTCCCTTTATTCTGCAGTCTAGTGGACTTGTTTATATATGCAGTTAGGGCTGGGTCTTTATTGATTTGAAGCATGGCACTGGTCTTATGATCGTAGATAACATTGCCTGTATATTTAACTGCTGTCTCCTCTAAGCAGAAAGGACACTCAGTAGCTTTACCAGGCTTGC
>PJQE01000107.1_pt1 | contig 11414 bp, 21 predicted proteins | sample 1503751 | NCBI WGS metagenome assembly PJQE01 (sample SAMN07775948, study PRJNA414020) | Biofilm metagenome, whole genome shotgun sequencing project. | reverse complement strand
GGGGTGCCCTTACTTTTTAAACCCATGGCGGGAGAGGCCCGTCGAACCGAGCACCGATTATAAAGGAGCAATAAATGCGTAATCTTTCAAGAACGTATGAGGACAAAGCAGTATATGATGCTGGTCTGGCGACATATTTCCAGGCCATATTCATATGGATGGGTGCTGCGATGATGATAAGCGGTCTTACTGCTTTTGGTATTTACAGCTCACCAGAATTATCCAAATTGATTTGGACTACTAACCTGGCTTGGGTCGTTATATTTCTTCCATTGGTTATGTCATTCGGATGGATTTTCTTGATAAGTGCCGGACTCAGTCTGGTATTTCTAAAACTCTATATGCTGTTATTTGCTGCCGCCATGGGTGCTTCAATGAGTGTGGTATTCATGGTATTCAAAATGGGCAGCATTGTACAAGTCTTTTTCATTACATCGGCAATGTTCACTGTGACCGCGGCCTGGGGTTATACGACCAAAAAGGACCTTAGTTCATGGGGTAACATACTTTTGATGGGCCTTATTGGTATCATCATTGCGGCTATCGTCAACATCTTTCTGGCAAGTAGTGCTTTGGCCTTTGCCATTAGTGTGCTAGGTGTGATAATTTTCACAGGCCTGACCGCCTATGATATGCAGAACCTAAAGGATGAATATTATCAGATTGGTGAGCATGAGCGAAAGACATTTGCTCTAATGGGTGCACTGAGTCTATACATGAACTTTGTGAATCTGTTCCTTCACCTTCTGCAATTACTAGGTGAGAAAAAGGAGTAAACATGTCAGATATTTTTGGTGATCTATTAAAGGTCGCAGGTAATGAATACGCCAGTGTGGTTGATGATGGTGTTGACGCTGGTGATGTATCGGGATTTATTGGAACCGGATCATATGCACTCAATGCATTATTGTCCGGTTCCATCTATGGTGGTGCACCGGCCAACAAGGTAACTGCTCTGGCCGGTGAACCATCAACAGGTAAAACATTCTATGCAATCAACATCGTTCGGCAGTTTCTGGCTGATAATCCAAAGGCATTCGTATTCTTTTTTGAGTCTGAATCAGCCATTTCGAAAGAAATGATGTCCGATAGAGGAGTTGACACCAAGAGAGTGGCAATTTTGCCTGTGGCCACAATTCAAGAATTCCGTACACAGGCCATCAAAATACTTGATAAGTATATGGAAAATAAGAAAGAGAATAGTCCTCCTATTCTATTCGTGCTGGATTCTCTGGGCAATCTCTCAACAGAGAAAGAAGTTAATGACATGTCCGAAGGTAAAGATACCCGAGACATGACACGGTCTCAGTTGATCCGTGGTGCATTTCGAGTGCTTACCCTAAAACTTGGCAAGGCAAAGGCAGCTCTAATAGTTACCAACCACACATATGATGTTATTGGATCATACGTTCCAATGAAGAAAATGTCTGGTGGGTCTGGACTTGAGTATGCCGCCAGCACAATCATATTCCTATCAAAGAAGAAGGACAAGACCGACGGTGAGGTAACAGGCGCCATTATCAGTGCTGTGACTAAGAAGGCACGACTGACCATTGAGAACAAAAAGGTTGAAACTCTATTAAACTATAGAGATGGACTTGATCCATATTATGGCCTGCTTGAACTGGCTGTTAGTGCTGGTATATTCAAGAAGGTATCAACCAGAATTGAATTGCCTGATGGTACAAAGGCATTCGAGTCGGCGATAGAAAAGAATCCTGAAAAGTATTTTACTGAAGAAGTACTTGACAAGTTGGATGAATTCTGTCAAAATAACTTTAAGTATGGCAATACTATTATTGAGGAGGTCGCATCCAATGATGACGAAAGACAAAACACTTAAAAACACAGATAATGATGGCGCAAGAGAAAATGTACCGGATATTCAAATCTTCAATGGTGATATGTTTGTATTGATGTCCAAGGCATATTCCGAAGAAGAAGGATGGATGAAATCAACCAAAGCATGTCAAGTACCGGGTGGTTGTATTGTACAAGTATCAACTCAGCAAAGAGCTCTCAATGGCACATGGTCTGTTGCTGAGGCTCTCACCTATGTTCCTAATGTTGCAATTCAGGAAGTAAGAGACGAGACCACATTAGAACTTGTCGGCCGAACCTTTAGGGCCAGAAGGTTGGAGGACATTCTATAATGGAGATAGGAGTGGACTTCAAATTCCGCGATGATATAACGGCGGATACTGTACCTGTTGAACTGATCGGTGAACCTTATAATGGTATTGTATTACGATTTACCTCTGTGGCCATCAAAGAAGAGGTAGGACAAAGTGCAACCATCAAGTTTGATTACGAATTATTTGAGTCCGGAGAACATACCATGATCGGTCTCAGAAAAGACAAAAAATTCAATGAGCATATCGGACTGGTACTCAACTCAATGATATTGGAAGCAATTGATGCAGCTGACAACGGAACAAGTAATATTACAAAACCTACTGCGTAACGAGGACTATACCAGAAAAGTATTACCGTTTCTGGTTGAAGAATACTTTCATACTCAGAACGAGAGAATAATATTCTCAGCAATCAAGGATTTTGTGACGACCTACAACGCGCCACCAACTCCTGAGGTTCTCCTGATTGATATCAATGATAAGAAAGGCATATCCGGTCCCGTCTTTGATGAAGTCAAGAAAAGCATAGAAGTTATCAAAGCAAGCACCACACCTCCTGCAAATGATTGGTTGATAAAAACAACCGAATCGTTCTGTCAGGAGAAGGCGGTCTATAATGCCATCATGAAGTCAATTGATATCATGAATGGCAAGCAGAGCCAGCCGAAAGGCGCCATTCCTGGTATATTGTCTGATGCTTTGGCAGTAACATTTGATCCTAATGTTGGTCACGACTATTTGGATCAATCAGATCAGAGATATGAGTATTACCATAGGAAAGAAGAAAAGATACCATTTGATCTTGAGAAGTTCAATACTATCACAAAGGATGGACTTTCAAAGAAAACACTAAACATCATTCTGGCAGGTTGTGTACATCCGGAGACAAAGGTTAAAATTAGGTATAGGAAGAAGTGCTAAACATTCCAAACACATATCCTCTGTTTAACATATCATGTGTGTTTTCAGTCAAAACACGGAAGTTTTTGTTTTCGCCCGGTTTATGCATCCATTTTTTACCAATATGAGATTTCCCGCCGAGAGATGTTGCAATTTTTCTTATTTCAGGATTATGGAAACCTAGGCCTTGCTCATGTTGTTTTTTGCCACCTATTTTTCCTCCCATTGAGGCCCGGTCTCGACGCCCCTCAACGGTAGACCAATAATAAAAGGAATTTTTAGTATTTGAATTTTTTTGAGTATTCAGGCCTTTTTGCCTCCAAAGTTGTCTATCTTCTTTTGTGGCACCATGGAATCCTATTTTATTTTTCTTACACCAAAGGCCAACAATGCGTCTTTGTTTTAAGGTAAGTTTAGCACCAAGCATTTTCATGGCGCGCAGGTCATTGGGGTTTTTATGGATTTTCCAAAGGAGGAAATGGGGAATGATGTGTTCCCTTACAGTAAGATATGTGTAATTGGAATCATCATCTGTTCCATTAGAATGTTTAGGGATAATATGATGTCTATGGAGATCGGAACCTGGTTGCCAACTTTCTTTTAGTTGACTTCTATTATTACATAATGTATAATAAATTCTACTATATATATCCATGCTGATGCTCCTCCAAGCGTTAGGGTCTATGGGTATTGCAAGTACCGCGATAGACATTTATATTTATGAAACAAAAGGGCGCAAATGACAAATAATGAATGGACGGAAAGAGAAATTTCTATAGCAGAAATTGAAACATTGCTTTCTAAAGGATATGAAATTGAAGTGACTTCTCCTGATGGTTGGGTGCCTGTTGATAGTTTTGTGCATAAAGGCCTTTGGGAAGAATATGTACTAATGATAGATGGAATGAATCCTATCAGATGTAATGAGAATCATTTATTCGAAACTACCATTGGTTGGCATAGTGCATTAGAACTATTTGGTAAAGATTGCCACATACTAACAACAAATGGATATAAAAAGGGGTCTATTAAAAGAACATATGAAAAAATCCCTATTGTTGATATAGCGGTTGATCATCCAAATCATAGATATTATACAGACGGTGTTTCATCACATAATACGGGCGTCGGTAAATCTCTGTTCATGTGTCATATGGCGTCATCATGCCTAAATCAAGGCAAGAATGTGCTTTACATTACATTGGAATTGGCTGAAGAGGAAGTTGCCAAGCGTATTGATGCCAACCTAATGAATATTACATTCGAAGACTTGGCTGAATTGCCCAAGGACATGTATGATAAGAAGGTTGCCGGCCTTCGAAGAAAGACAAATGGTAAATTGATCATCAAGGAATATCCTACTGCCAGTGCCAGTGTGACACATTTCAGAGGCCTAATCAATGAACTAAGGCTGAAGAAAAATTTCACACCTGATATTGTGTTTGTGGATTACTTGAACATATGTACATCTGCGCGTATTAAGCCGGGTGGTAACGTAAACAGTTACTCTTATATCAAGTCAATCGCCGAAGAACTAAGAGGATTTGCAGTCGAGTTGCAAGTGCCCGTTGTGTCTGCCACACAAACAAACCGCACAGGTTTTGTTAGTTCTGATGTTGGACTGGAAGATACCTCCGAGAGTTTTGGTTTGCCGGCAACGGCCGACTTCATGTTTGCCTTGATCGCAACCGAGGAATTGACCGAGTTGAACCAAATCATGGTCAAGCAGCTCAAAAACCGATATAACGATCCGAATGTATGTAAAAGGTTCATGATAGGTGTTGACAAAAGCAAAATGAAGTTGTATGATTTAGAAGAAAGCGCCCAGAAAGATTTGACTGATGCTGGAACACCAGCACCTGATGTGGAGAACAAACGATCTAAATTCAAAGGAATTAAAGTATGAACGCGCGAATGGAAAAACATTTAGAGAGAGTAAAATTCCTTAGAGAGGCTGAGGCCGCCGCCGGTGATTTGGAGTCAAGGATTGCCTTCTGTAAGGCCTTCCTTGAGAAGCATGAACCGAAGCCAAAACCACAAGCGCCAGTGGAAAATGATCTCCTCGATGAAAAATATAAAGAAATGATGAGAGAGTTTCTAATAAAATATCCAGATATTGATTATGGTTTTTCACGTCGGCCGCCGGAGAATAACCTCCTACAACCATACAATAATGCAAATAATGTTATACAAGGATATGACTCAAACACTTGGTCCATACATCCAATAACTGTTCCGAATCCAATTACACAGAGGTTCCGTGCATCATTTACCATACCTGAAGAACTATATGGAAGTAATCGTTCATCGGCAGAGTTGGAGTTCGAAATTGAACATGGAGTTAGACAGGCCATGATGGAAATGATTGGGCCGTTGATGAAAGCAGGGTGTATGGATTTAAATACCCATATTGACCATTTGAGTTATAATAGAATAAATACCCTGTCGCTAGAGGCAGTAATATTGAGGAAACCATAATGAAAAAGTATAGTATTGAGGAAGTGGTTGAATCTGGAGTCCTGTTCTTTTGTTTGTTTGAACACGCAACAGAACAGGTACTGGACTACTCAATCGAAAAGGAAAGAATTCAAGAGGTCTATGATTTCCTTATGAGAGGTGGAGGGTTTGATGGGTTCACTCCTTCCTTCATGCTCATACCCATTCCATCCAAAAACCTAAATGAGGAATTTGATAAATACAATTGGAATTGACTTTACGGGCAGACTAGTATATAATGATCACACCATAACTTGCAAGAGGGAAGGTATGAGAATATATATCAGAGGAAAGAATGAGAAGATATGCAAGAAGGAAGTGAAGGAGATCGTTAACTTTTTCGGAACCCACCTGCTAGGACCCCGCCTCAATAAGAACATCACACTGGAAATTATATACAGGCATGATTTTAAGGACGACCTTTACGGCCTTTGTGGTCCTGTGGACTGGGACGAGATGAGGAGTTTTGAAATGCTCCTTAATCCACATATACCCAAGACTAAGCAAATCAACACACTGGCGCATGAGATGGTCCACCTTAAGCAATTCGCCAGAGGACATCTAAAACAGTATGTGCGTGGTGGTTATCGATGGATGGGCAAGTTTGTCGATAATCTTGAGTATGAGAATTTACCGTGGGAGAAGGAGGCCAACACCAAGGAGGCCATCCTAATGGAACTGTACCGACGCGCGGTGCGTCAATAGGCAGCATTGACATTTTTGCTGCAATGCAGTATAAATAGTATTGTTCAATAGAAAAGAGGAAAAAATGGAAGATATTCTAACTTATATCGTGGCGGCCGCGTGGCTTGCCGGGTGGACCTATATGGTCTTCATAATGAATGGTGGTATACGCAATAACGTTCAGGAACTCGTAAAGGAAATCGAGAAAACCACTGGCCGTAAGGTCAAACTCTGTAACTAATTGATTCCTAAAGGAATAATATTGCTTGACTGATTGCGCCGGGTATGCTATAGTACTCTCACAATCAGACAAGCACACAAGGAACATATCATGAATTTGGAATTTATTGAGAAGTTTGGTCTTTGGCTTCTGGCTATCGCGGGTGGTGCCGCACTGGCATTATTCGTCGCTCCCCTCCTAATCGTGCTGTTTGACATTACCCTGAGTCCATACCTGGTCATTCCGGCCACTGCGGTAGTGCTAACACTTGCAATCAAGTTCACCATCAACAGGCTGTTCTGGGCGCGCTAATGGTGCGCTTCTCCTACTGCTCTGATCTACACCTGGAGTTTTCGGACTTCCCGGACTTCTCAAAAGAGCCCGGCGGAGACGTACTACTCCTTGCGGGGGACATCATGACTGCCGCGGCAGTTAGTGTGCACCGCACCGATCAGCAAGCAAACAAATTGCAGAAATACTTGACCACATCCTTCAAGGAACTGACGGACAAGTATGCTGAGGTGTATTACATCATGGGCAACCATGAGCATTACCGCTGGGTGTTTCCCAACACGGCGCACAAACTAAGAGCCGAGTTGGATCGAATGGGTCTGGGTAAGATTGTGCTCCTTGACAAGGATGCGGTGAACATCGGCCCGGATATCGTTCTGTTTGGTGCCACACTCTGGACCAACTATGAGAACGCCAATCCTTTGTCAATGCAGATTGCATATCGTTCAATGAATGATTATGCACTGATCGCAATGAACACCATTGCCGACACTACATACCTGAAAAGGGATGTTACTTTGTTCACTCCTCAGGATGCATTGGCAGATCACAATGCCACCCTGGAGCAGTTGGACCATATCACAAATCTCGGATCAAATGCGAGCAAGAAATTTGTGGTAATGACTCACATGGCCCCGACCTTCAAGTCGGTCAACAGTGAGCATGCCGGCAATTCGTTGGACGGTGCTTATGCATCTGATCTATCCGCATTCATACAGACCCATGACAACATCAAGTTTTGGTTGCATGGCCATACGCATCAAAACTTTGACTATGAGGTCTTTGGTACCAGAGTTCTGGCTAACCAAAGAGGATATCGTGGTGAGCCGTCCCACAGAAATTTCAAGGGACTAATGCATTTCGATGTTTGTTGAAAAGGCGAGGCGAACGCGGCAATCAGCCAAAAATAATCGGGACCTGACCTGGGATGCCGCTTGGATAAAGACATCTCAGACCAGCGGTACTGCATTATATGCAGAAACAACACTCGATACCACAGCTATAATCAGGCCGGCTTGGATTTGTATTAGGGATGGCATAAATGCAGAATTCACACTGTAATGATAATTCCATTCGCCGCCTCCATTCGGTCATTGGTAAGTATACTCTCAACAGGTATAATGATAGCTTGTGTGGTTCCCTTCGTTTAAGAACGAGAGTTAGGAGCGAATTAATGAGCCTTTCATATCCAACACTCCTATCTAGGCCGATTTATACACAACTAAAGGAAGAGATGTTGCATCTTGACTAAAAAGAATAAGGAAAAGGAACAGAATCCAACTCTTAGACCAGCATCATGCAAGTGTTGCGTGACATGCTGGATCGACATGCGATATGGTAAATGTTTATATGGAGGACCATTTAGTGGATACGTAAAAGAAGACTTGACAAGTACCAACAAGTGATGTAATATATACAAACTGAAACAACATGAAGGACATTCAAACGTGACACAGAAGAAAGAGGAATTCATTCGTACCCCCACCAAGGCCTCGGGCGACCTCACCGAGGAAGAGAAGGCGAAACTCAAGGTTCACACGGACATGTGGATCAATCGCATTCTCAAGACCGGTCCCACTGACTTCGCTAAGTTGGAAGAGGCCATCAAGGGTCTTTACCGTGTATCGAAGTTGAAGGAACCGATCGTCGTTCTGGCGCAGTCTCCTCTATCCATGGTGTTCATCTATGGTGCCGCGGCGGCTCTCATTGAGAAGGATTCTAGTAATCCAATGGCAGCGATCCGCAAGGTGACCGATGCCTTCTCGGCACTCAATGTTGACAGTCCGACCATCGCCAAGCAGTATTCTGCTACTGCAAAGTCTCTCGGTGGACCTCGCGCAATCGAGATCGCCAAGAATTGGTCCGAGTATTACCAGGGTGGTGCCTACTGGGCTGAGTATGACGTATTCCTCACCGCAATGAGAGACGTTATCGGTCTTGACCTTCCTGAGTATGCGAACTATAAGTTCTGGGAAGAGGCCGCAATCCATGGCACCTTCCGAATGCTTCATGAGGAGTTCTGTGTTGTCTCTGACTTCCCGGACGTTCTCATGATGGACGACCAGTATCGTCCGCATTGTCAAGACGGTCCTACTCACCGCTGGAGTGACGGTTGGGAGTTGTACCACTGGCATGGTGTTGCCGTGCCATCGAACTGGATTAATGATCCTAAGTCCCTGAGTGCCTCCGAGGCATTGCGTTGGGAAAACATCGAACAGCGGCGTGCCGCTTGTGAGATCAAGGGTTGGGCTTCTATTCTCAAGGAACTGAAGGCCAAGGTCATTAATACCGATGCCGATCCGCAGATTGGAGAACTCGTGGAAGTCAATCTGCCTGACATCGGTAAGGAGCGGTTCTTGCGCGTGCTTTGCGGCACTCAGAGAGAATTTGCCCTTCCTGTCCCTAAGGAAATGAAGACAGCATGGGAGGCTAATGCATGGACCTTTGGATTTGATGCCAAGGATTTCGTAAAACCTGAAGTGAGAACGTAATCTAAATAACTGAAGATAGTGATATAAGGAGATAAAACAATGAAGACTTTTGATAAGGTGTGTGCCCAGGGCGACATCTACATCATGAAGGTAAGCGATGAGCTGCCTGAGGATGCAGTGGAAGTGAAGCCCGAAGGCAACCATGTGATCGTTACCCACTCGGAGACCGGTCACCACCACGTTATGGAGAAGGAGCACGTTAAGATGTACACCCTTCCCAAGTCGATCATGGACTGCCTGTTGGTCGTGAAGGAGCCCACCGCTCTTGAGCACCTTCGGTCATTCGACACCCATGAGCCGATCATGTTCGGCAAGGGTACGTACCGCGTTCGCCGTCAGCGGGAGTATACTCCTGAGGGGTTCCGTAAGGTACAGGACTAATCGGTACTGTATGGACGACGAGAAGGGGGCCACGAGCCCCCTTTTTGCTATGGGGTAATATCAATGCAAAATGTCAGCGAAAATATAAGCAGATTGTTACCACAATTGGCTTTTTTGAAAATTAAAGCATGCTTAAATATTTGGAATCACCTTACTGTTGCGTTGACTTATTTACATAATCCCGGCACCATTGGCAATACCATACATAACCAACTAGACAGAATTGTTGTTGAAGAATGTGAAAGGCATTTGCCAAACAATGGGTAACATCAAGAACGTTATATGGCAGGTCACTAGTAATAGTACTGGTGTTGCCACCTGGGATGCCGGCCGAAAGCCACCGCTAATGACACTGCAGCTCACCAGTACTGTCACTCGGATTGCCATTGCGGACGCCATTCGGATTAAGGATGCATTAGATAGAGAATTGAGAACATGACAAACCGTAAATGTATCGAGGAAGTTGACAAGGTCTATAATACTATGGATGTTAAGAAAAGGACATTTGTAGCTTCTTACAGTGAAGGGCTATTGTCCGCCGAATTAAGTCCCGAGACGAGTCAAAAGGTGGATGCCTGTATAAGCGCAATCATAGCTGGAATATGGGAGGAACTGAACCAATGCCGATGCCACATGCGAACTCATTGACTCCGGTCCAATTGGATTATAGGCTCAGAGGGAGTGCCCGCGAGCCTGTGAATTTGGCGACAGATGCCATATATGACCAGGAAAAAATTAAGAGGTCAAAGTATAGTGATATTTGTGATTTTACTTATTTGAATCCTAAGATCATTTGCGATACTATGAACCGTATACTTAGTACGTCCTTATACTGCGAGGTATTTCAAAGTGACGAATGACCTTCTAGGGTCGAGACATATTTATTTCGACCTCTTTAAAGTGACATGCCTGGCTCTTAGCTCAGATTTAAAACAAAGTGAGGCTGGTGGCGACTCTCGCCATCATGTGTGGAAACATAGGCGGATGTTTGTGGCTATAGTGACAAGCATTAATGGAGTGTTGCATGAGCTCTCGACTAATTGACCTTTTAGACTTTAAAGATAAGTATGAAATCTATAAAGAGACACGTAATGCTATTGGAGTTGAATTGGAAGGTAAAGTTTGTGTTTTTACCGACTTTACCAACTTTAGGCCTACGCATACGTATCTTGTGAGAGCATTGAGAATCGCGGTATCAAATGGGTGATGATTTGAAGTGGGACTTACGCGCAAACACACACGCTCCTGCCTGGATGGCGGTTCGGTATGCCGTATCAGATACACTATGGGATGCTGAGATCATCGAGACCCGCATCATGATTTCGGGAATGCCGCCGATTGTGAGCAATTTATCCGGGACTTTATCACAACTATCAAACGCAATTTGGAGAGGTCTTATCAATGAATTCCCAGAAGATTCTTAAAGATACCATTCGCAGTGACGGCCGATCGGCCACTGCGCGGGCAATTAAAGGAGCAGTGACAGAACAGGTCTGGAGTGATGTTGTAACTAACATGTGGCTTGCCAACGAAGCGCCCGGCCGGTTTTTCCTGGACTTTGACTTTTCAGTTTATGTTTGGGAAGGTATTATTGATGTTACTAGACCTTTGCAAAAAGACTGAACGTATCAAAGTGCATGTTTATATGTTGTGTGGAAGCACGCCCAGAAGGTTAAGCTGGGATGTGTCCTGGGACACCACAAAAGAAGTTACTTTCCAAAGAGCATGGCGCACAAGCAGGCCGAGCACTGAAGAATGTATTTGGAATGCTCTATTTAATGAGATAAAGCGTGAAATAACTTGACTTTTCCTTTA
>PJQE01000106.1_pt1 | contig 11494 bp, 12 predicted proteins | sample 1503751 | NCBI WGS metagenome assembly PJQE01 (sample SAMN07775948, study PRJNA414020) | Biofilm metagenome, whole genome shotgun sequencing project. | reverse complement strand
AAAGCCGCCCGCTACATCGCGCGCGCGTTCGAGGAATCGGGGCTTCGTCCCGCGGGCGACGACGGTACATTCTTTCAGGCCTTCCCGATTCCCGCCCGGCCCGGCCTCGGAAAGTCGAACTTTTTTCTCATGTCCTTTAAAGGCCGGACCGAAGGTCTCGAGCCCGGCGTGGATTATTCGCCCCTCGGGGTTACGGAAGACGGGCTCAGGGCGGGGGAGATAGTGTTCGCCGGCTACGGTATAAGCGCGCCGGAGCTGGGATACGACAACTACGGCGGCCTCGACGCACGGGGGAAGGTCGTTCTCGCGCTCAGATACGCGCCTCCGGGACTCGGGCGGCGCGGACGATACGTCGAATATTCTTCCCTGAGGTACAAGATAGCGACGGCCATGGAAAAGGGGGCGAGGGCGGTGATATTCACGACGCCGGCTTCGAGGAAAGAAGAGGAGGATATAGAGTCGGCCGCGCTGGACGTGCCTCCGACGGTACGCGGAATGCAGGCCATAATCGTCAGGCGGGACGTGGCCGAGGGGATACTGGCGGCGTCGGGAATATCGCTCGGAGAGATCGAGAAGGCGCTCGCGGGAGGCGCGGGGAGCCCGCTGCCGCTTCACGGGGCCCGGGCGGAGATAAGGACAGAGCTTTCGAGGACCGGCGGCAGCGCCTCGAACGTCGTCGGCTTCATCGAGGGGAGCGACCCGTCCGTCAGCGCCGAGATAGTAATCGTCGGGGCCCATTACGATCATCTCGGAAGGCGCGCACCGGGCGGCGCCGAGATCTCCGATCGCGTATACGCCGATTACATTTACAACGGGGCCGACGATAACGCCTCCGGCGTCGCGGGGCTCCTGGAGCTCGCGGAGTATTTCGCCTCCGGGAGCGAAAGGCCGAGAAGAAGCCTCGCGTTCGCCGCGTTTTCAGGCGAGGAGAAGGGCCTCCTCGGCTCGCTCTATTTCGTCGAAAACCGTGAGCGGATGCCCGGAAGGATAATCGCTATGGTCAATCTCGACATGATAGGGAGGGTCAAGGGAAACGAGGTCAGGGTTTTCGGCTGGACGTCGTCTCCCGCCTGGAAGTCTGCCGTCGAAGCCGCGTGCACGTCGGCCGGGCTCGAAGCCAAATACGGCGGCCGGGCCCCGGGGCCGAGCGACCATTACGCGTTCATAATTAACGGCATACCGGCCGTCCAGCTATCGACGGGGGCTCAGGGGGATTACCACAGGGCTTCGGACGAATGGCAGAAAATAGATCCGGACGGCGCGGCGAAGGTGATAAGGGCCGCGGCGGAGCTGGTGAGCCACCTGGTTAACGATGCGGACGCCGGGGATTATTTCCCTTTCCAGGGCGAGTAGTCGATGTTGTGTATTATGCCCATCGAGTTGGCGACCGACCGCGAGAGCTTCTCGCCGTACTCGTCTATCCATTCTTCCGGGGCGAGCGCGTAGAAGTGGTTGAGGGTCATCCAGTCGCCCCCGCTTAGAATCCTGCCGTCGACGACGCTGGCGAGAAAGGCTGTCATGTCGCCGCCGTCCATCGCGTTTATAACCCTGCATTCGGCGTAGGAATGGGCGTCGAGAAGGACCGGGCTCCCGGTTACGCCTGTCCTGTATTCCACTTCCCGGAATTTGTCTCTCTCCCTTCCTGTGTAGAAGCCGAAATTCCTTACTATATCGAGCTGGTCCGTGCGGAGGAGGTGTATAGCGAAGGCGCCGCTACGCGTTATGAAGCTGTGCGTGTAATTTCCTTTCCAGATGCCGACGAGGAGCCTCGGGACGGAATGGACAATCGAGGAGGTGACGGCCGTTACCGCGACCTGGCCGTTTACCGCTTCGTCCGACGCGCTCGTGATGACGACTACGGGAGAGAGGGACCAGAAAATGCCGGCTACCGCGGAGGCTTCGTCTCTACTCATGCTGTTTTCCGAAACGCCCGGGAACCCGGGGCGTCACCAATGAAATCCTATCACGACCTGGCCGCTTATGAGAGGCGTTACGTTAACGTTTTCACTGTCGGGAACTATTATCTTTACGGGGTTTATGACGTAGCTCACGGCGTGAAGAAAACCGCTGTTCGTCGATTCGAGCCAGTTCGAGGTTTCTTCGAGAATGATCCCTGCCGGAACGCCTATACCCGGAGTTACCACGAGATCGTGGACGGAGGGGGATTGTATGACTCCCTCTATCGTGTATTCGAAGAGCGTGCTCTGAACGACGGAGCCAAGGGCGGACGTGAAACGATCATACCCCTTGGCTCTATAGTATAGATAAGAACAGGCGCCGAAGGCCGGGTGGGCTATCCAGTTGGTCGTGAACCTGTCCCCGTCCTCCCACTCGAAGTCCCCCCTTCTCTTTCCGTCGTTCTGGAACCCGAAGAAGTTCTTCCACCACCTGACAGGGTTTATGAGAACCTGGTTTTCCTTTCTGTTGATGTCCATCATATTGACCTGTGCGATGCGTATGAGCCAGAGGGTGAAATAAACGTTCCGGGTATTTTTCAGAAAATCGCCGAAATCGGCCAGGGATTTGTCGTCGGCCTCTTTTCTGAGCTCGATGGAGGGCTTTCTGTAATCGGTAATGTCTATGAGCGCTGCTTCGTTTATGGGGACGACGGGCATGGGGCGGGGGATGTTGTCGCTGTATATGATCTGGGAGCGGGCTGACTGGACGTTAAGAACGAGGAAACAGGAGACGGCCAGGAATCCCGCGCCTGTAATTTTCGCTGCCTTCCCCGAAATTCTCCTCAGCGGTACCATAAAAAAATAATAACATTATCGAAGCCGCAATGGTAGGATATATATCGGCTCCGGAATCTTTCATTCCGTTCGAGATTTAGAGCTTTCGGGATTAAAATCCCTTGACTATACCGACAAAATAATGTAATAATCTCAGGTATAAGTTTCATTTCGAAGAGGAGGAATTTGATGGCTAGGCTTTGGTCTGTAGTAGCAGTATCCTTTTTGTTGATAACTTTAATGTTTGCCGTAGGTTGCGGCTCTAACCTTGACAAAGAAATGGCGGACGCCGAAGCGGCTCTCCAGGCTGCGAAGGATGCGGGGGCCGAAGGGCTTCCCGAGTACCAGGCCGCCGAGGAATTGATCGAACAGGCGAAGCAGATGATGGCCGCAGGCAACAAGGATGCCGCGCGTGCACTCCTCGAGGAAGCCAGGTTTAAAGCTATAGAGGCCGAAGGAAAGGCCAAGAATCAGGCATACGCTCAGAATGTAGACGTAAACGCGGCTGAACAGAACCTTGCGAGCCTTAGTCCGGCGGGCTCACAGTACGGCTTGGTCGACATATTCTTCGACTACGACCAGTCGGCGGTCACTTTCGATTCCAAGCCCGTTCTGGACCAGAATGCAAACATAATCCGCAGCAGCGGTGACAAGTTCCAGGTCGTAGTTATCGAAGGATACTGCGACATCAGGGGCACCGAGGAATATAACCTAGCGCTAGGCCAAAGAAGGGCCGATTCCGCGGCTAACTACCTCATAGGTCTCGGTATTTCCCCGTCGAAGGTTCAGGCTGTAAGCAGGGGCGAAACCGAGCAGTTCGCGGCCGGTACCACTGAATACGATTATCAGCAGAACAGAAGGGCGCATTTCGTTCCTGCTGTGGGCTCGCCCAGTTTTTAGGAACGGTTTATGAGCGTTAAGGCTTTAATAGCTATGGTATTGATGGTTTCGGCTGCGTCGGCGGGCTGTGTGGCCACGCAGGGTGATGTAAGCAGTGTATATGCACGGCAGACGAGGCTCGAAGCCAGGATGGACAGGCTTACGAGGGATATGCAGTCGCTGAATCAGAAAGAGGCGACTACTTCCGGGACGGATGTCGAGCTGAGAGAGAAGGTTTACCAGCTGGAGCAGAGCCTGAGAGACCTGAACGATGCATACTCGAAGCTCTCTGCCAGGGTGAATCAAATGAGTCTAGGTTCGGCCCCGGCTCCCACGACGGAGCTAGGTTCGCAGCAGCAGCCGGGTCACGGGCCTGCAGCACCGACGGCTGAAGTTAACGAGGCGGACGTTATTTTTAACAATGGGTATACGGCGCTTGGTGACGGCAATTACGAGGACTCGAGGGCGCAGTTCAAGGAGTTCCTGGCCAAGTATCCCAAGTCGCCCAAAGCGAGCGATGCTACTTACTGGGTTGCAGAATCGTATTATAGAGAGGGTCAGTTCGAAGAGTCGATTCTGGAATATCAGAAGTTCATCGATACCTATCCGAAGGACGGACGGGTGCCGCTTGCATACCTGAAGCAGGGGCTCTCGCTTGTGGAGATCGGGAAGAACGAGGAAGCGCAGTTATTCTTTCAGACTTTGATAGATAAATACCCGAATTCCGACGAGGCCAGAACGGCAAAAGAAAAAATTACAGAGCTTGCAGTTGAGCGTTAAACTGTTTATTATTATGTACTCGTTAAGTACTCAAAAAACTCTTAAAGGAGGTGCAGTAGAATGAAAAGGGATAGGCAGATAGTTTTTCTGGGTCTACCTGTATTCCTCGTTGCATTGCTCTATTTAGCAAGCTGCGCGACACCCCCGCCGACGAATGAGTTAGCGGCTGCTGAATCTGCAACGGCTGAAGCGACAGCTACATGTGAGCAGTGTAAACAGAGAGTATGCGGAGATGATCCCACCAGAGGGGATTATTGTGGAGCCCCCTGCGGTGAGGCCGAGCTTGCAGCTGCGCAGGCCGCTCTCGCTAAGGGTAAGGCACTTGCGAGCGAATTCTGCAGCGAGCTCGAAGCACGCAGAATGCTCATCGACGCGAAGGCAAAGGCAGACGAGGCTAAGCTGAAATGCGCAGTACCGCCGCCGCCGCCACCGCCGCCACCGCCGCCGCCCGCACCTGAGTTGAAGGACATATTCTTCGACTTCGACAAGTACAACATCAGGCCGGACGCTGCAGCGGTTCTCGAAGAGAACGCCGCTACCTTACAGGCTGACGCGAACCTTACGGTTCTCATCGAAGGTTATGCAGACATCAGGGGTACCCCGGCTTATAACCTTAAGCTTGCGCAGAGAAGGGCCGATTCTACGAAGGCGTTCCTCGTCCAGCTCGGTATCGATCCTGCCAGGATCACGACCGCAAGCGGCGGTGAAACGACTCAGTTCGGCGCAGGTACGACGGAAGAAGCCTACCAGCTTAACAGAAGGGCTCATTTCGTTGTAACGTCTCCGACTGCGAAAGTAGGTGCAAGGCTTATTTTTCAGTACGCTAACTGATAGAAGCCTTCGCTGATTGATACAAGGAAAAACCTCATCCTCGTAGTTCGAGGGTGATGAAACGTAAAGAATGGAGAGAAACTCTTCAAAGGGTTTCTCTCCGTTTTTTTTATGCTTTCGAAGCGCTCCCGATACTTGACAGTATTTTCTAATCCATGTTTACTACCTCCGGGTTTACCGGCGTTGGAAAGGTCCGATCTCAATGAAATTTAAACTCTCTAAATCCAAAGCGCTTTACAAGGCGGCCGAGAAATTGATGCCCGGCGGGGTGAACAGCCCCGTAAGGTCTTTCAATGCGGTGTCCGGCTCGCCGGTATTCGTCGCAAAGGCGAAAGGCGCGTATATATACGACGAGGACGGGAATAAGTACACCGATTATATGTCTTCGTGGGGGCCTCTCATTCTGGGGCACGCCGACCGTGACGTCGTCAAGGCGATAAAAAAGGCGGCCGAGCTCGGAACGAGTTACGGCGCCCCGTGCAGGAACGAGATCGAGCTTGCGAAACACGTGGTCAAGGCCGTGCCGTCCGTCGAGATGGTAAGGATGACGAGCTCGGGAACGGAGGCGACCATGAGCGCCGTCCGTCTGGCCAGGGCATGTACAGGGCGCGATTATATAATCAAATTCGAAGGGTGTTATCACGGGCACGCAGATTATCTTCTAGTGAAGGCCGGCTCCGGGGCGACTACGTTCGGAACGCCCAGCAGCCCGGGAGTTCCGAAGGCCTTCGCCGACATGACGCTGCTTGCGGTCTATAATGACATGGCCTCCGTTGAGGAGCTCTTCGGTCAGTATCCGGATAAGATAGCCGCTGTGATACTGGAGCCCATAGCCGCCAATATGGGTGTCGTCGTCCCCGAAGAAGGATTCCTGGAAAGCCTTAGAAGGATTACTCTCGAGAACGGATCGCTTCTTATTTTCGATGAGGTCATAACCGGGTTCAGGATGAGCCCGGGCGGCGCGCAGAAGGCGTACGGCGTCGTTCCCGACATCACGTGTCTCGGGAAAATCATAGGCGGCGGGCTGCCGGTGGGGGCGTTCGGGGGAAAAAGGGATATAATGAGCATGGTCGCACCTTCGGGGCCGATGTACCAGGCAGGGACGCTTTCCGGGAATCCGCTCGCGATGGCCGCCGGGCTCGCAACCCTGAAAAAGCTCGACGACAAGGCCAACTATGAAAGGCTCAGGGAGCTTACGTCCGCGCTCGTTTCGGGTATCGCGCAAATAATAAAGAAGCTCGGCGTCAAGGCCCGAATAAATTCCGTGGAATCGATGTTTACGCTCTTTTTCACAAGCGAGGAACCGAGGGATTATAAGTCGGTCTTAAAATCAGATACAAAAATGTATTCGAAATTTTTTGAAAATTTGCTCAGGGCTGGTATTATGTTTCCGCCCTCTCAGTTCGAGGCGGTTTTTCTATCGCTCGCGCATTCCGATAAGGATGTCGAAAAAACGCTGCGGGCGATACATAAGTCACTTGGTGCGCTTTGACTTTACACAGAGGAGAATGAGCTCCCACGAGGCAAGGCAAGTATAGATGGCTTACGTTTATCGTAGTAGGGTTCGAGCTCGGGTTTTCGGTTGTTGCGGGCATGCTGGCCGGGCACTATGCCGATAGATGGGTCGGAAATGAAACCCCGTGGTTTACAATGCTCGGGATTCTGGCCGGGGGCTTTGCAGGTTTCAATCTTCTCCTGAGGATGATAAAGAAAATTGACAACGGAAAGGACGGTCAGTCTGATTAACCTGCCTGCGGCGGGGACTGTAGAAAAGGCCGGGCTGATTGTCACGGCTCTGCTTGCAGGCGTCAATTATTTAATAGGCTCGAAAGAGCTCGCTCTCGGAACCGCGGCGGGCGGCCTTTTGTTTACGGCCAACTTCATGGCAATAAGGTTCCTCGTGAACGCTATAATAGGCAAGGCTTGCACGAAAGGCTTCGGCATCTTCGCGTTCGTTATAAAGATGGTGGTGTTCCTGGGTTTGGTTGCCGCCATGTTCGTATTCGCAAAGGTAGACCTGTTCGGCTTTTTCATAGGCGTCACGGGAGTTGTGATAGTTATAATCGGAGTAAGCTTGAAAGGGAGTAAAGATGGGACACTTTAGCTGGTTCACACTCGTCGGGATGGATAAATACGATTACATCCTGGGCTCTATTCTCGTGCTTATAATCCTCACGCTCGCCGGGCTCAGCATCAGAAAGACTCTTTCGAAAAAGGACGCCGTGCTGCCGGAAGAAAAGTTCTCCTTGAGGACCGTATTCGAGATACTGACGCTCGATTTCCTGTTCGACCTCTTTACCAACATGCTCGGCTCGAAGAAGCAGGCGAAGAAATATTTCCCGCTCCTCGGGGCTTCCTTCTTTTTCATACTGTTCGCCAACCTCCTGGGTATCCTCCCCGGATTCCTCCCGCCGACCGGTAATTTCAACGTGCCCGTGGCGTGCGCTCTCGTTATATTCGTCATGTACAACTATTATGGGTTTAAGGAAAACGGGTGGGCGTACCTGAAACATTTCGCGGGCCCGGTTCTTTTCCTCGCGCCGCTCATGTTTCTTATAGAGGTAATAAGCCATTTCGTCCGCCCGATCTCGCTATCGCTCAGGCTTTTCATGAACATAACGGGCGACCACCTCATACTCGGAATCTTTACGAACCTCGTGCATTACATAATCCCCGCCCTTTTCGTCGGGCTCGGAATTTTCGTATCGTTCTTGCAGGCGTTTATTTTTACGGTGCTCTCGGCGATTTACATTGCGCTCGCGACATCGCACGAAACTGATATTGAATAAGTTGGTTTGAAGCAGGAAAAAATACTAAACAAGACCTACTCTACCAGGAGGTAAACAATGAAGAAGGTACTATCGATTCTGTCGATATTCGGAGTAGCGGTGCTAGCCGCGCTCGTTCCTGACGCCGCTTTTGCGCAGGAAAGCACCAGCGGTGAGCTGACGAGACTCGGACTCGCTCTCGGTGCGGGGTTGGGTATAGCGATTGCAGCCGGTGCTGCAGGCCTGGGTCAGGGAAGGGCGACGGCAGCTGCGCTCAGCGGTATTGCCAGGAATCCCGGAGCAAGCTCCAAGATTCTTACGCCGATGATCATCGGTCTCGCTCTTATCGAGTCCCTCGTTATCTATGCTCTTCTCATAGCATTTCTGCTCCAGGGAAAAATCTAAATACGTCTGCGGGGAGCCGGCCTACGGCTCCCCGCATCACGTATAAGACATTTTTGGGGGCGCTTTACGGGGTTTGCCATAACTTCGGAACGGTATTACCATACTGTTATGAGAAGCGCACTGTTTTCAATTCTTCTGCTCGCCGCGCTCGCCGGGTGCGGCGGGGCGACCGGTCTTATCCAAAAAGACGAGCAGGAGTCCCTCGCCAAATCGACCGACCTCTATTACAAGCTCGTGATGTGGAAGTATTACGAGAAGGCCGCGCAGTTCGTCGATCCCGAAAAATTCGCGGAGTATGAGGCCTTCGTATCGGCCAACCAGAAGGACCTCAACATTACGGGATACGAGATAAAAGAGATCACATACGTCGTGGAAGAAATCCCGCCTGAAGGGGGCGAAGGGAGCGAAGTGCCCGACCCCGACAGCGAGAAGGCCGAGGCCGACGTCAGAGTGATATTCACATATTACAAGTATCCCTCCGTTTCCGAAAAAAGCGCTATGACTGTGGACAGGTGGATTAACAAGGGGAAGAAGTGGTATATTTCCTCCGATTTCGGCGCGGCGTTCGAGTGATTAGCGCCCGGCATAGCCTTTCTGCTTTAACCTGTTCTCTCTAAATGGCTTTACCTTTTGCGCCCCACAGTATGGGCATACATTTGCCGCCCTGGATTTCGGATAATGGCCTTTGCCCTGTCTTGAGCAGTTGGCACACCAAATATTCTTACATTTCTCGCACTGTCTCATATTGCCACCTCCGGTTCTGCAGACTGAGCATGATGCCATAATGGACCTCCTGCCATATAATATATAATTAACAAATCAATATAACAATAGCCGTGCTAATTGCAACCTATAAAAACAACTTCTAGCCCCGGATATGACTGAAGCCCGAGGAGTTAGGGAGAGGGTGGTTGGGGATCTGGGACCACAACTTAATGCTGGTAGCTTAGTCCATCTCTACATTTGTGTTTTGATTTTATTTTTATATTGTTATATGGTCATTTTAAATGAAAGCAAGTAAGGGGGAAATTTATGGCAGTTTGGAAATCATACAGGGTAACCGACATCCTAAATGATATTGAAGATGAAAAATTCGTCCTTCCAGTTATTCAGAGGAGACTTGTATGGGAAGAGGAAAGAATGGAGCTTCTATTTGATACATTGCTTAAAGGAGATTCTTTTGGTGGAATCATGGTTATCGAAGAAGAAAAAGATAGCAAACCGCTTTTTAATTATAGAGTTTTTACTAAAGAAGGTGATATTGTGTCTTCAAGACCGGTCAGTATATTGCCACAACTTCAATATTTTGTGATTGATGGACAACAAAGGCTCCAATCGTTTTACATTGGCCTCAAAGGCAGTATTAAGGGCAAGGTCTTATTCTTTGATTTGTATAGCGATTACAATACTGAGTATGAATTCAGATTTCTAATCGATATTAATGATTCGCATAAACAAGTAAGAGATAAGACAAACCGACCTATAATGACACATAATTGGTATCAGGTAAGTAGACTATTAAAGAGATTAAAAGACACCAATGATGAAGAGCAAGTATCGGAAGAAATTATTAAGGCTCAGGAGATAAGTGAAAATATTCAAAAAACACATATCGCTAAAAATGTTAAAGCATTCTATAAGAATATTTTTGCTACAGAATCAGTTGGCGTATCCAAAGTTATTATCAATAAGTCGTTAGGCGAAACTTTTAATAAGCAAAGAATCGTTGAACTGTTTAGACGGTTAAATGATGGAGGTACAAAACTTTCTCCATTTGATTTAGTTGCATCTAAGCTCAAGGGCTTTGATTGGAAGATGGAAGGTTTTTTAGAAGAAGTTCTAGAATCGTACGAAGACATTAATCTTTCACAAGATAATCTTATAAAATTGATTTTCCTTCTTCAGGGTAACCATAATAAAGAAATGGCGTCTATTGAAGAACAAGATGCTGCTTTTGCAATTGAGAAAAGAGAACGATTTATATGTACGTTAAAAAGTCTTAAAGATTTTTTACTAAACTCAAAGCTTTATGATTACTATAAAGATGGTAATCGTTCATTCATACCATTATTTTTTATTGCCTATCATCTTTTCCATAAAAACATTAACAACGATGAGTTAAATGTATTTTTTGATGATTTTGATACGAGAAATGCTGAATTCCCAAGAATGAAGAAATGGGTCTACCATTCACTACTTAATGGAGTATTTCGTAGTAAAGGAGTGGGTTGGGTTCCTTACAAAACAGGAATAAGAAAATTATTGGAAGTGATACAGAATTTTAAAAGTGGGGATTTTCCTGTTGCAGAGTTATTCCAAGTTTATCAAAACCATCCAATTGCATTTACAACAGACTACCAAACAGACAATTTGGATCGGCTTGATGCTTCTTTTTTATTCTATTTGATATACGATCGCGACAGAATAACTAGAATTCAAGATGTTGATCATATAATGCCTAAATCAATATTGGAGAGAATGGGTTATTCTCCATCGAACATTAACAGCATAAAGAATTACCAACTCTTAGATTATAAAACTAATCGAGGAGATAAAAATGCAAGACCCTTTAAGGAATGGATTAATAATCTAGAAGTTTTCGATAAATCGGCATATGTAAAAAGACATCTGATCCCGCCTAATGAAAATATCTGGCTGGAAGATAAATTTGACGATTTTATAGCGGCACGAAACCAATTAATCCTTGATAAAGTCAAAAGCTATGTTGAATAGCGAGTCATATAATCATGCTGTGTTGAGATGACTTAGTATAATATGCAAATTGATGCCAGAGTATATTTATAATACATTGATGAAACTTGCTCAATGTTCGTAGTCATTCAGTGAGTATTTAATTGATACAACTTCCTCAGCTTCTGTCTTACTCTTTATTTCCCCTTCGAGCTGGGCTTCCTCGACGAAGCTGAGTATCTCTTTAAACATGGGGCCGGGTTTGTAGCCCATTCTGATCAAGTCCTTTCCCGTGATGAGCGGGGCGGGTTTTATCTCTTCGCCTTCGAGCCTGAACTCTTCAAGCTTTTCCATGACGAAATCGTAGGCGTCGAGCATGCCGTGGCTCGCGAGGCAGTCGGCCCTGTG
>PJQE01000105.1_pt1 | contig 11500 bp, 8 predicted proteins | sample 1503751 | NCBI WGS metagenome assembly PJQE01 (sample SAMN07775948, study PRJNA414020) | Biofilm metagenome, whole genome shotgun sequencing project. | reverse complement strand
CCGCGCCCTGCTCGTACTGCGAATTGGCCAGCTCGCGCCCCTTGCCCGGATTGTTCCACGCCCCGTCGGTGATGCCGACGTAGTTCCGCAAGACCTTGATGTTCGGATTGACGTAGCGCGCGCCTTCTTCGTACCCGGTCTTGAAGCGGTGGATCAGCGGAATGTCCATCCCGCCGACGAAGCCGATCACGCCCGTCTTGCTGGTGTGAGCCGCGATCATTCCGACCAGAAACGAGCCTTCGTGCTCTTTGAAGAGCAGGCTGGCGACGTTCGGCAGATCAACCTTTGAATCAATCAGCACGAAATGGAGTTGCGGGTAATCCGCCGCGACGCCTTTGAGGATCTCCCCCTGGGCAAATCCGACGCCGGTGATCAGTTGATAACCGTACTGCGCCAACGCCCGCAGCGCCGGTTCAATCGAAGTCGGATCGCCCGGTTCGACGTCGCGCAGGATGATCGGGAAATCTTTCTTCGCGCGCAACACGCCCTGATTGGCGGCGGCGTTGAACGAGCGGTCGTCCTTGCCGCCGATGTCGAAGACGATCCCGACCTTCGTCTTCTGCTCGCCGGATTCGGCTGTCACATCGCGCATCGAGCAGCCGGCAAAGAGCGCCGACAGCGAGATCAGCAGCGCCATTTGCAGCGTCGAACGAATGAAGCGACTTGCATTCAGAGCCTGACCGGTTGCTTCGCATTTAACTTTGGAATTGACGCTTAACATCTTCTCTTCCCTTCAATCAAAATCGTTGAAATCATCTCGCGAGCCACGACCCGATCTTCCATCGGCGGCGGAGTAATTCAAACTCGACGCCTTTGCTCGTTCAGCCAGTAGTGGTGTTGATGAAGAAGTGTACGCAGCGAAAGACTACAGAATTTGGCGAGGAGAGTCGAGAGCCAGTCAAAGGGAAGAACGATTTTGAAGCCCAGGATCGCCACTGCACGGCGGGATTGGGCGTTGAGCGGGGATGAGATGAGAGATCGGTCGAGATGCCAACTCCTGATCCGCGAGCCTGAAGAGTTTTACGCCTGTCGCTTCTTGCCGAACAGCGTCGCCACCACCTGCCGCGAGCCGCCGTGATTGCGATGCTCGCACAGGTAAATCCCCTGCCACGTTCCCAGCAACAACTCGCCGCGCCCCACGGGAATCGCCAGCCCGCTCCCCAACAGCGAGGCTTTGATGTGCGCCGGCATATCGTCCGGCCCTTCCAGCGTGTGATCGTAGTGTGGCGCGTTTTCGGGAACCATCACGTTCAAATGCCGCTCCAGATCGCCGCGCACGTCCGGGCTGACATTCTCGTTGATGGTCAGCGACGCCGACGTGTGCTGAATGAAGAGGTGCAGGAAGCCGACCTCAAGCTGGCGCAGATCGGGCAGTTGATCCAGGACTTCGCGCGTCACGACGTGAAAGCCGCGTGGCCGCGCTTTCAGACTCAATACCTTTTGAAACCACTCCATCGCTCTCATCCCTCCGCTGTTACAACCGCGCCTTGCGCAACTCGTCTTGCAGCGCGGGCAGGTTGGCATACTGGGCGCGGAGCTTTTGCGCGTAAGCCTCCCATTCGGCTTGCGCGTTGAGACGATCATAAAGCTTCTTCACCCGTTTGAGTTCGTTCGCCGCCTGACGGTAATGCTCCCGCGTGCGGCGGCCAATGGTTTGCTCGGCGATCTGCTGGTAAAGCGCAATCGCCTCTCGCGGATGGCTCTTCTCCGCCGCCTGCGCCACGTCGCTCTTGTAATCGTGGTAGAACCATCCCGTGTCTTTCACGCGCGGCAGCAGGGCCAGCGCCCGCTCCACATCTTTTTCATCCAGCGCAATCTCGATCAACGCGCCGATCTTTCCCTGGCGCTCCAATTCGGCCAGAGCCTCGGCGCGCACCTCATCCCAATTGCCAGCCTTGCGGCCCACCTCGCGCAGCGATTTGAAGGTCACCGTGGTCGGCGAGGCGAGAAAAGCTTTCCGCTGCGCCTCCACCGCCTGCTCAATCGTGCCGTGCTTGCGGTAATACTTCGCCAGCCACTCTTTCTCTTGCCAATGACCGCGCTCGCCGTGCTCCATCACCAACGCCAACGCCTCCTGCTTCGCTCCCGCTGCGACCAGCGCGTCGGCAAAACTGGTCACCAACCCCGGCTTGCCCACGACGATCTTTTTGACCCGTTTCATCGCCTCGGCAATCTTGCCTTCGCGGATGAGCAGATAAGTTTTCTGTTCCGCCGTGCCCAACTCGCGGATCAGATCGTCGGCTTCGTCCGCGCGTTTGCGCTGTTCCAACCCCACGGTCAAAAACCTGATCAGAGATTCGCGCTTCCATTCGCCGCCCCGCGCGGCTTCAACTCGCAACCGCTCTTCGACCCGCGCCCACTCTTCATCATTCGCCTGCTTCAACACGGCCTCGCCCGCCGCCGGAGCCAGATCAATCCCGCCGATCTCCCGGTCGCGCAATTCAGCCTCGACCATCGTTTCAAGCCACGCCCAGCGCGTCTCGGCGTCAGTCCCGCTCTTCTCCAAAGACTGACTCAACCCCTGAGCCAGTTCATCCATCGCAATGCAGATGTCGCCATCGTAGTCCATCTCGTGAACCATGTCGTCGTACCCCGCGACCGCCTCGTCGAGCGCGACGTGGTAGATCGCGCCGGCGCTGAGCCAATCGCCGCCCTTCGCCAGCCGCGCCGCCGCGTCACGCAACGCTTCCAACTCCCGCTCAATCACGCGCGGCGATTCGCTGCGCATCGCGCGCCGCGCCTGAGCGCGATAAACCGCCGCATTCACCGGCTTGCCCGCCTGCGGAGCCGCCGCTGCCATCCCGACAGCGGCCATCACTTTCGGGTTGTGTTTGACGATCTCGCCGATGATTCCAAGCAACTCCTCTTTGCTATGACCCGCGAGAGCCTTCTCCGGCGGTTCGATCACCTGGAACGACTCCGGTTCGTGAACGTAGGTGAGCAGCAACGCCACGATGTGCTTGCAAATGCCGCCGTACTCGTAAGGACAATCGCAATCGCATTCGGCCACGCCGCTTTTGTCGAGCGTCGCGCTGACTTCGTAAGGCTCGTACTCCGAACCTTCACACTGCGCGCTCAACGCCATCCCCTGCCGCACGGGATCGAGAATCGCGCCGCCGGAATAGTAGTCCACGCCGCGCTCGAAACTCTGCGCGTTGGCGAGCTTGCGCACCTGCGCTTCAGTCAATTTGGGCAATTTCTCCTTCGCCATCATCTCCTCGCTTTAAAGTCTATTTCCACTCCCTCTTCGCGCGCCCACTCTTCAATCGCCTCCCGCTGGCGCGCCTCCTCGAACCTGAACCACCGCTCCCGCTCCGCCGGATAATTGAGCAACACATCCTTGAACCGCCGGAACGCGCCCTTCCCGCGCAGCGCCACATCGAGCAGCTCGCGCAAATGAGGTTTGTTTACCGACTCGACAAACTCGACCATATCTTCATAAGCGTCGCGCGACTCGCGCCTGGGAACCTTCATGTAGCGACCCAAGTCAATTTCATCATCCTCCTGATCGGGCAACTCGCCAAACGCGCGCAACACAGGCCGCATCTCCTCCGCCATCTCGCGCCGCCACCCAGGCAAACAGACAAATCCTCGCCCTCGCGCAAGACCTCAGCGACCTCCTCATCAATCAAGATCACGTTGCCCGTCTGCTTGTCGAGCCAGTAATGACGTTCGTAGCTGGAATCGTGGAAAGCGATTTCGAGATCGAAGAATAAGACTTTAGGTGTAGACATCACGACCTCCTTTCGGAGGTTGATTATCTATGACCCGGCTGAGGCGAGCAATGCGCCGACCCCCAGCAGATTCGCCAGCAAGTAGGCTTTCTCGTTTGGCTTCACTAAGCGACCTCTGCTGCGATCCCGGCGCAACACAGCAACTGCTGTTGGCAATTCGTTGCCTGCGATGGTTCAGCGACCCGAATATTCGTTGCCATTCTTTTCCATTAAAGGGAGACCTTTATCCTCCTCATCAGTCAGCGGCAATGGTATATGCTGCCGTTTATTGCCGACGAACCATTCAAACTGCATCCCCTCAGGATTGGGTTTGGTGAAATCCCCAGCAGGTTCTCCAAAATAAGGCGGACGCGGGTAGTGGATTGGCAAACTCGCAGATGGCTCAGTGAGCAGCGCCCGCAAGTCTTTGATGTTCTCCAACTCGAGAAAATCCTTTCCGTAAAGCTTCTTCATCTTGGTCTTGAATGAATTGACACAATGCTCATGCCAGACGCTCTCTTCAATAGTTCGCCAGCCGTCCTCATCCAAAGCCGCATAACGTTCGCTCGGCTCGCAGACTTCCAGCTTCTCCACTTTGATCAACACGCTGCCGAATCCGAGCGGCTTGGCGAAACCGAGGCGATGATGCCAGCCTTCGAGTTCCAGCGTCCAAAGTAGCGCGCCCAATTCTTCTTTAGTCAGATTCTCAAATTCCACCGTGAACGTGAACGCTCCCGACTTCAACACACCCTTGACGGTGCGATTTTGGTCGTCTTCTTTCCGACCCGCGCGCACGTACTCTTGCTCATTGAGCATTCGTCCGTGGCGCCGATACACCTTGCGCCCTCGCAGCCGTGCTTGCTTGTCATCGTAGTTGAGTTCGCCTGTCTCATCAGGTCGCCCGTCCCCCTTCACAAGATAGAAATTGGTGGTAGTTGGCTTGGGGCTTGAAAGAATGGCAAGCGGGATTGGGTTTTCAAACGTTTGAATCGTACCTGCGACCGGCTTGCCGTGCGAGAAGCGAACACGACCCGCATAGGCGGTTTGTTTACCAGGCGCTGGCTTCTCCTCTTCAGAGACCCAGCCAAAGACGCGGCAAGCCAAGCATAACTCTTGTGCTTTACTGCAACGATGGAGGCGCAGAGGCAACAAATCACCTATGGATCGCTTGTATCCTACTCGCGGCACAGAAACGGGAACGATGAATTCGACTTGCGGGTTATTGGATGTTCCGTTCAAGAATGCATATACAAGCTCGCCGCCTTTCAGTTTTTGCTCTTCATCTCTGTACACGAAGCGACTGAAGGCAGGTTCGTCACCGATGCGCTTATCAACAGGTTGGCCTTGCCGAAACCGCTTCTGCACCTTATCGCAGTGACGTTCCTGATAGTCCGAGATCAATTCTTCGTAAGCCCTGCGGACGGGTTCATCCAGCCTGATTGTCTCTGGGCAAGAGTTATTTTCTGGTTCCCGGAAGAAAAACCGCTCGCTATGTTTCGGTTCAATGTTTTGATTTGTCAGGCACAGCCATCCCGATGCCACAACTTGATCGTCGCGTAATCTACGTTTTAGTTCATCTCTGTTGTCACCGAGCGCAATGACATCCCAAAACTTGATCCGAGGATGAGGATGTTCTGTCGGTTGCAATATGGCGAAACACTCTTTGCCATGAATCAAGCCACGTAGTTTTACTTCTTTGCCAGCTTTTGTTCGAGTTTTGAAGAGGCGTGTTCTGCGATTTTGCGGCTCTTGCTGCAAAGTCCCGCTAGGTTTGATCGGCCAATAGCGAAAAAGCCACGCCGCATATTGCTCATCTTTCGGCCCACTGCCAACCCTCAAATCTGCCGAGCCTGTCAGCAAACGCAAGCGCCAATCCGACTCGTTTTTTTCCACTCGCGCGGGTGCCAGCCAAGGAGCCTTTTTTGAGTCAAAGTGATAGCTCAGCCTCTTGTTAGTGAAAACCGCAAAGCACGAATTCGTCGCGGCCTCGAACACCGCACGAATCATTCCGCGCAAGCTGCTGGCAGGCAAGGCCGGTTCGCCTTCGTACTCGAAAAACCGATAAATCTTGTGCCCTTCCTTCTCCTGCACTTCTCGCATTGCGTGCGTGTCGGAGCTGAACAGCGGCGTCTTGACTTCAACGCGGCAAGTGATGCGACCAGTCAGCCCGACGTAGCGGTCGTGCGGTGGCGGCGGACAATTGCCCAGGAGGTGGTCGTCTGGACGCTCACGCTCCAGGTAGCGCACGAAGTTGTAAGGATTGAGAAAGCGATACGGGCCTTTGCGCTCTTTGGTCTTTGGTTCTTCAGTGGCTGAAACCTGATTCTGTGTGTTCTGTTCAGCGGTCATGCCTGTTCCTCCTTGCCATCTGCCAGTTCACGCAACCAGACGAACTCTATGCGCCCGGCGCGGCTGAATGTCCAATAACGAATTCGCACTCGCTGCCAAGCTGCGCTCGCTGCCGGCTCAGGATAGTCAAGTAGCGCGCGCCCAACCCGGTCATCAAACCAGCGGGATTGATTCTCCTTGCGTTCACCCCAGAGCAGCGCGTTCTCATCGCAACAATGAAAAGTGACGACCTTGTTCTTCGCCCAGAAATTATCCGGCTCCGGTTGATGGCCGGATGGCGATTGCGCACCGGGCTTGCCGATAAAGCGCCAGCGGAAGATCGCTCCATCGCGCCGCAACTCCAAATCGCCGCCCTCGCCGAACAAGCGACCACGCTCCAACAAATTAACATCGCCTGGCAGCATGCCTCGGTTGAAATCTATCCGGCTGGCATATTCCCAAATGCGAAACGGCATTTCGCTCAAGCCCCACTTCGATAGAAACGCGGTCAATTCCGCTTCCGCGCAAATGCCACCCCAGATTGCCAGATCGGCCTCGCCATATTGCTTTCCTTTTGTCACCGCTTCGACAAGTTGATCGAAATTCACCGCTCCTTGTTTTGCGCTCATAGCGTTTCCTTTCTGGGATAAAGCTGATCAACCTTCCCAACAAAGTAAGTGTCTGGCATATCGCGCCGCTCATTCCCCCAATCACACTTCTTGATCTCTTGCTGGAACGCTTCCACCCAATGCGCGGCTTGAGTCAGCCATCGTGATTGGGTGGCAGCGTTCAAATCAGCTACTTGATAGACGCCGCTGGTCGTCGTTGCCGGCAACCCAAAGCCATCATCGAGAAACCCAAGTTGGGCTTCCCAGTCACCGGTTGGAATGTGAACTTGCCCGAAACCTTTGGCCGCTCCGAACCCAACATTGAGCCAACCGTCGCGCAAATCTCTTAACACCAGCGCCAACCAACCCAACTCCCACGGTTGCGGGTTGTCAAGATGCAGGCGCACGCGGAACGCCGGACGCCACAGCGCAAGCGCGTCAAACTTGAATTGATCCGCGCCGCCGCCAGTGAACCGATCAATCGCGAGGAAGTCCAGCATCTTGTATTCTGGTTTTTCTCCAACGAATGGAGCGTCTTCAACAAGCAGGCGGCTGCCGAGTTGCGTACTGCCAAACAATCGGCAAGCTAGGCAAAGTTGATTGTCATTTGCTTCGGTTGCGGTCTGTTTCTTGTTCTGTTTGCGCCAACTTTTGAAGAGACTGTCGCAGCTTTCGAGAGCGGGAACGACTCCGCCCAAGCGGACTGCCAGAGGATTGCAGGCCGGACAATGACGCAGGAACTCTTGGACGTTGTTGGCTGTTGATGTGGCAAGGGTTCGAGCGATGCGCTCAGCGTGTGAGCGCATTACTCCACGCAACCCCGCGCCAGGCAGAACCGGACTGGCCCAATCCGCGACAGCAACAGTCAATGGCGCGCGATCAAAACCGCTGAGACAACCAGAGGTAGCGTCATTTGTCAGCAATGGCCCGCCAGCTTGAAGCGTGAAAGCAATGTTGAGCCAGCATGGCGCGACTGCTTGGGCATCCATTGGTTGCAGTTTGATTTGCCCCACTTGCTGTGACAGCCAGCCAGGAACCTCCTGAGCGCCTTTTTTCCAAGGATAATCCTCATATAGGAATGTCATCAGTTGGGCCGTCTGATTCAGATCAAGTCCGACACAACGCACCTCTTGCAGCGTAAATGCGCCAAGTCCACGCGCCACACGTCCGCCCAGCCAAGCTCGCCCGGCTTGCCACTCGGCCAAACCAGCAGCCAGTAATTGTTCTCCCTGGCTATCAGCTCCGCGTAGCTCCATCCGCAGTTCAAAAGCACAGCCTTGCTGAATTGCTTCCAGGTCGAATTTGACAGCGCCGGCTCGCGCCGCCGCGCCGCTGGCTCGGTCAATTCCCACACCGTCACGGATAAAACTGGCTGTGCTGACCTGCAGATTTGCGTCAAAAACCAACAACCGAGAAGCGCAGGCAGGACTATTTTCTTCGTCTGTCGGATTTATATCGCCGAACAGACGGCAGACACCACAACCGCAAGGCTTGCCGTCATCATCCGCTATCGCCTTACAAACGCCGGCTCCCAAGCGCGGAGCTAAACGGGTCAACATGGCGCGTAATGCGCCCCCAATCGCGGTTCCTGGGATGAGTGGATGGCCAGCGCCGTCGCGCCGAACTAAAGCATCGGTTACGTCGTTGCCATCGCCTGCGCCGAAGTGCATTGCCGTGCGCGCCTGCATCATTCCGGTAATGACGCGGTACTGTGTCATTTGATTTCCCCCTTTCTTGCCAGTTCAGCTCTGGCAGCTACACGGTCAGCCAGCATCAGTACGCCGCGCGCCCGACACTGCGCGCCGTATTTACCAACCAACTCATCCAACTTCACAAGCAGCCTGCTAATAAATTCAAGGCCTTTGCGGTCGAGCTTGCTCTCTTTGCTCCGGTCTCCGTAATCAGAGATCAAGTCACGCAACTCCTGACTCGGACTGGCAACCAGCTTCATCAACTTCTCGCTTAGCTCAGACTCAGCGCAATGCGCCAACAACCAGCGCGCAATTGCATCGAACATGCCCCATTGGCATTGCGCCCAACCCTTTTCTCGATCCAAGGTCTTTTGCCATTCTTTCTCAAAGCGGTCTTCTTCGCGCAACAGATGCTCGCCAGTCCCCAGGCGGAGGTCGTTGCCGACCTTGAGATCACTTTGCGTGATTCCCTTACAGCCGTCATAAATCGGATGGTTGAAAACCACGCGCCCAAAGCCTTCTTCGCGCCGCAAACCGATTCCATCTCGCTCGACCTCCTTCAGCCGCTGCTTCCACTCTGCTGGCGGATTGAGCAGGCGTAGCCCGACTGAGGAACCGGCCTCAAGCGCCGTGTCACGCCAGCGCGGTAAGCTCAGATGCGCGTTGAAACCGTCCACCCGGCGAGCGCTGGCAAAGACGTTCAGACTGCCCGGATCAACTGGAAGCTTTAGTTCACGGCTCAACCAGTCGGCGTCAAAACTCAAGTGATAACGCCCCCAGGTATCAGTGATGATCGCATCAGTCAGCAATGTAAGCGTGAGTTGCTGCGCGTCAGTTGCGCGATTTTCAAACGGCACGCGAATCCACACCGGCTCTTTGCCCGCGCCATCTTCAAAGCGCGCCGTTACCTTTCCATAGCCGCGCCGCGTCGCCTTGCCTAACCGCAATTCAAATGGCTGGCCGATCTGTGGCAATGCAGCCATCTGCTGAAAACGCTGCCAGGCAGTGTTATCAGCGAAAGTCATCTCACCGACGAAGTATTGCCCAGCATCCAACGCGGAGTAGGCGAAGAGGCCGCCTGTAGTCACTCGCTGCTGCTCAGGGTTGATCTGAATGTGCAGTTCGCTGCGTTGGCTTGGGCCAAGAATCTGCGGCGGCTGTTTGGTGACAACAAAGCCATCCAGCGCCCGCAACGCCGTTTTCTCTTTCTTCTCAACCAAACACTGTGGACACTGTTGCGCTGTCGCGGATGATTGGCGGGCAAATCCCTTAGCGCCGTGCTCATTGGCCTTTTCTTTTAGTCCCGGAAAGATTTTGCAAGTCAGCAAATCATGTGGCGCAGGGATGCAGGGATAGAGTGTATCGCCGTCTTTCTCCAACGCTGCGGGATATAACGACGAGAAACCTGCTTGTCCGCGCAGAATCAAACCGACAAACGCCGCATAGTTTGCCGCCACGGCAAGGCTGACACGCTCTGCCAAACGCGCCGCGAAAGCCCCGCGCAATGTCACACCAGAGATCGCCTCTAGCGTCTCGAACTGGTTCCCGGCATCGCCACGTCGCGCTAGAGTGATTGGCTCGTCAACACGCACGACCAGTCGTCGCCGAACAGTATGCGGCGCAGCGACAGTGGTGATGGTGACTTGGGGGATTGATTGGGAAGTGGCGTTCCGCGCTGGCGCTTGCTTGGTAAGCCACCGCGTCTCAAAACGATTGAGCAGGGCCTGCTCCAATGATTGACCTGCGGTTTGCGTAATGCCAGAGAGCGACGTTGGCGCAAGCAGATGAATTCGGCACTCGCCTTGACCACGCCGTCGCGAGCGTCCAAATTCGCGCACATTACGCGCCGCCGCCATCAGCAATGCCGCTTCGTCCAACGCCGCCTCGCCTTCGCTTCCGCACTCAGCCGTGAAACGAAAATGCAAACGCCCGTCACCCTGTTCCTGCGAAAAGAGTTTGCCTGCTTCGGCGCGGCGCGTGACCGGATCAATACGAACACGATGCACGACCTGGGCGGCGGTCTTTTTCGGTTCCCAGCCGCTCTTACTCGATCCGACTTGTTCCAATCCGACAGGCCGCGCGGAAGAAATACGCCATTGCTTTGGCGTGCGCGGAGTGCCGAACAAACGACAGATTGGGCACTCAGCCGCGCCAGCTTCGTATTGACCACAGTAATGCTGCACGCCCTCTTCGGACTTGCCCGAACGTTCACAGTTTCTTTGATCAAACGGTTGCAATTGCAAAAGCCGCCATAAGCCGTCACGCAGCAGCCCTGTCACGGCAGTTCCACGCAGCACAGGGACGCCATCGGATTCGCGCAATAACGCGGAATCAACGCCTGCGCCCAATCCACCTCCCGCGCTGACGTGATAATCGGAATGCAATTGAATCTTGAAAGTAAGTTTCACAGGCATTTCACGCCTCCTCGTAACCGTCCCGATCTTTGTCCAAATCAAGAGCGAAATCCCAAGCCTCCAACAAATCTGGCAGCGCATGGCCCAGCCAAGGATCTTTATCGGTCCTGCGATTAACATTGAAAAGCCAGCCGGGTTTGTCACCTCCCAGTCGCTCTAAAGCTGTCTTCGCGACACTCCCTGCCTCTTCATCACGACCGATCCGGCGAAGCAACTGTTCAAGCTCGTTCTTCCACGAATCGAATTCAGGCCCTGCGGTTTGGCTCGGCATCTGATCGAAGCGCAGGCGTAGTTGCGCCAATCGCTTATTAGGCAGTTTACTCAACTTCTCACGTTGCTCAATTAGCCGACGCAACGGCAACCCCCATTCCGGCGGCGCAGTCCTTTTGTCATCCGGTAATACCCAGAATGGCCGCAAAGTAGGTCTCAGCTTGCCCTCTTTCGGAGCCTCTATAATCTGACTGCCGAGGATGACCTCGAAATCCGCCACAGATAAATGTTCGCCTGCCTCGTATGCCAACGCCTTGCTCAGCTGCTTGGCGCGTTGCAATCGCTCCTGCCCGGCACGGTGAGCCAAGCGATAGGGATAGCTCTCTTTGCAGATCACGACTGCTGCTGCGATGGTCGGCTTATCTACTTGCGTAGCCAGTTTAAGGTCTTTGACAACCTTCTCCATTCGGGTTTCGAACTCACGACAGAAACTCAATGCAAGGTCCAAAGCCCACGGCGCAGGCAACAATGCAAAC
>PJQE01000104.1_pt1 | contig 11558 bp, 9 predicted proteins | sample 1503751 | NCBI WGS metagenome assembly PJQE01 (sample SAMN07775948, study PRJNA414020) | Biofilm metagenome, whole genome shotgun sequencing project. | reverse complement strand
CTGGTCAGGGATTGATCGAGGCCGAAGGGATTGCCGATCGCGAATGCCGACTGCCCGACCTTCAGCTCGCTCGAACTGCCGAGCGCCACCGGCGGCGGCAGCTTGCGGGCGCTCCTGATCCGCAACACCGCGAGATCATAGTTGGGCGCGACACCGATCACTTCGGCCCGCGCCACTTCGCCTGAGGCAAATCGAACCGCAACCTCGCTGGCGTTTTGCACGACGTGATTGTTGGTGACGACATGGCCGGCATTATCCCAGATGAAGCCGGTGCCCGAAGCCGCGCCCGCGCCGGCTTCGCCGCCTTCGTCGTCGGTCAGCGGATTGGCGGCGCCGGAGCGCGTGGCAACCTGCACCACCGAGGGCGAGACCCGCTCGAACAGCTCGATATTGGCGCGCTCGGCCTCCGACAGCGGGCCGCGCTGATCGACCGTGCGGGCGGTCGTGTTGGTCCACGGGCTATAGCGGATATTGGAAAGGGTCAGCGCCACCAGCACGGCTGCGATGACGGCGAGAGTAAGCGCAAAGCGACGGCTCATCGATCACTCATCTGGCAATGCCGCTCGCATGAAAGGAGCGAAAGCGGAAGGCGGGACCAGCAGCCCTGTCGGGCGCCCGCGTGACCAAACGCGCGGGCTGACCGAAAGTTTCTGGCCCTTCAGTGACTTGTTGGCGCACCAGGAGCTCCTGCCAAGTATCATTTAGGTAGCGCGATTTGTCGCGCAAGCAGCCCCGGCCATTGAAACCGGGCGAGCCCGCTCCCATTGTGAGGGAGCCGCAAGCGAAGGTCCCGGCACGGCTTTTCCGATGCAGGCAAATGTGCCGAACGGCTTCCTTCGTGGACGTGCGCCCGGAGCTCGGTCATGAACAACAATACGCGTTTCAACCTCGGCTACGCGATCGCCGCGATGTTCGCCGTCTTTGTGATCCAGTACTTCATCTCTACCGCCAGCCAGATCGCGATCATCCCCTACAGCGAATATCAGCAGCTGCTGAAAGATGGGAAGGTCGTGAGCGTCGGTATCTCCGACCGTACCGTGCAAGGCACCCTGAAGGAGCCGCTTCCGGGCGGCCAGAAGCAGTTCGTCACCACCCGCGTCGATCAGGAGACCGCGCAGGAGCTCGAAAAATACAACGTAAAATTCACCGGGCAGATCGAGAGCACGTTCCTGCGCGACCTCCTGTCATGGGTCATGCCGGTGCTGCTGTTCTTCGGCCTGTGGTGGTACATCGGCAAACGCGCCGCGGAAGGTGGCGGCTTCGGTGGCGGGCTGATGGCGATCGGCAAAAGCAAGGCCAAGGTCTATGTCGAGGCCGATACCGGCGTGAACTTTGCGGACGTCGCCGGCGTCGACGAAGCCAAGGACGAACTGCGCGAGGTCGTCGACTTCCTGAAGAACCCGACCGAGTATGGCCGGCTAGGCGGGCGCATGCCGAAGGGCGTCTTGCTGGTTGGTCCGCCCGGCACCGGCAAGACCTTGCTCGCCAAAGCGGTGGCCGGCGAGGCGAAAGTCCCGTTCTTCTCGATCTCAGGCTCTGAGTTCGTCGAAATGTTCGTCGGCGTCGGCGCGGCGCGGGTGCGCGATCTCTTTCAGCAGGCGCACCAGAAGGCGCCCGCCATCATCTTCATCGACGAGCTCGATGCGCTGGGGCGGGCCCGCGGCATCGGACCTTATGCCGGCGGGCACGACGAGAAGGAGCAGACGCTCAACCAGTTGCTGGTCGAACTCGACGGCTTCGACTCCCGTTCGGGCCTCGTCATCCTGGCCGCGACCAACCGGCCGGAAATTCTCGATCCCGCGCTGCTGCGTGCGGGCCGGTTCGACCGCCAGGTTCTGGTCGATCGCCCCGACAAGAAGGGCCGCACCGAGATTCTCAAGGTGCACATCAAGAAAGTGCAGCTTGACCCAGCCGTCGATGTCGAGGCGGTTGCGGCGCTCACGCCCGGGTTCACCGGCGCAGATCTGGCCAATCTCGTCAACGAAGCCGCCCTGCTCGCGACGCGTCGCGGCGCGACCGCCGTCGCCATGACCGACTTCAACAACGCGGTCGAGCGCATGGTGGCCGGGCTGGAAAAGCGCAATCGTCTGCTCAATCCCAAGGAGCGCGAGATCGTCGCCTATCACGAGATGGGCCATGCCCTGATCGCGCTGTCCCTGCCCGGCGTCGATCCCGTGCACAAGGTATCGATCATTCCGCGCGGCGTCGGCGCGCTCGGCTACACGATCCAGCGCCCGATCGAGGACCGCTTCCTGATGACCAAGGAAGAACTGGAGAACAAGATGGCGGTGCTGCTCGGCGGCCGCGCCGCGGAATTGATCGTGTTCAACCATCTCTCCACCGGCGCCGCCGACGATCTTCGCCGCGTCACCGACATCGCCCGCAGCATGGTGACGCGTTACGGCATGTCGGAAAGGCTCGGCAGCGTCGCCTATGAGCGCGATCCCGGCAATTTCCTTGCCGGCGCGGACCGCCCCTATCCGATGCGCGAGCGCGACTATGCCGACGAGACCGCCGCAGCCGTCGACGAGGAAGTTCGCTCGATCGTCGACAATGTATTCGAGCGGGCGCAAGGCATCCTGAAGGCGCGGCGCGCGATCCTGGATCGGGCGGCGAAGAAGCTCCTGGAGAAGGAGACGCTGGAGCAGAGCGATCTGGAGGCGCTGGTCCGCGAAACCCCGAAGGAGACGCTCCGCGCCGTCTAAGCTTATTCGAGATCCCGCAACGCCGCCTCGACGACCCCGCGCTGCTCCGCCGTCAGCGGCGCCTGCGGCGGCACGGGATCCCCGACCGCATAGCCCTGGATGTCGAGACCGGCCTTGATGCAGGCAGCGAGGTTGAAGCGCGCAAACGCCTCGTTGATGCGCCATAGCCTGCGCTGCAGCGCCATCGCCTCGTCCCAGCGTTTGGCCTTGCAGAGATTGTAGAGCTCGACGCTCTGTCGCGGGATGATGCAGGCAGGCCCCGCCATCCAGCCGAACCCGCCGATCAGCATCACCGCCGCCGGGATGTGCGCCGAGGCCGAGAAGACTTTGATGCCGTCGCCGCACCGGTTCATGATCGACAGCAGCCGTCCGGTATTGGTCGAGGCGTCCTTGATGTAGCCGATGCGCGGATGGGTCGCGAGCCGCGCGATCACGTCCAGCGTCAGGTCGGAGCGCTGGAATTGCGGATTGGTGTAGATCACGACGGGAATGTCGACGGCATCCGCAATGGCACGGAAATAGGATTCGATCTGCGCATCGGCGACCGGAAAATACGCCTCCATGATCGCCAGGATGCCGTCGGCGCCGCGCCTCTGATAGTCCCTCGCCTGCGCGACCGCATCCGCCGTTGAGGTCGAGGCAACGCCGGCGACCACCGGCACCCGGCCCCTGGCAGCTTCGATGGTAGTCTGCACCACGGCCGCGCGTTGTGTCTGGTTGAGATAGGCGAATTCGCCGGTCGACCCCAGCGGCGTCAGCCCATGCACGCCGGCCATGATCAGGTCGTCGCAGAGCCGGCCCAGCACCTCGGTGCGAATGTCGCCCGAGGCATCGACCGGTGACACCAGATAAGGAAAGACGCCGTGGAAATCAGCCATGGAAGCAAGTGGCCTCGAGCAGGAAGCGATATGCCATGGCTATCTGGAACGAGGGCGCGAGGCAACGATCTGAAAAACCTGGATGACCCTCTTCGGTAGTTTGCCGGGCGTGGAGTCGAAGGAGAACACCGCCTCGCCGCAACTCCCGAAGCGACGATCATCACCGCGAGCATTGCGCCGACACAACGCGTCAAGGATGCCGCGCTCCCAAGCTCAACCCACTTCTGTGAGCCGACGTCGCGAGATGGGTCATCATACCGTTGCGCCGCCGACCGTGAAACAGTCGTGAGCGATACGCAAATTTGCCTAAAGATGTCCACACTTGTGCACAGGTTTTAATGAAATAACTCACGATAATTTCACGACTTTCTTCTCAATCTCGCCGCTCTTACCAAAACGCGAGAGCAGTTTTGATGGCTGTGCAAGGGGTCGCCGACACATCCCGCTTTCGAACTTCAGAGTTCAACAGGCACGACCGTATTTCAGCAGCAGCGGCTCCCGGCTTTCGTCACTTTCTCGGCACGCCAGCTCCTTCGCAGCGCTTCCGCGCCTTCGGTATCGATCCGCTTGCATCGCCGTCGGATCATGCGGAACTGCGCGGATTGATGCACCGCCTGTCGCGGCGGATGGATGCGATCATCAAATGGCCGCCGCACCAGGTCAGGACTGAGGAACAGTGGGAAAACCCCTTGATCCCGTCGGGCTACACCTATCTGCTGCAGTTCATTGCGCATGATCTGGTTCACTCGGCGATCCCGCTTTCGGTTGCGGGAGGACTCGGCCGCGGAACGAGCAACGCCCGCCGCATGCCGCTTCGGCTCGAGACGCTGTATGGCAGCGGCCCCGTCGGATCCCCGCACATCTATGCGCTCGACGCGCCGAACGACGACCGCCGCACCAAGCTGCGGCTCGGCCGCATGCGCTGGAAGGAGAACGAACCTGCGACCGGTTGCCCGTTCCGCGACATCGCCCGCGCCCAGGCAGAGAACGTAACGGGGATCGACCGCAGCATCGCGGGGGTCCGGGCCGCCCTCACCGAAGCGCTGGTCGCCGATCCGCGCAACGACGACCATGCCGTGATGTCGCAGCTCACCGCGCTGTTCGCGCTGCTGCACAACGGGATCGTCGATATCATCCGCCGCCAGGAAGACAATGCGGGACCGAACGCCCGGTTCGGCGCCGCCTACAAACGATTCCTGTGCGCGCGCGGCGCCCTGACCGCGATCTATCACAACATCATTCGCAACGATCTGATGAAGCGGGTGATTCATCCGGCGATCCATGCCAGCTATTGCGGGCCCAACCCGCAACTGGTCGACCGCGCCGATCCGGCTCGTGGCGCCGTCATCGGCGACTGGGAAATTCCGCTCGAGTTCTCGCACGGCGCATTCCGCTTCGGCCACGCCATGGTGCGTCCCGAATACCAGATCAACAACCTGTCCCTGCACGACCTCAACAACACGCTGGAGAAGAGCTCGGTTAACGACCCCGCCAACATGCCGCTGGACGAGACCTGGATGGTGCAGTGGTCGCGCTTCTTCGAGATCGGCGGATCGACGCCGAATTTGAGCCGGCGGATCGGGCCGCACCTCAGCGACGGGCTCGGCAATGACCAGATTTTCCCGGCATTCGACGAAACCGAACGGGTCGGCCTGCTCTACCGCGACCTGCTCGGCGCGAGCCTCGCCGGCATGTGGTCGGTGGATGCCTTGATCGCCGAGATCGGTGACAGGCGACCGGATTTCATCGCGATGTCGCGCCTGCTTGCCGACCCTGCATACCGCGTCGAGCAGCTTCGACAATGGCTCACCACGGGGCGAAGCTACGGCGCGCTGACGGACGCGGACATCGAAACCCTTTCGAACGATCCGCCGCTGCCGTTCTTCGTCCTGTTCGAGGCGATGCGGGAAATGGAGGGCCTGCGACTCGGGCCCCTCGGTTCGATCATCGTATCGGAAGTGATGTTCGGCGCGCTGGCAAGCGACCCGCAAGCGGCCACCGGCAGCACTCTCGCCGATCAACTGGATCTGGTTTCCCGCGAATTTTACCTGGCGAACGTACTTCAGGACATTCCCGACATTTCAAACATGGCGCAGCTCGTGGAATTCACCACCGAGATTGCCGGTCTGCGGCAGGCCGTGCCCGCATTTCTGTGAGGCGGGATTCCCCGCTTCACGCAACCCCGAGGAGTAAGGACGATGGCACTTGAGAGAATGCAAGTAACCAACCATGAGCGCTGGGGCAATCTCGTGAAGACATGGTCCACCGGCAAGAACTATCTCGACGACGACAACGAGTATCCGATCCCGACCTCCGTCGAGGAGTTCAAGGAGCAACTGGCCAAGGCGCAGGTGTTCATGACGGTTCCGGACCGCTTCACCAAGGTAAAGTTCGTCGAGCAGGACATGGACACGATCGTGGTGCGCCTGCCGCCCGCCTTCGCCATTGCGGATTCCGAGGAGAAGCTCAGCAAGCCGGGCGCGACCTATCCGCTTCCGCCGTTCTACAAGCGTCTGTTCAACGGAATGGATCCGGTGATTTCGGAAGCCGACAAGTTCAAGGTGCACGCCGAGCGCATCGGCGACTACACCATCAGCTACTGCGCCTGACGGCCTAGTTCCGCGTCAGGTGGACGATGCCATCGACAGGAAGCCCTCCGCCACGCAAGCTCTGGCGCAGGGCTTCCCAGCGTTCCTTCACGCTGATGGGATGCGCCTGCATGACCCACCGCGCCGCGGCCTCATCGGTGGGAGGCGACGATCCGACCCAGAATGAACGCAGGCCGTTCACGAAGCGCTGGATTTCCTGTTGCGCCTGCGCGCGTTCACCAAGCTGGAACAGCGCGGCGGCTCGCCAGGCCGGCAGCACCTTGTTGATGCCTTGCGCGCGGTCGCAGGCCTCGACGGTCCCTTTATAATCGCCGCAGAAGAAGCGGACGGAGCTGTGATAGGCCCATTCCAGGTAAGAGGGCGCGGGTGAAAGCGCGAGCGCGCGCTCGGCTCGAACACGAGCGTCCTCGATCGATCCGCAGATTGCCGAATAGTGCGCACTGGACAGCAGCGTCCACGGATCGTTGTCGTTGAGTTCGCACGCCAGCTCCATGTGCGGCGCGGCTTCCGCCTCGCGAAGCGCCAGCACGTAGGACCAGCCGCAGCACAGATGCGCCCTGGAATCGACCGGGTCGAGTTGAACGGCAGTCTTCGCCAGTTCGAGCGTCGCCCTGGCCTTTTCGAGATCGCGAAAGATCCCGGGATGCACCAGGTGCTCGATGTTGTTGATCTGCACGAGGCTGCTGTAGCACGGCGAATATCCGGGATTATCGCGGATCGCATCGCGGAAGATGGCAGCCGCCCGACGCCAACTCTCCGGATCGAATTTCGACATCAAATTCTGCCCGCGCAGCCAGCGGTCGTGCAGGTCGAGCGAAACGTCGGGCTCGCCGGCGAGCCGCATCAGCCGCTCGGTCGAAAGCTGCACGTTCAGCGAGCTTGCGATCCGGCGAATGATGCGCTGCTGAGTTTCGAACCAGTTGCCTAGGCCGAGGCGGAAGCTTTCGCTCCAGACGTAAATGCCGGTGGTGTCGTCCCGCAGCACCATCACGATGTTGATTTCGGGACCCGCCTGGTAGGCGGTGGTTTCGATGCAATATTGCGGCGACGCGTCCGGCGCGGGAAGCACCATGGCCGCCGGCGGGCGGTCGACGACGCTCCATTCGCGGAAGCGCACCAGACAGGCGGCGAGATGCTGCGAGAATCCCTGCACCAGATGGCTGTGATCCTCGTCGACGCCATGCATGGCAAACGGCCGCAACACCAGCCGCGTCTTGACCGGTGGATTGACCGCGGGCGCGATCGGGACCACCTGCTGCAGGGCGGTCCCCCTGGCCATCCTGACGGCGAATTCGTCGTTGGCCGCGGATGCCGCCCGGTCAGCCGGCGCGCGTTCCAGAATGCCGAGCTTGATGTTGGCGACGAGTTCCTCGGTGGCCGACGACGGCTCCATCGCGTAGTCGCGGTCGAGCAGATCCCACAGCGCCTTGTAGATGCGCAACGCACCGGCGGTGTCGCCTTCCTCGGCATGCGCCCGCATCAGATGACGGCAGGCATATTCATGGGTCGGGTCGAGATTGACGATCGCCGCCGCGATCCGCTTCTTGGCATCTGTAGGAACACTGGCGGAGGTCAGGCCTTCGTCGAGATTTCGCATCAGCCGTTCATGGATCGTCTGGCGCTTGGCCAGCACCCAGACCCGAAACGACGGATCGAGATCGTCCATGCCTTCGAGCAGACGCCCGTCGAGTTGCGGCGTATCGAGCAGCAGCGGGTGAACGCGTCCGCCTTCGGCGAGTTGAATGACGCTTTCGATATCGACCTCGATGCGGTCAACGTCGAGGCCGACCATTAGCCGTTCCGCGACGAATCCGTCATATCCGGCCTCCTCCAGCAACGAGCGCAGTTCGCGCACCACCTGGCGCAGCGAGGCTCGCGCCTTTTCCTCGTCCGAACGGCTCCAGAGCAGACCGACCAGCCGCTCGCGGCTCTCCTGCTTCGCTTCCGACAGAGCGAGGTAGCTCAGGACCGCGCCGGCCTTGCGCGTTCGCAGTTCGATCAGGCGGCCGTTGAACCGCACGCCGAGCCGTCCGACCAGCGACACCGACAGGCGCGGCGCGCTTTCGGGCGCCGTTGCGGTGTTGTCTGCTGTGATGGCGTTGACGCTGGCCGGCATTGCAACGGTTTCCCGGAACCGGTTGGTTAATTCCCGCCAGTCTATATCAAAGAGATACCTCCGGTATAGATTGCGCCGCCGCCGGTTCGCGCAATCATGTCCTGAAGCCTGGGGGTAACGATGTCAGACGGCTCGAGCTGCAGGCCGGGAGCGATCACGCGGATCACCGGAACGGCGAAGCGTTCGCGCGTGAGATCGATACAAAATGTATCGATTCCGGACTGATTCAAACGCTCAACGATCAGTTCGAATATGGCGCTCGCTTCAGTTGCGCGAATGGGCAGATGGGCAGCTTGCTCCGCGACCGGCTGCAGCAGCCTGCACTGGTCGGCGTTGATCGCTGAACGCTGCAGATGGATGCGATCCTGCGCATTCAACGCAGCGTCGCCGCGCTCGCTCCGCTTGGCCGCGACGATGACATCGGCAAGTTCGCCCTGACACATTTCCAGAGTAGCCGAGCGAACCGCGGCCTCAAGTGTCGGGCGCGCGGCGAGGCCGAAGGCGAAGCCGGAGCCATCGGCCCGGCATGAGACCGCGGCGACGGACGGCACGCCGATATCGGTGGTGATGTCGAGCAGCCACGTGCGCCGCGGCGCTGCTGCGCCGCGCCGCAGCTTCTGCAACAATCCATCCGCCATCGCGACGGCCGGATGCTGCGGCGGAATCGATCGTGCCCGCTGGCCGCCGCGCCACCACAGGCTGGCCGCATCGCGTTCGATCAATTCCAGCAGGCCATGCAATGCCGCTGTATCCCGCGACGATCCGGCGGCCGATCCGATGCTCAACGGGAATGGCGGCACGAAATCGCGCCGCGCCGGCGGACGGCGCAGGCAGATGTCCGCGGGCAGCCATGCCTCGCTGCCGTCTGCCGACCGCGTTGCACGACACCAGGAGAGCACTCGCTCCGGTTGAATACGACGCTGCGACAGATCCGACACCAGCGCCAGCGCCTGCGGTCCCAGGCTTCCACGCCTCTCGTCGACGCCGCCCGTGAGCAACAGGTCGGTTTCGGCCTGCAATTGGGAGAGGTATTCGATTCCCTCGCCGATGCAGCCTTGAAAAGCTTCCTGCAGCGTGAGACCCACGCCCGAAACGCCGACAATCGGACACCCGTCATGCAGGGGCGCGGCCAGTGCCGGATCGAATTGCGCACCAAAGCTGATCAATCCGGGCGCATCGGGCGATGCGAGTTCAAACACACGCGCGAATCGCGAGGCCGCGATCAGCAAATGCGCACGATTCGTGGTCTGCGGATCAATTCGCTTCGCGAAATTCACGGGATATTCCAGCGCCTGCAGCACGTTTGCGACATCGCGATCGCGATCTGCGTCAGATGCGTTGCCGAGAAGCAACGATGCGGCGCGCGCAAACAATTCCTGCATCGAATTAACGGTACCGCTCACGGTGACCTCACGACTTCAAGCGCAAAGTAACGCCGCGAGGTCAGCCCCGCCCTCGCCCTGGAGGAACATATGCTCGCGAAAGCCTTAGTCATAGCCATGGCGGCAGATATTGCCCGATCTGATTACGCCAAGCCGACCATGATTCGTAGTCGAAGCCGCGAGTGGCTGATTGCCTGCCGTTGGGGACCGGAGGGCGAGTATCTCTCGATTGCGACGGCTGGCCCGATCACCGAGCCTCTCGCCCTGGTTGCACCACAGTCAATTGCGCCGATTCATAGCCTCGTCGGCGTGCTGGTTTCCGAATCGGAAAAACAATCCACCAGCACGTTCCTGCTGGTGCGTCAGTTGCCGGGCGCGATCGAACTCGCGGGCACGTTCTTTCCCGCCGACGGATATGTGCTGCTGCAGGATCACGGCGATATTCACCTGGTCTGCAAGGCGCGCTACTCGCATAGCTGCGGCTGGCTCGACGGCAAGGAGATCCGCAAGGACATTCCCGATCCGGCGCCCTTCTCGGCGGAAGCGATGTCCTGGCACATCGAAGCGACACGCCGCGACTGGATCGGCGAGTTCATTCCCGGCGCGCGGCCGCCTGAGCGGCTTGCGATTCGCGCGACCGGCTGAATCCGCAAACGCGGAAGCGGGTCCTCACCCGAACCGCGATTCGTCCCGGGCTGAATTATCCGCTGATTACCCCTGGAATGGAAACCTGCGTGGCGCCGCGATCGATGCCGTCGAGCCGCGTCACCGTCGCCTTCGGTTCGGGAGTTCGATCGGCGATGCTTTCCACGAGCTTCGCCAGGCAAAGTCGCACGCGTGGATCGGTCGTTCGCGCATAGGCCTGAAACATGCGTAGGACGCCGGGGTCGCCGAGCACGCGCATCAGCGAACCCGCGCCGCAAGTTCCGCCCTCGGGCGCTTCGAACAGTTCACCAACGGAAACGCCCAATGTGAGGGCGAACCGCGACAGCCTGCCGCCGCCGATCCGGCAGGTGCCGCGCTCGTATCTCTGGAGCTGCTGAGGGGTAACGCCGACCCGCTCCGCCAGCGCTGCCTGGCTCATGCCGCGGTCGACCCGCAGCATGCGGATCCTGGTGCCCACCATGGCATCGAGCGGGCCGGATTTCCTTGTTGCCATGGGCAGGCTCCCAACTGTTAAGGCTGGGAGACTGTAGCACAACCTCAGGGAGATTAAGCGGTCAATTTGCGATCACAGGAAGCGTTTTCACGCGCTGGTCGCTAGCGGCATGCTCGATCGTCAGCCGCCCCTTCGGGTCGATCTCCGCCTTCATGGCCTGCGGAAGGCCGGTTTCGAGAAAATGCTGCAGTACCGCGCGATTCTCATCGGAGAGGGCAAATAGCCCGCGCATCAGCTCGAAGAATCCAGGCTCTTCCGCAATATAGAGCAGCTCGCGAAGTTCCGCGCCGGTGTACTGGCCCAACGCCGTCAAAAGCCATTCGGTTTGGTCATTCGGATCGCTCTCAGGTACGCGATTCAAATAATAAACGACCGATTCCGCACTCATTTCATCCCCCGGTACCTTGATAGCTGGCAAGCCGCCCGCTCCCGGCCGGTATTCTGACAGCTAACTTCCCGAACCTAACACTGCGAGCCCCTTCGTGATCTCAGCGTGATCGCAAACGGAGTGGCATCCAGAATTCAAATCCCCGGTTCCCTGGCGGGAATCCCTGTGTCCCGAACTGGCGCAATCGGGCAATGAGGCGCAAGATTCGGAAAGCCACCGCGCGAATCAATCCCGCCGACGCACCCTGACCGCCACCCGAACGTCAGAAAGCCTTCGCAATGGCGCGCTGGGCGTCCTGCTGAATCGCCTTCAGGTGATTCT
>PJQE01000103.1_pt1 | contig 11593 bp, 11 predicted proteins | sample 1503751 | NCBI WGS metagenome assembly PJQE01 (sample SAMN07775948, study PRJNA414020) | Biofilm metagenome, whole genome shotgun sequencing project. | reverse complement strand
GAGGGGGTGCGGCGTGCGCGCGTGCGGGTGAGCACCTCCGCCTCCACGTCGTCGGTCTCGAGTCCGGCTCGGATCGGCATGCGGCGCACGTCCGTGTCGATGAGGATGACGCGAGCGCCGGTGTCGGCGAGGGAGACGGCGAACGCAACCGCCGTCGTCGTCTTTCCATCCGACGGCGACGGACTCGTGATCATCACCGTCCGGTTGCGCCTCCCCTCGAGGTCGAGCTGCACCTGGACCGTACGCAGCGCCTCTCGCGCCTCGGGATGCACCTCGGGCGAGAGCGCATCCCGGCGCTGGCGCGGAAGGATGGGAAGGCGCGCGAGGATCGGAAGCGGGTAGGTGCTGACGAGCTCCTCCTCGCTCGTGACTCGCGGTGGAGTGATGCGATCGATGGCGACCGCCGTCGCGACGCCGAGTACTCCGCCGGCCAGGATGGCGAGTGCGATCACGAGCCACCCGGGCGCTCCGAGCGGTGTCGACGGGGCTGTCGCCTGCTGCGCGAGCGACAAGGTGGGGTCACGGCCGCTCGCGAGGGACTGGAGTCGGTTGAGCGCGGACTCGAGCTCGGCTGCGCCGGCGCTCTGGGGTGGGAGCTGCGCCAGCCTCCGGCGGACGTCGGGAATGGCCGCGCGTGCCTGCCGCTGAACCGCCTCGCGGCGCACGGCGAGCGAGGCGCTCGAATATGCGTTCGCGAGCTGGGCGGCGCGCGTCGGTGTCCCGGCCGTGGCTCGAACCTCGAGGATGTTCGTCTCGCCTTTCGGCAGCACGTCGATGACGGCCTGGATGTCGTCGATCTTCGCGCCTCCGCCGAGGACTCGTGCGGTGCGTGCTGCCGCCGCGTTGGAGTCCACGAGCTCGGCGGCCGTCTGGATCGTCCGCGTCGGCTCGCGGAGGTCCTGGATGAGCGGCAGTCCCACGGCCGCGACGCTTTCGGTCGGCAGCGGCGTGACGAAGATCTCGGCGCTCGCTCGGTACTCGGGGGCGCGGAAGGCGAGCCAGACGAGGCTGGCGGCAACAACCGCCCCCGCGACGAGCAGGATCACGAGCGTGTGGCTGCGGACCGCCTCGACGTACGGGTCGAGGGCGCTCTGCGACTGTTTGATCGGCGACGCCACCCATCTCGGGCCGCTCGCCTGCGGTGGAGCGCTGTGCTCGGCCCTCATCGAGGCTCGAACTGTAGCTCAGGTCTCAGCGCGCGCCGCTCGCGCGCCGGAGTCGGGGACGCCATCCTCACAGGTTGGCGCCTACCGCCGCGGCGTCAACCTCCGTCGCCCCTGGGAGGCGCCTCGGTTGTCCGCTATAAGCGCGAGTCGATGTCCCACGACCTCGCCCTGTGCTACCACGCGGTCGGAGAGGGCTGGCCGAGTGCCGTGCCGGCGGGCCGCCTCGCGGAGCACGCGCAGATCCTCCTGCGCCGCGGGTACGAGCCCGTGACGCTCTCCGAGCTCGTTCACGAGCCGCGTCGTGGGCGGCGCGTGGCCTTCACCTTCGACGACGCGTACGCCTCCGTCCTGACCGACGCCTTTCCGAGGCTCTCCGAGCTCGGCGTGGCCGCGACCGTGTTCGCCGTCACGAATTTCGCCGAGTCCGGAAGCCCGCTCGCGTGGGACGGTCTGCTCGAGTCCGGGGTGAGCGGCGACGTGCGGGCGCGGTCGAGCCTCTCGTGGACGGACCTCCGACTGCTGGCCGACGCCGGGTGGGAGATCGGATCGCATACGTGCACGCACCCGCATCTGACCGCGCTCGAGCCGGACGAGCTTGCGCACGAGCTCACCGCGTCGCGCAGCGCCTGCGAGCACGCGCTCGGTCGCGAGTGTCGTGCGATCGCCTATCCGTATGGGGATCTCGACGACCGCGTCGTGGCGGCAGCGGCCGCGGCAGGGTACGACACGGGCTGCTCGCTCTCGATCGCGACGACAGGCCCGCTCGCCTGGCCGCGTATCGGGATCTACGGGGTCGATGCTTCGTCTCGCTTCAGATTGAAGATCTCGCCGTCGGTGCTGGCGCTTCGTCGGGCTCTGGCGGGCCGAGGGCGTGGAGGATGACGCTCGTCGCGCGCTCCGTGTCGAGGCGGTGCGCGATCTCGAGCGTGGCGAGCGAGAGCCCGAGGACGATCCAGATCCGGCGGTCGACGGCTCCGGAGATGAAGAAGTTGCTGGCGAGCAGCCCGGCAGTCGAGACGAAGAGCCCGTGCGCGACGGCACGGAGATCGGGCCGCTCCAGCTCGTCGAACATGCGCGCGGCGCGCAGTGATGCCCGCATGCAGCCGAGCACCACCAGGGCGAACAGCACCATCCCGACGATGCCGTTCTCCGACAGGAGCTGCAGGTAGATGTTGTGCACTTCGCGGTCGATGTCGACCACGACGAGGGCGACGTCGTCGAGGGGGCCGACGTCGCGCACGTACTCGCCGGCGACCTGACCGAAGTTGTTGAGCCCGACCCCGTTCAGGGGATGATCCTGGAAGACCTGCCAGGCGACCGTCCAGAGGTCGACTCGGCCCGTGCTCTCCGTCGCCTGCTGCGTCACCCGCTCCCACGAGGTCGGGTTGAGCGTGAACGCGACCACGAGCGCCAGGCCCCCTAGCGCTCCGAGCGCCAGCACCCGCCCCCGTCGAGGCAGGACGACCACCGCTGCGATCCACATCGCGACAGCTGCCGCCAGGCCGCCACGCGACTGGCTGGCGACGACGCCGATCACGAGCACGAGCACGACGCCGAACGCCGCCGCCTTCCAGCCGACGCCGTCCCGCGTCGCGGACAGCGCGAACGCGAGCGGCACGGCGGACACGAGCGCGGCTGCGAGGAAGTTCGGATCGCCGATCGAGCTCGCGAGACGCCCGGGGGCATCCGCTGCGGTCCCTCCGGTTGCGGTGCTCGCCAGCACGGCCAGCACCGCGCCCATGACGTACATCCCTACCGCGAGCTCGAGCAGCCGGTGGGTCGTGATCGATGTCGCGACGATGAGGAACACGAGCGCGACGGCCCACCACTGCCAGACCACGCCGGCGCCCTGCCACGGAGCCACCGCCCAACCGAGCGACAACGTCAGCCACACGATCAGGAGGCCGAGGATCTCGAGCAAGCGTCGGTGTCGTGCGAAGACGCCGCGCGCCGCCGCCCCCGAGACGAGGAGCCCGACCCAGCCCAGGACGAGGATAAGGCCCGCCGCCTTGCTCGCCAGGTTGAAGGCCGGCAGGCCCTCCAGGAACACGATCGGTATCCAGAGGCAGACGGCGACCGGGAGATCGAGGAAGACGATCGGGAGGTAGAGCACGGCGACGAGCAGCGCGATGCCCAGCGGGATCGAGGTCGCCAGCGCAACTCCGAGCAGCAGGGCGATCAGCACCCCGGCGACGACGACGGCGACGCTTCCGCCGAGGCGACCGCGGGCGAGCGTGAGTTCCTGGGGTGCGGCCATGCCTCACTTCGAGTGTAGTCGCGGGGTTCGCCGACGAGCCCATGGTTGGGGCTTGCGGATCTCCCGCTTCGTGACGATTCTGTGGGCATGGGGAGGCGTGTGCTCGTCACCGGCGGGGCCGGCTACGTCGGCTCGATCCTCGTCGAGGAGCTGCTGCGGCACGGGTTCACCGTCCGCGCCCTCGATTCGCTCGCGCACGGCGACGAATCGACGCTCGAGCACGTCCGCGACCGAGACGGGTTCGAGTTCGTTCGGGCCGACGTGCGCGACCGCGACGCCTGCCGGCGCGCGCTCGACGGAGTCTGGGGGGTCGTGCATCTCGCCGCGATCGTCGGCGACCCGGCGTGCTCGCGGCAGCCGGAGCTGGCGCGGGACGTCAACTTCGACTCGACGGTTGCCCTCCTCGACGACGCGGGCGCCGCGCACGTCGAGCGCTTCGTCTTCGCGTCGACCTGCAGCAACTACGGGCGCATCGAAGGCGAGTCGGTGGCCACCGAGGAGTTCCCGCTGAACCCCGTCTCGCTGTACGCGGAGACGAAGGTCGCGGCGGAGCTGGAGGTGCTCGGGCGAAATGCGAACGGCCTCGTGACGACCTGCACACGACTCGCGACGGTCTTCGGCGTCTCGCCCCGGATGCGTTTCGACCTCACCGTGAACGAGTTCACGCGCGACGCGCTCCTGTCGGGTCGGCTCGTCGTCTACGGGGAGCAGTTCTGGCGCCCGTACGTGCACGTGCGGGACGCGGCCCGCGGCATCCACATGGTGCTCGCTGCACCCAAGGCGACCGTGGCCGGAGAGGTGTTCAACGTCGGGAACACGGAGGCGAACTACCGGAAGCTCGATCTCACGGGCTTCCTCAGCGAGCGCTTCCCGCAGATGCAGGTCGAGTACGTGAAGCGCGCGGAGGACCCGCGCGACTACCGCGTGAGCTTCGAGAAGGTGCGAAAGCTGCTCGGATACGACACCGAGATCTCCGTCCCCGCGGGTATCGACGAGGTGGCCGAGCTGCTCCGGCGCGGCGGCGTCGCCGACCCCTACGCGCCCACGTACCGGAACTAGACAGGCGCGTCGACCGCGCTCACGCGGCGAGCGCTGCTTCGAGCGACGTTGCGACCAGCTCGAGCTGGTCCTGCGTCATGTGGCCGAAGAGCGGGAGGGTCAGGATGCGGTCTGCGACGGCGTCGGTTCGCGGGAGTGCGCGCGAGCTGTCCCCGAATGCGCTGAAGCGGTGGATCGGCGGGTAGTGGACGCTGGTCTGGATGCGATCGGCGGTGAGCTTCTCGCGGACGCGACCGCGGTCCGTGCCGTCGGGGAGCAGCGCGACGACGAGGTGGTGCGACGACTCCGGCGAACCGAGCCGATCCGCGAACGCGAGCCCGAGGCCCGCACGGCCGTGCAGGCGCTCGCGGTAGCGAGCGGCCAGCTCGCGACGGCCCTGGTTCTCCGCCGCGAGATGACCGAGTTGGGTGTGCGCCATGGCCGCATGCACCTCGTCCAGGCGGTAGTTGAAGCCGTTGAGCACGACGTCGTAGCCGGACGCGTGTCCGCGATGGCGATCCCAGGTGAGCGTCGTCATGCCGTGCGAGCGCAGCAGTCGTAGGCGCTCCGCGAGCGCGTCGTCGTTCGTCACGATCATCCCGCCCTCGCCGATCGCGAGGTTCTTGTTCGAGAAGAAGCTGAAGCAGCCGATGTCGCCGACGGTTCCGCAGCCGCGTCCCTCGTGGGTGGATCCCGGCGCATGCGCGGCATCCTCGATCACCGCGACGCCCCGTCGGCGCGCGATCTCGACGACGGCCTCCAGATCGCAGGCGAAGCCGCCGTAGTGGAGCACGACGAGCGCGCGCGTCTGCGGTCCGATCGCGGCTTCGAGATCGCTCGGATCGAGGTTCAGGTCGCCGTCACCCACGATGTCGCAGAAGACGGGTCGCGCGCCCGCATGGACGACGGTGTTCGCAGCTGCGACGAAGTTCAGGGATGGGAGGACGACGTCGTCGCCCTGCCGGCAGCCGACGGCCAGCAGTGCGAGGTGGAGCGCCGCCGTGCCGTTCGCGACCGCAAGTGCGTGGGCGGCGCCTATGCGCTCTGCAAAAGCAGCCTCGAGGTCGGCGACGCGCGGCCCCATGCTCCACCAGCCGGAGGCGATCGCCGCCTGCGCAGACGCGAGCACGTCGTCGCGGACGCGCACGTCCGCGAGGGGCACACGCCATTGGTCTAGGTGCACCTGGGCCATCCGCGAGGTTTGTCTGCCGACGCCGTGGATACCCTTTTTTCCGGGAGTAGCTTGACTGGGTCAATAACCCGTGCCATAAAGAGGCAAGGGTATCGACAGGGGTCGCAACGGCGGGCACCCTGGGGGAGGAGAACATGAACGAACTGGGGGACCCCGATGTTTCGGGGTAGCGGCCGACCGGCTGGAAGCTCGTCGCGGCTCGATGCGATCCTGATCAGGCTCTTCGACACGACCAGTGCGCTCGTGCTGCTGGCGATCCTGCTGCCGATCGCCCTCACGCTCGTGGTCGCGATCCGCGTCGACAGCAAGGGGCCGGCGTTGTACCGCTCGCGTCGCGTCGGTGTCGGCGGACGCGAATTCGACATGCTCAAGTTCCGCAAGATGCCCGAAGGAGCCTCCGGTCCGCCGCTCACCGCTCCGGAGGACGACCGGTTCACGAGGCTCGGGCGCCTGCTGGCGCGAACGAAGCTGGACGAGCTGCCCCAGCTCTGGAACGTCATCCGTGGCCACATGAGCCTCGTCGGTCCGCGGCCGGAAGATCCCGTGTACGTGGCGCGCAACCGCGCCGAGCTCGAGCCCGTCCTGCGTGTGCGCCCCGGCATCACCGGTCTCTCGCAGCTCGCGTTCGCGCGCGAGGCGGAGATCCTCGACCCCGAGAATCGCGAGGGGCACTACCTCGAGCGGATCCTCCCTCAGAAGATCCACATGGACACGGTCTACGCCGAGCAACGTTCGCTCGGGAGGAACCTGCAGATCCTCTGGTGGACCGCTGCTGCAGTTCTGTTCCGGCGCGAGGTCGCCGTCAACCGAGCGACCGGCGAGCTCGGCCTGCGTCGGCGTCCCGCGAGCGCGCCCAGCACGGAGCCGGTCATCGAGTCGGCTCCCGAGATCGTCGCCGTCACCGTCGAACAAAGCGCCTGACGCATGGCGAGTCGACGCGCTGAGAAGCCGATGCTCCGGCCGGTCGCCGGCCCTCCCGGTCTCGGCGACGTCCGCGCCGTCATCCTCGCCGGAGGGCGCGGGACACGGCTCGAGCCGTACACGTCGGTGCTGCCGAAGCCGCTCATGCCGGTCGGCGAGCACGCGATCCTCGAGATCGTGCTCGACCAGCTCGCGGATGCGGGCGTGGAGCGCATCACGTTGTGCGTCGGCTACCTCTCGCACCTCATTCGCGCCGTGATCGACGACAACGCACCCTCGTCCCTGCGTGTCGACTACGTCCACGAGAGCGCGCCGCTCGGCACGGCTGCGCCGTTGAAGCTCGTCTCCGGGCTCGACAGCACGTTCCTCGTCATGAACGGCGACGTGCTCACCACGCTCGACTACCGGAGCCTCGTGCAGCGGCATCGGGAGAGCGGAAGCCTGCTGACGATCGCCACGCACGAGCGCAAGGTGAAGATCGACTACGGCATCGTCCACGTCGACGAGACGCACCGGATCGTCGACTTCGAGGAGAAGCCCGAGATCTCCGCCGCGGTGTCGATGGGGGTGTACGTCATGGAGCCGGCGGCCCTCGAGCACATCCCCGACGGTCAGTACGTCGACTTCCCCGATCTCGTGAAGTCCCTCCTCCGGCAGCAGCTCCCCGTCGCCAGCTATCCGTACGACGGCCTCTGGTTCGACATCGGACGCGCCGACGACTTCCATCGAGCGGTCGGCGTCTGGACGAGCTCCGCAGCCGACGATGCCCCCGACGCCGGCACGCTGCCGGTGACGCGCACGGCCAGCATCTGAACGCGGGCCCGGCGACAGGTCTCGGGACGTGAACGTCGCGCTCGTTGCCGAAGAGGCGGCTGGTGTGCGCGTGCTCCGGGCGCTGGCGGAGACGGAACACGCCATCGTCGGTGTCTTCACGAGCGCTCCTGCGACGGGCGACCGCGCGACCGTGTGGCACGCCGCGGAGACGCTGGGGCTCCCGGTGCGGCCGACCGAGCAGGTGCGCGAGGCCGCAACGGCCGCCTGGCTCCGCGATCGCCGCGTCGACCTGCTCCTCAACATCCACTCGCTCTACGTCGCCCCGGAGTCGGTGGTCGAAGCGCCCGGTATCGGCTCCTTCAACCTGCATCCCGGCCCGCTGCCGCACTACGCCGGGCTCAACGCTCCCAGCTGGGCGATCTACAGGGGCGAGCGAACGCACGGCGTGACGCTGCACTGGATGGACTCGGGGATCGACACCGGGCCGATCGCGTACGCGTCGACCTTCCCGATCGAGCCGGACGACACGGGGCTCGTCGTCGCGACTCGGTGTGCCCGCGAGGGCGTCGCGCTCGTCGCGCGTCTGGTGGAGACGGCCGCGAGCGCCCCCGAGACGATTCCTCGGTTCGCCCAACGACGCGAGCAGCGCGAGTACTTCGGCGCGGGTGTGCCGGACGAGGGGCGGATCGCGTGGCATCGACCCGCCGCGCAGCTCGCCGACTTCGTCCGTGCGTGCGATTACGAGCCGTTCGTGTCGCCCTGGGGGCATCCCCGAACCGTTCTGCGGGGGAGCATGCTCGAGGTGTTGAAAGCAGCGGCGGAGCCAGGCGCGTCGACGGAGGCGCCCGGGACGGTCGTGTCGGTCGCCGAGGGGCGCGCCCACGTTGCGACGGGCGACGGGGTGCTTGCGCTGCAGCGAGTTCGCGTCGACGGCGTCGGCAGGGAAGCCGGCGACGTGCTCGTGCGAGGCGACGTTCTGCGCTCGGGTTTATGAGTCCGCTGTCCGTGGACATTACGGAGCCGCTGGCTACCATCCGAGCGAGGGAAATCAATGCTGATTGGGGAGGAACACGGCCGATGACCGACACGACGAGGTACGGCGTCAAGACGCCTGATGTCATGCACGAGACGATCGACGGCGAAGTGATCGCCATCCATCTGGGATCGGGCAACTACTACAGTCTCCGCTCGTCGAGCGCGGCCATCTGGGGTCTCCTCAGCGAGAACGGCCCCATCGCGGTCGGGGAGATCGTCGATCGGCTCGAGCCGATGTACACGAGCTCGCGGCCCGAGCTCGAGGCTGCCGTGCAGAGCTTCGTTGCGACGCTCGTGGACGAGGGGCTCGTGGGCGGAACCAACGTGCCGAGCGAGTCCGCCAGGCCGATCCCTGCGGTTGACGGGACGTCGCGGGTCGCCTTCGACACACCCAAGCTGGAGCGCTACACGGACATGCAGGATCTGGTCCTCCTCGATCCGGTGCACCAGGTGGACGAGACCGGTTGGCCGCGCACGAGGGAACAGGCCGAGGCGGACGCCGCGACGGCCGGCGCGGCGTCCTAGCACCCATCCGTAGCGAGATGTCGCGCCTCACCGAACCCCGTGCCGAGAGGCGCGCTCCTGCACGTGGCACCGAGCAGCGACTCGACGAGCTCGTGCGGAGCTTCGACGCGGCGGTGCGGGCGACCGGCACGTCCTCGCGCGATCGCTTCGAGATCGCGGGCGGGTCGGTTGAGCTGCGGTTCGCCAGCCCTGCGCTGCGCGAGCGGCTCACGCCGGCGTTCGAGCACCTCGCCCTTCCGACCGAGCCCTCGTCCGCAGCCGATCTGACCGTGTATCTGTGGGACTCCGCGTCGACCGGCGTGGAACCTCCGTCGCACCCGGACGTCCCGCCGGATCATGCGCAGGGAGCGCTGTATCACTTCCACGAGCCTCCGCTCCGCGCCGCGTACATGCCGGGCCTTGCGACGTTGAGCGCGCTCCACGAGACGCGCGGGGAGGCCTGGCACTGGGTCGGGGACGCGAATGCTCTGCCCTATTGGGACAAGGCGTCGCCCATCCGCCAGATCCTGTTCTGGTGGCTCGCGGGCCGCGGGTGCATCCAGGTCCACGGCGGCGCAGTGGGGCTGGAGACGGGCGGCGTGCTCCTCGTCGGGAAGGGCGGATCCGGAAAGTCGACCGTCGCGCTGTCGAGCCTCGGCTCCGAGCTCCTCTATGCGGGAGACGACTACGTCGTCGTCGAGCCCGAGCCGGAGCCGCGGGTCCACAGCTTGTACAACTCGGGGAAGCTCGAGCCCCATCACGTTCGGGGACCGCTCGCGCATCTGCTTCCGCATCTCTCGAACGCCGATCGACTCGAGACCGAGAAGGCCGTGCTGTACGCTCGAGAGCACTTCCCCGCGCACACGACCTCCGGGTTTCCGCTCCGGGCGATCTTCGCTCCGAAGGTGAGCAACCGTCCGGAGCACCGCATCGTCGAGCTGTCGCCTGCGGCCGCGTTCGCCGCGCTTGCGCCGAGCACGATCCTTCAGCTCCACACGGCGGATCCGGGCACGTTCGCGGCGATCTCGCGTCTCGTGTCCAGCGTCCCGTGCTACGCCTTCGAGTCCGGCTCGGACATCTCGTCCATCCCGACTGCGATCGCCGACTTCCTTCGCTCACAGGGAGAGGCATGACCGGCAGCGCAGCGCCGCGGGTCAGCGTCGTCATCGCGGCGTACAACGGCGAGCGCTTCCTCGCGGAGGCGCTCGAGAGTCTCTTCGCGCAGGACTACGACTCGTTCGAAGCCGTCTTCGTGGACGACGGGTCGAGCGACCGAACAGCCGAGATCGCGCAGTTGTTCCCGGTCCGCCTCGTGGCGCAGGAAAACCAGGGTCTTCCGGCCGCACGAAACGCGGGGCTCGCGATCGCCCGCGGCGAGCTCGTCGCGTTCCTCGACGACGACGACGTCCTGCCGCCGACGAAGCTGAGCGTGCAGGTGCGCTACCTCGACGAGCATCCGGAGGCGGGATGCGTCCTCGGGCGGCAGAACTGGATCTTCGAGGAGGGGGTCGAGCCGCCGCAGCTCAAGCGCGACCCCATCTTCGGCGTCGTCGGGGGAATCCAGCTGGTCTCCGCAATGATCCGCAGGTCGGTGCTCGAAGAGGTCGGCGGCTTCGATCCGAGCTTCCGCTATGCGGAGGACCGGGATCTCTTCGTCCGGCTGCGCGAGCACGGTGTGCGAATCGACGTCACCGACGACCTCGTGCTGCACAAGCGGCTGCACGGCTCGAACATGACCATGAACCCTCCGGAGCACCATCCTCTTCTCCGGTCGCTTCGGCAGAAGCTGGACCGCGAGCGGGCGGCGGCGCATGGCGACGGAGCGTGAGCGGATGAGCGATCGGAGCCGCTTCGTCAGCGTGGTCATCACCGTCTACAACGGCGCGCCGTACCTCGCCGAGGCTATCGACAGCGTGCTCGCCCAGACCCACTCCCCCCTCGAGCTCGTCGTCCTCGACGACGGCTCGACCGACGGGAGCGGCGCCATCGCCGCGAGCTACGGCGAGCCCGTGCGGTTCTTCCGCCAGGAACGGCGAGGCCTGGGGGCGGCGCGCAACGCGGCCATCGAACGAGCTGCCGGCGGCTACCTCGCACTCCTCGACGCCGACGACCGTTTCGTCCCGACCAAGCTCGAGGTGCAGCTGCGGATCCTCGACGAGAATCCCGAGATCGACATGGTCTTCGGGCGGATCGACGAGTTCGTGAGCCCCGACCTCTCGGACGACGCCAGGGCACTTCTCAGGCAGCCGGTTCGCAACGAGCCCTGGCGGATGCCGAACCTCATGTTGATCCGCCGCGAGTCGTTCGACCGCGTCGGCGGGTTCGCGACGGACCTCCGAGTCGGTGTCGGCGCCGAGTGGTACACGCGCGCCGTCGAGTGCGGCCTCAAGGAGGCAATTGCGTCCGAGGTGGTGCTCGAGCGCAGGCTCCACGCCTCCAACAACGGCATCCGCGAGCGCGACGCACGGCATCAGTACCTGCACGTGCTCAAGCGCTCGCTCGATCGCCGCCGGGGGCAAGCGGCTGCCGATGTCCCGGACGGCGAGTCCCTGCCGAACACGTGAGACGCCGCTGATGGCGAGCCGGCCCGGCGCCACTGGCTCGTTCTGGCCGAGCCGGCAGCAGGAGCTCCTCCTCGCGACGGTTCTGCTCGCCGACGAGCCTGCGCGTGCCGCGTGGGAGTCGGTGCGACCCGCACTCGACGTC
>PJQE01000102.1_pt1 | contig 11637 bp, 9 predicted proteins | sample 1503751 | NCBI WGS metagenome assembly PJQE01 (sample SAMN07775948, study PRJNA414020) | Biofilm metagenome, whole genome shotgun sequencing project. | reverse complement strand
CGCGGCCGCGGGCTCGGACCTCGTGATGGTCGTCGAGGCCGATTCCGAAGATGCGGCCGCCGCCGTGCTCTCCGAGGTGGAGAGGGCCGTCACGGCGTCTTCGTCGAGCGCCGGCAAGGGGAGCGATATCATCGGCCAGGAGATGCGCGTCATAAACGTCGGCCTCGACATATTCAAGGAGGCGCTCGACGCCCAGGGCGTCAAGACTATCCAGGTCGACTGGGAAGTCCCCGCGAAGGGAGACGAGAAAGTCCTCGAAATTCTCAAGAAAATGTACTGATACGATAAGGATAATTAATGAGCATACGAAATCCCGATAGATTGAGAGAAGTGCTTTCGGACCCGAAGCGCCTCGCGAAAGCCTTCAGCAGGCATACCTACGGCATGCTCGCGTGGGTGGACCTCTTCGGAGGAAAGCTGAAGTCGATAAAAGGGCTCGACTCGAAGCTCGTCGCGGCGCGCATAATCGCGGACAACGCCCGGCACGCAAAGCTCTTTTCCGACAGGGCCCGCGAGCTCGGGGAGACGCCGGAAACCTACGCGCCGCCCGCGATAGGGCAGAAGATATACGACATACTCGAATCCTACGACGATACGTTCGACGATATGGCCTACGCCTGGGGATCACTGATTCACTTCTCGGCGCTGCTTGACGTATACGAAAGCGCGGCCGACCCGGAGAGTAAAAAAGTAATAGAAGAGGTTCATAGAGATGTGAGGGAGCATCTCGCTTACCTCGAAAAATATTTCGCTGAAAACGCCAGAACGCCCGAGCTCAGGAAGCGGGCTGAAGATGTGAAGAAGGTCGCGGACGAAATCTATGCCGACAGAGAAGACGAGGAGATAAAATGGTATGTCTCGTAAAAGCATACCGTCCTTCGAGGAGCTCAAAGACCCCCTCGGCTGGAGCGATCCGAAAAAATATTATTACCTACTAGCGGGGTTTTCTCTGAGAACAGTCGGGCGCCTCTCGGACGGCATAGATACCGGCTTCCGGTACGGCTTCGATTCTGGGATGATCATGAATTACATATACGAAAACGTTCCGCGCGGAAAATCATTCGTAGGCAGGGCGCTCGACGAGGCCTTCCTCGGGCAGACGACCTGTAAGGCATTCCGGGCTGTGAAGCGGTTACAGATAGAAGCGATATCCGGATTTATAAACGAGAGGGAAGGGCGCGAAACGTTCATCGTCGACCTCGCCTCGGGCAAGGCCGACTACATCTACGACGTGCTCAGACACACCGGCCAGAACGTGAAGGTGCTTCTCCGCGATATAAACGAAAAGACGCTTGCCGAAAGCCGTGAGACAGCGCTCGGCCTCGGGCTTCGTGACAGGGTCGGCTTCGAAGCCGGGGACGCACTGGACGCCGATAGCCTCCGCAGCATCCCCTATCGCCCGAACCTCGCTATCGAGGCCGGACTTTATGGCATCGTTCACGACGACGATCTTGTGAGAAAGCACTTGTCCGACCTCCACGAGATAGTCGGCCCGGAGGCGCTTCTTTTTAACGTGCAGACGTATAACGAGCAGATCGAGCTTATAGCGCGGGCGCTTGTGAACCAGGACGGCGAGCCCTGTGTCTGGCACCTCCGTGACAAGGACCTCGTCATAGGCTGGGCGGAAGAGGCGGGCTTCAGAGACCCTGTCGTAAAGATGGACCCCTACGGCATATACGCCGTGGTCCTCATGAGGAATTAGCTTCTCTGAGAAAGATGACAACGAAGAGGAATTCATGAAAAAGGAAAGGTTTGTGCTCGGATGGGCAGGTGGTGAAAACGAATCGCCGCTCGTCCGAAAGGTATTATCGGACAGGGTACGGTCTGTCGTCGACAGCCACCACGGGATGTGGAATTACATGACCTACCGCGACGCGATAGGCATACTCGGCCTCGACCCTGCGGAGGTTTACAGGGAAGGGCGTATCGATCTCGATCCCGAAGAATGGGCCGACTTCGGCTGGATGACATGTTACGCGGGGCCGCCTGAAAGCGCTGTCAAAGCCATGCGAGAGCGTACAGTTGCGCAGAATATAAACCCATACTCGCCCGACCTTATCACCCCTCTCAGGAACGCCTGCGCCGAGATGAAATTCGGCCGCGAGCGGAGCGCTGATTTCGAGGTCATAGGCACCGAGGGCAGCCAGGCGGCGATATCATATGTTCTCCAGACGGTGATCAATCCCGGGGACGAGGTGATAATCACCGACCCGGGCTACTTTCATTTCGAGTCTTCGATACTCATGGCCGGCGGGAAGCCCGTGAGGATACCGCTCGGAAAGGGGAACGGTTACAGGCTCGATCCCTCGGAGGTCGAGACGCGCATCACACCACGGACGAAAGTTTTGATAGTGTGCGATCCGCTGAACCCTTTCGGCACCATCCAGACGAAGGACGAGCTCGTAGCTCTCACCGAGATCGCAGCCAGCCGCGGGATAATCGTAATCAACGACATCACGCACGACACGCAGCGGATAGATCCAGAAGCACGGCACTACCCCATGACGGCGCTTTACAAAGATACGAACACCGATAACGTCCTCTGCACCTTCAGCCTCTCACACGGCTACGGGATGGCGGGCGTAAGGATAGGGTTTCTGGCAGGGAACACAGAGCTCGTGCGCGCGTGCCTCATAACCAAGACCTCCCTCACGCGGCTCAATACGAATCTCGTCGCCCAGTACGGCGCTCTCGCCGCGCTCGGAGACCGCGCGTACGTGAAACGGTCGCAGGAAATAATCAGGCGGAATTTCGCCCTCGTGAAGGAAATCGTCGCGGGTACTGACGGCGTATCGATTCCCGTCGAGCCCCGGTACGGCTTCTCGATGGTGATAGATGTCTCGGGGACGGGCGTGACGGCGCAGGAGCTCACTGTGTCGCTCTTCAAGCGAAGAGTCGCCGTTTATCCCGGCGACGGGCTCGGCGACGTCGGCGCGGAGCGATTCGTCAGGCTCAATATCTCGAGGCCTGACCTCCGAGCGTTCAGTAAGCTCCGGGAAGCGCTCCCCGAGGCAATCGCAGAGGCGAGGAGCGGCTCTTACAGAGAGGCGCTGATAGATTTCTTCTCGCGGAGAAAAACCGCCCGGGCGAAGACGATACTCGAACATATAAAGGGCGGGTCATGAACCTTAAGGCAGGCATCCTCAATCTAGTCGGCAATACGCCGCTCGTACGGCTGAACAGCGTCACGAGAGAACTGGAAAGCGAGATATACGCCAAGCTCGAATTCTACAATCCGAGCGGGAGCGTGAAGGACAGGGTCGCAAAATATATCGTCGAGGACGCCGAGCGGAGCGGCGCGTTAAAGCCGGGAGATACTATCGTCGAGGCCACGTCCGGGAATATGGGTGTCGCGCTCGCCCTCGTCGGCGCGGTCAAGGGTTATAAATGCGTGTTCACGCTCCCAGAATCCATAAGCACCGAAAAGATACAGGTGCTCAGGCTCTACGGGGCCGAGGTGGTGCTCACGCCGAAGGGGCTTCCACCTTCAGACGAGAGAAGCTGCTACAAGGTCGCACACAAAATAGCCCGCGAGCGCGGCGCATTCTACGTGAACCAGTACTTCAACAAGCTCAACCCAGAGTCACACTATAAAACGACGGGGCCCGAGATATGGCGCGATACCGGCGGCGATGTGAACGCCGTACTTTGCGGTATGGGGACCGGCGGCACAATAACCGGTATCGGCAGGTATCTAAAGGAGATGAGGCCTGACGTCAAGATAATCGGCGTCGAGCCGGTCGGGTCCGTTTTCCAGGGCTATAGCCGCGAAGGCGTCCTGGGGGAGGCTTCGGCCTTCGACATAGAGGGTATCGGAAAGAATTTCATACCGAGCGTGGTCGATTTCGGCTGCATCGATGATGTGATCCAGGTGCGCGAGGCGGATGCGCGGAGGATGGTTTACGAGCTCGTAAGGCGCGAAGGGATTCTCACCGGCGAATCGAGCGCCGCTGTCGTGGCGGCCGCGCTCGTCTACGCGGCCCGCGCGAATGGCCGGGGGCGTATCGTCGCCGTCCTTCCGGACACGGGGCTCAAGTACCTCTCCAGGTATGCGGCGGCGCTGTGACTCCGGTATCCTGTTAACCGAAATGAAAAAATCCCCGGGATACGACGCGAACGCCCTCGCCGGAAAGTACGGCTCGCCGCTCTTCGTGGCCTCGGCGGAAACCATTACCACTAACCTTGAAACCTTCAGACGCAAATTCTCGTCCCGATATCCGAAGGTCGCCGTCTCCTATTCGTATAAAGTTAATTCCATACCCGGGATCCTCGAAATGATACACAGGGACGGCACGTGGGCCGAGGTCGCGTCCGGCTTCGAATACGGGCTCGCGCGGAAGCTCGGCGTCCCCGGAAGCTCAATCGTATTCAACGGCCCGTATAAAACGAGGGGAGAGCTGGAAACGGCGCTCGACGAAGGGGCGCTCGTTAACATCGACAACCGCGACGAGCTCGAAATCCTCAAGAGCGTAGCAGCAGAGAGTAAAAAAGAGCTGGCGGTCGGAATCAGGATAAGCACCGACGTCGGCATAAACCAGCTTCCGGACAGGTTCGGATTCAATCTCGAATCGGGTGAGGCCGAGGCAGCCGCCGGGGAGTGCGCCGCAGCCGGTATCAGGATCGCCGGGCTTCACATACATCTCACGAGCTACATCATAAGGCCCGGCGGTGGTGAAGGCTCTCCCGCAAAGGACATAGAGCTCATCTGGCCGAAAAACCCCGAGGCGTACAGAAAGGCCGCGGAGAATCTCGCCCGTCTGGCGGGGGACCTGTGGGATCGTCACGGAATAAAAATAGAATACATAGACATGGGCGGAGGGTTTCCAGCGGTTGACGCGCTCGGCCCTTACGTCGAATCCGTCACAGAACCACTCCTCGAAAGGTTCGGAGAAGACGAGCTTCCCCTTCTCATACTAGAGCCCGGGCGCGCCGTCGTAAGCGACGCGGTCGATCTCGTCGCGACTGTCGTCGCGTCAAAAGACATACCTGGCGGGAGGCGCTCCGTCGTAATCGACGCAGGCGTGAATCTTCTCCCGACCTCATTCTGGAGATACCAGGCAGTCGAGCACGCGGGAGAACCCAAGGGCGATCTCAGGGAAACGATTGTCTACGGCCCGCTCTGTCTCCAGACGGACATCATAACGAGGGCAAGCCTCCCGGCGCTTTCGCCCGGCGACAGGCTCGTAGTCAAAAACGTCGGCGCTTACAATATACCGCAGTCGGGCACGTTCATATTCCCGCGTCCGCCGATCGTCCTAATCGAAAACGGTGAGCCGCGAGTCGTAAGGGAGCGCGAGACGATCGAGAGCGCGTTTTTTTAATAAACACCCTGCGTTTTTTCTTAATATGGCCTTAACAATTCCTGCTTATAATAGTGCCGCAGATTTATAATTATCAAGCGGAGGTATGGAGATGAGCACAGAATCCGGTGCAAAGCAGTTGGTGGGTTATTCCTTTCTCGTTGTCTTTGCAAACGACGGCACTATTAGCGAGGAAGAGCTTAAAATGCTCAAAAGCATAGCTCTCGAGGATCATGTTATCGACGAGGACGAGAGGCGCGTCCTGAGGACGATATTCGCCCGCGTCGAAAACACACAGCTTGCCCCCGAAGTCAGCGAGGACATAAAGAGATTCAGACAGAAATACGATATTTAGCGGACCGTGTCCGCTGACAGCCGACGGATGCACCACTGTTGCTTTAATCGCTTTTTGTGCGTCCGTCGCTTAAATCTTAACGTCGAAAAACACATGTGGACCGTGTTCGCTGGCAATCGACGTAGCGCTGACGGCGCTATAATCTCCCTTCGTGAATCCATTTTCCTCTCCCCGACAAATAGCGCTATAATTCACATTTAGCATCGAAGGCCCGGAGAAATCGTGAGCGCTGGAAACGCATTAACGAGATTAAGAGAGAGACTCCACGACATCATATTCGAATCGAATACCGCCGCCGGGAGGATCTTCGACAAAGTCCTGATGGTCTGCATAATCGCGAGCGTTTGCGCCGTCATGCTCGACAGCGTGACGTCCGTCTCCGAGAAATACGGCCGTCTCTTTTACGTTCTCGAATGGGTGTTCACTATAATCTTCACGATCGAATACATTCTCCGTCTCCTGACGGCGAAGTGGCCGCTCAGGTACGCGACGAGCTTCTTCGGCGTGGTCGACTTACTAACTGTAATCCCGACATATCTCGACCTTCTCTTTCCGGGGACGCGGTTCCTTCTCGTCATCAGAATTCTCCGGGTCCTCAGAATCTTCAGGATCCTCAAGCTGACAAGGTACGTCGGCGAGGGCGATCAGATCATAGCCGCGCTCAAGGCGAGCCTGCAGAAGATAACGGTCTTCCTCTTTGCTATACTCGTGATAGTTGTCGTGCTGGGTTCCATGATGTATCTCGTCGAGGGAGCCGGAAACGGGTTCACGAGCATCCCGCGGAGCATCTACTGGGCGATAGTCACCATCACAACTGTAGGCTACGGCGACATATCGCCGCAAACGCCTCTCGGCCAGGCCATATCCGTCGTTATAATGGTGGTGGGCTACAGCATCATAGCAGTTCCGACCGGTATAGTGGGCGTCGAGTTCACGAGGGCCTTCAGCAAGCGCGCGGGAGAGGTTCTGGCATGCGCCGGATGCGGAAAGGAGGGGCACGACGAAGACGCATCTTACTGCAAGCATTGCGGCGGACGGCTTTAGATGTTTCGGCCGGTTATTTCTGATACTCCGTGAACAGCGAATTGTATACATGGTATCCGTAGCAGCATCGTATCGCTTCATGTGCGAAACCGGCCTGAAAAATATATATTAGTTTTAACAGTGAGTTACATCGCCGATGTCGAAATAATCTTACTTCTGGCACGATATTTGCCCGTTTTTATGTATCGTCCGGTATGATGTCCGGGACAGTTTCGGCCCCTAAAATCGAGTGAGATAACGATAGAATCAGCGATCTGTATAGACGGGTATTTCGGGCGGGTGTCGGCATCGCGGCAATTTGCCCAAATGCGCGCAATTATATAGAATAATTCGTGTAGGGCCGCCAACTCTGGCAGAACTTTCATACCAGGGCTAATATCTAACGGAGGTAACGGGATACATTATGGAAGTTAAGGTAAAGAAGAAGTCCATGAGGGAGATCAAGGAAGGGCTCCCCAAGGTTGTAAGGGAAGAGCTCGACGACTACGAGGGAAAGGTCGAAGACTATCTGGCGGGGCTCGTCGGAGAAATAAAATTTCAGAAATACCGCCTTCAGCTCGGTACCTACGCCCAGCGCCAGGAAGGCGTCCAGATGCAGCGTATAAAGATCCCGTTCGGGGGTATGAGCTCGGACCAGGTGAGGCGCCTTGCGGACGTCGCCGACAAGTATGCGGGGGGCTTCATTCACCTCACGACACGCCAGGACGTGCAGCTCTATTTCATAACCATAAGAAACGTGCCTAACATGATGCGCGAGCTGGCCGATGCCGGCATCACGACGCGCGAGGCCTGCGGCAATACTGTGAGGAACGTCACGGCATGTCACCAGGCCGGCGTTTCCCCGACCTCTTCGTTTGATGTAACGCCCTACGCCGAGGCTTTTAAAGAGTTCATGCTGAGAAACCCCATATGCCAGAACATGGGCAGGAAATTCAAGGTCTGCTTCGAGGGCTGCCAGGACATAGACCACGCCGGCGTCAGGATACACGACCTCGGCTTCAGGGCCCGTGTGAGAGAGGTGGACGGAAAGCCGCAGCGCGGCTTCCAGGTCTATGTAGGCGGAGGCCTCGGCGGCTCGCCTTCGCTCGGCGTCCTCTGGACGGAGTTCCTGCCTGTTGAGGAAATGCTGCCGTTCTCGGCGGCCGTCGTACGCGTATTCGACAGGTACGGCGAGCGGAAGGTCAGGATGAAGGCCAGAATGAAATTCCTCGTAAGGTCCCTCGGCTGGGAAGAGTTCAAAAAGAGGGTCGAAGAGGAAAGGGCCGGGCTCGATGTCGATCCCGCCTGGAACGACTATATCAAGGAAATACCGGAAAACGAAACGCCGCCCGCATATAATCCCGGGCTCATTCCGCAGGCGCCGGAAGGCATAGAGAACGATCCGGGATACATCGAATGGAGGGAGCTCAACGTGCTCCCGCACGCGCTTCCAGACTATGCGATGGTGAATATAAGGATCCATCTCGGCGACATACTGAGCGACAAGGCCAGGGCCGTAGCGGAAATAGCCGACGTATTCTCGGCAAGCGAGGTCAGGGTAACAATTCTACAGAACCTTATTTTAAGATGGGTTCCGAAGAGCGCACTCCCGGCCCTCTACGCGGCGCTCAGGGACGCAGATCTTGCCGAAACCGGCGCTGACACGTTCAAGGACGTCGTCGCATGCCCGGGCGCGGATACATGCCGCCTCGGCATAACGTCGGCCAAGGGACTCGCCGGGGAGCTTACAAACAGGATGACGAACGGTCTCGCTCAATATAAGGAGCTTACGAAAGACCTCAGGATAAAAATTTCGGGCTGCCCCAACTCCTGCGCCCAGCATGTCGTCGCGAGCATAGGGTTCCAGGGGGCTTCCCTGACAAAAGACGGAAGGAACGTGCCGGCGGAGCAGGTGTTCATCGGTGGCGGTCTTTACGGCGACGATACCCGCCTCGCGACTTCCATAATAAAGGTTCCGACCCATAACGCGCCTAAGGTGGTAAAGCACCTGATCGAGCTTTACAGGGACGAGAGGCAGGGCGACGAGCATTTCGACGTCGTCATGGAAAGGCTCGGCCGCGACAGGATAAAGGACGAGATAACGCAGTTCACAGACATACCATCTTTCGAGGAAGACCCGTCTTTTTACGAAGACTGGGGACACGAAAACAAAAAGTTCGAGCTGCTGAAGGGTATGAAGGGAGAGTGCGCCGGCGCTACCGTCGAAGAGAAAGTTCCCGATTTCGCCACGGCGCAGAAGCGCATTCAGCAGTCCGAGGCCCTTTTGACGCACGGCGAATACGCGGCCTCTATCAGGGAATCGTATCACGCATGCTCGGACAGCGCGCACGTCCCGCTCTACACGAAGCTCGTCGATCCGTTCAACGTCGAGCAGACGATGTGGGAGTTCGAAAACCTCCTCGTCAGGACGGGCGAGGCCGCCGGGAAATGGATGGATATCTCCATCACGTTGAAGGACCTCGCCGGGCAGGAGCCGACGGAAGAGCTAGCGGCCAGGATGCTCGGCATAGCGAAGGAGATTTACGCCGAGTGTGAGCGCGTTCAGGCGAATCTCACCGCAACGACTAAAAACTGAAGAAATAAAATTTTCTCATGCCCGGTCCCCGGCCTCTTAACGAGAGCACGGACCGGGTATTTTTTTATTATTCAAACGGTGCGTCGTCCGGCGCCAGAGTAAAGGCTAGAGGCGGAGGAGATACCTTATGTACATTCCCGGTACTAAATTCAAGGTGGTATTGCCCATAAAGCTGGGGGAACAGGAATACGCCTCCGGCCTCGCAGGCGAGATAGAGGGAAGCGTCACCAAGATGGTCGGCAAGGCCTACAGGGTAAAGTTCGAGGACGGAAGGACGGCCGAAATACACATGGTGATTATGAATAACCAGACGGAAATAATAAAGGAGTAATTACCGATCTACTGACAGTGGTAACGCTGTTTAATTTACGCCGCTGCTCGCCATGTCGACGCTTCTTCCCTTCGATTGAAGGAGCGCGTTCTGAAGTATCTGATCGAGCCCGTATATGTCCTTGTGGAAGTTCACCGTTCCGTCGTCGGCCCACGCCGTGAAATAGAGTATATAAACTGACAGGGGGGCCTGGAGGTGGAGGGTCCTCGTTCTGCCGCTGTTGATCGCTTTTTCTATGGTGTCGTGATTCCACTGCGCGGCGGGAGCCATAACGAACTCCGCAAGCTCGTAGGGCCTTTCGACCCTTATGCATCCGTGACTGAAATTCCTCTGTGCGCGCTTGAAGTAACCCCTGTTCGGCGTGTCATGCAGATACACAGAGTGCCTGTTCGGGAAGAGGAATTTTATCCTGCCGAGGGGATTCGCCGGCCCCGGGTTCTGCCTGAGCCTGTAGTTCCCCGAGAGCACTTTCGCTACATACTCCTCCTTTGCCAGGGCGATCGCTTCTTCGTCGGCGCCTTTGGGCTCGCTGTACTTGAGCCCCACGGCCTGGATGTTTTTTCTTTTCATGTAGTCCGGGTCGGCCTTTATGCTCGGCGCAATGTCGTCCTTGAATATGCTCGGCGGAATATTCCAGTAGGGGTTGAGCTCGATATGCGTCATCTGCTCACTGAATATTGGGGTATTCCACTCCGGCTTCCCGACGACTATACGCATGTCGAGGATGTCGCTGTTATTCTCGACGGCGTAGAGGTGAAAATTCGCTATGTTGACGAGAATGTATTTCGTTCCGAGGTTCTGCGGCAGAAGTCGCCACCTTTCCATCGTGAGCTCTATCTGGTTCACCCTCACGCTGGCCGTCACGTTGAGCGATTCGTATGTTGAATCCCCGACGACGCCGTCTACGTAAAGACCGTTCCGCTCCTGGTACTTTCTGACGGCCTGATCGAGCGCCTGGTCGAACACGTCGTTCGAGAGGTCCGCGCCGTCGAGCTCGCCCGTTACTGCGAGCCTCTGCTTGAGGGCCGTAACCCTCGGACCGCGGGCCCCTTTCTGGAGCTTCGGCCCCGGCGGGATGGGCTGCCATCCGCCCGCGGCTTCGAGCTGCCTGTATCTCTCGAGCGCGGTTCTCAGTTTTCCGTATACGGGATATTGGGGAAACAGTCCGTTGAGCGTTTCTTTAACATTGCCTTCCGAAGCGGCCTTCGCCATGAGGGCTCCGAGATCGATCCGCCTCTCGCCGAATATGAGCTCCATGTCTATCTGCTCGGGCGTGATCTGCCCGTAATAAATATCGTTCGCGTATGTCAGGAATGAATTAGAAAAGAGCACGTCGAGCTCGGCGAGGTCCGCGGTATCGGCCTTGTTCCCGGCCGATTTGACCCTCGCGAGCACCGCCTCCATCTGCGTGAGGCCGTAGTCTTCGGGGTTTAGTCCTTCGTAATAACTGGCCTTTACGGCTTCGACCAGTTGGTCGGCCTGGCGGGGGTTGCCGTTATCGTCTATCCAGACCGCTTCGTAGGCGCGCTTCTGGTAAAAGCCCGGCAGGGCTGGGCTTAATCTCATGTTCCTGCCGCCGGCGGTGATGCTGCGTGAAGCGGCGGAGGCCGTGACCTTATGGTTTATCGCGTTGCTAAGCCGCACCTTTTGGGAAGGGTCGTGTACGGCGGCGGGCGGGGTTTCAGGCTCGACGGTCGTTTGCTGGCTGGCCGGAACGCATGCCAGGAGCGCCATCTTTACCGAAAGCGCAAGTATCAGTACGGAAATACCTTTTCCGGTTATATTCCGAAATCTCCCCATCTTTTTATCCTTTAAACCAGACGGCCTAACCAAAATTAATCTTTATAACCCCGTAAAATTAATGATAACTGATATTTACGCCGGTGTGAATTAAAAATACGCTCGACCGGCCACGCATTATTATAATGTCAAAGTTATATTTCGGCTATCCGGTATATCAATTAAGGCGTGTTTCGATCATAAAATTTTCGTGTCCGGCGTCAGGCTTAGGCCCTTGAAAAGGAGATCGGAA
>PJQE01000101.1_pt1 | contig 11652 bp, 11 predicted proteins | sample 1503751 | NCBI WGS metagenome assembly PJQE01 (sample SAMN07775948, study PRJNA414020) | Biofilm metagenome, whole genome shotgun sequencing project. | reverse complement strand
CGAAAGCATCGGGAAAGTCGCCTTCGCAACTGCTGCTGATCTCGACGAGGCGCTGGATACTGCCGCGCGCGGGCTCGAAGAGTGGCGCGCGGTCGCCCCCTGGCAGCGCGGAGCGATCCTGAAAAACGCCGCCGATCGGCTCCGAGCCGACATCGATTCCGTGGCACGCGTTATCACCCGGGAACAGGGCAAGCCTCTCGCCGAGGCGAAGGCCGAAGTCGCGCGTTCGGCGGAGTTTCTGGAGTGGGGCGGGGAGCAGGCTCGGCGCATCACGGGCCGCACGCTTCACGGCCGACAGGCCGGCAATCGCATCGAAATCGAGACTCATCCAATCGGAGTTGTCGCCGCCTTCACGCCGTGGAACTTTCCGATGGCGTTGGCCGCCAAAAAATTCGCCGGCGCGCTCGGCGCCGGGTGCTCAATCATTTGCAAGCCCTCCGAGGAAACCCCGGGATCCGTCCTGACGATGGCAAAGGCGCTGCTCGATGCAGGCCTGCCACCCGCCGTAATTGGCATTGTGTTCGGCAAGCCCGAAGAGATTTCTTCCTACCTGATCCCCGCGCGGGTCGTCGCCAAAATCACCTTCACCGGATCTATCCCCGTCGGCAAGCAATTGGCCGCCGCAGCTGGCATGGTCATGAAGCCCGTAACGATGGAGCTGGGCGGTCATGCTCCAACGATCGTTTGCGACGACGTCGATCCGGAAATGGCCGCGGACGTTCTTGCCAGGGCGAAGTTCGCAAACTCGGGCCAAATTTGTCTCTCTCCGACGCGCTTCTTCGTGGAGGAAAAGATCCACAAACGCTTTACGGCCCGCATGGTGGAGCATGCCAAAACATGGCGGGTCGGCGATGGACTGGACCCTGCGACGCAGATGGGCCCCCTCGCGAACGAACGCCGCATCCAGGCCGTCTCGCGCCTGGTGGAGGATGCGCGCGGCCGCGGAGCGACCATCGCCGCGGGAGGCCAGCGTATCGGAAATCAGGGCTTCTTCTACGCACCGACCGTGATGACGGACGTTCCGGAGAGTGCCGAGATTCTCCATTCGGAACCATTCGGCCCGATCGTGCCCATCCTCCCGTTTTCGCAGGAGGACCGCATGCTCGAGCAGGCCAACGGCCTGGAATACGGACTTTCGGCCTATGTATTCACCAACGACGCGACACGTCAGCGCCGTCTGAAGGACGCACTACATTTCGGAACCGTAGGATTGAACGAATTCGTGACGCACCTGCCGGAAGTACCTCTCGGCGGATGGAAGGAAAGCGGCTTCGGCACCGAGGGTGGAACGGAGATTCTCTCTCCCTATCAGAAAACCAAGTTCGTAAGCGCCTGGTGACGGGACGATGCCGCAGCCATGTCACGGTCCGCGCGCCCGGCTGTCAGCCTTTTGAAAGAGACGATACCGACGAAGGCAGGTAACGCGGCGAATGTTTGGTCGACTCGAGAAAGTCGCTCAATTGACCAGGTGACATGAGGTCGTTCGGCGCCGTGTGAGAGCACGGAGACCTTCGTTCATCAGGCTCTCATCGATGATGACGTCGACACGCACCTGGCGCCACCATCGCCAATTAGAGCCGGCGTTCGCTGTCCTGCAAGAGCCGATGATCCGGCAGCACGTCTGGGCCAGCGTCAGACGATCGATCATCGTTTTCGATGGCTTCCGCTTCAACTCCGGGCGTGCGCAGGCGATGCAGAAGTTCATCGCTTCGTTCGAGCCCGGTGCGCATGATGGGAAAAGCGCCGTCCGGCGTGAGGACAAAATCGATGGATTCCGAGGGAGGAATGCAGCCGGCCGCAAAGGAAATGAAAGCATCGCGCAAGTGAGCCCACATACGACGTGTTTCCTCCTGGCGCCCTTGCGACATGCGGCCCACGAGCCAAAGAAACAGTTCTTCTATAGCAGAACTAACATAGTCCGCCACGAGCGGCAAGAAGACCGCGACCCTCGTGACAAGAGACGTGGCAGCAAAGACCGGAGTCTCTCGCGAGACTCCGGCAAGTCAGTGGGAGGAAACGCCCTAGGGCGATTGCCGCCATTTGCCAGCCAATTTGGCTGAGCTCCGCTGGCGGCTGCGGATCCAGTTCGGCAAACGCTTCGAACAGCGCAGCGAGCAGGCCTTAGAGCGAGCGATCTCCTGGGCCTGGGCCTGGGCCTGGCTGGACCTGGACCTGGGCCTGCACCCGCAATGGGCTAGACGGTCCGTCCCCCGTCTACCGGGAATTCCACTCCCGTGATGAACTCCGCTTCGTCCGATGCCAGGTAAACGGCCGCGGCAGCGACGTCCGACGGACGACAAAGGCGACCAAGCGGCACGCTGGCGACGAACTTCGATCGGCTCTCCGGCGTGTCTGGCACTCCCAGCAACGCTTCCAGGAGAGGAGTTTCGTCGGCTACCGGGCAGATCGCGTTGACGCGAATATGCCATGGCGCCAATTCCACCGCGAGCGAACGGGACATAAGGTTCACCGCTCCTTTCGACGAATTGTACCAGGTCAGGCCAGGCCGCGGCCGGATGCCAGCTGTCGAGCCGACGTTCAAGATTGCTCCACCGCCGGCATCCCGCATGATCGGGACGGCCGCCTGAACGAAGTGAAAGATCGACTTGACGTTGACGCGGAAGACGCGGTCGAACGATGCCTCGTCAGTCTCGAGCAGCGGCTGATTGCGGTGCGTCGTGCCGGCGTTGTTGACCAGGATATGAGGGGCACCGAACCGCCTGAGCGTCTCGGACACGACCGCGGAAACATCGGTGGCGGAACCGACGTCGGCCGTCACCGCGATGGCGGCCCGGCCGATTTCGCGAGCGACCCGTTCAGCAGCGTCTTCGCGAAGATCCGCGACGACCACCCGAGCGCCTTCCGCAGCGAAGCGTCGGGCGATCGCCTCGCCGAACCCCCCTCCTCCACCGGTCACGATTGCGATCTTGCCATCCAACCTCATGCGCTTTCTCCCTCAACCTGAATTCATACTGGGCCGGTACCCGTCGTCTCACCGCGCTCGATCACGAAGGTGGTATCGACCAGGCTCTTGAGAAGATTCGGACTGGATTCGGTGATCAACATGGCGACGTCGGGAAGAGCTGACCGCAGACGCCGCAACGCGTCGACGTAGCGAAGGGCCAAGGCGGGAGCGAGTCCCTGCAAAGGTTCATCGAGAAGGATGGCACGCGTACCTACCATCAGGGCGCGGCCAAGCGCCACCATCTTGCCCTGGCCACCGGACAGGCCGGCGGCCTTGCGGGCGGCAAGATCACGAAGTTCGGGAAGCAGTTCGAAAACCGCTTGGAGCCGCCGCTCGCATTCCTTGTTGGGCAGGCCGAGAACCTGCGCCGGCAAAAGCATGTTGTCCCGCACGGTGAAACTGCCGAACAGGTTGCGCTCCTCCGGCGCGTAACCGACACCGAGCGCGCACCTCTGGTGAGCCGGCACGTCCCCGCAGTCCTTGCCGTCGATCGAAATCTTCCCTTCGCGTACCGGCGCCAGCCCCATTAGCGCACGCAAGGTCGTCGTCTTTCCCGCGCCGTTCCGCCCGATCAGTGCCACGCGCCCTCCCGCCGGCACCGTCAACGAAACGTAACGCAACACTCGCGCGCCGGCGATGTCGGCACAGACGCCGTCAAGCTGCAGCATGGTTGCCTGCCTCGGTTTCGATTCCGATCACGTCACGCAGCACGTTGGGATCGTTCAGCACCTCGTTGGGCGGTCCGAGTGCCGCGATCTTCCCCTGGCTCCAGACGGCAACGCGATCGGCGAACCGGGAAACGACTTCCATGTCGTGCTCGACGAACACCGCTGTCACGCCGGCGGCGCGCAGCACGCGGACGAGCGTCTCGACGATTCCGATTTTTTCCGATGCCGCAACGCCGCTCGTCGGTTCATCCATCAGGATGAGACGCGGCTTCAATGCGACAGCCATGGCGATATCCGTCAGTTTGCGTGCTCCCTCATTCAGTGTGTCGGCACGACGTTGCGCAATCTCCGCCAGTTCGAACTGAGAGAGAATGCCATCGGCCTCTTCGCGCCAAGCCGGTCGCATCAGCGGTCGAACGGGCGACCACAGCCCCTCACGGGCCGCGATCGCAAGCGCCACGTTCTCGGCCACGGTGTGTTCCAGGAAAAGTTGAGGCAGCTGGAACGAACGCGCGATGCCGAGACCAACCAGGCGACGTGGCGCCAAGCCAAGTATCGGCTGGCTGTCGTAGTGAACTTCGCCGGCTTGCGGCGTGAGATAGCCGGTCACCATGTTGATGAACGTCGTCTTGCCAGCGCCGTTCGGTCCTATGATGGCTAGAAACTCGCCATGCCGGACATCGAGATCGATGCCGTCCGCGGCCTTGACGCCACCGAAAGCGAGCTTCAGCCCTCTTGCCGAAAGAAGAATCATGCTCGGCGTCCTCGCATGATGAGCGCCCGGCCCATTCCCCAGAGGCCGCCAGGCGCGAACAATATGACCAGCAACAGCACCGTTCCGAGGATCATCTGCCAGGCGTCCGCCACGAGCGCAGTTGCATATGTCCGCGTCAGCTCGTACGCGAGCGCACCAAGGAAAGGCCCCAAGACGCTGCCCGCGCCGCCAAGGATCGCGATGAAGACAAGCTCACCGGATGCGGTCCAATAGGCGAGCGCCGGCGTCACGTGGCGCGTGGAGAGAGCAATCAAGACCCCACCGCAGCCAGCCATGAAAGCCGAAATCACGTATGCGGAAAGCAGGACGCGGCGCGCAGGCACACCCATGAATTCAAGCCGGGCTTCGCGTGTCTTCAACGCCGACAGCGCGCTGCCCATCGGTGACGCCAGATACCTCTTCACGAAGGCGCCGAATCCGATCGCAAGCACGAGCGCTAAAGCGAGAAGGGCCCAGGACTGCTGCTCCGGCGAAAGAGAAGCTCCTGCAAACGTCGTGGCGGGTACCCGGATTCCATCTCCACCGCGCGTTATTTCATAGAACTTGTCGATCACAGAGTAGAAGACCATGCTGAACGCCAGGTTCAGCATGCCAAAGAAGATGGCGCGGTATCGGGAGACAAACAGTCCGATCACAAGCCCTACCGAAGCCGCGACGAAGGCAGCGAGCGGCAAGAGCACGAGGACCTCCGGAGTGCGAGCCGCTCCGAATGCGACGACATACGCGGCAAGAGACAGATAAAGCGCGTGGCCGAAGCTCACCTGCCCGGCGCGCAGCAAGAGCAGGATACCGAGAACAGCCAATCCCTTGGCGAGCGCAATAGTCATCACGAAGCGCAGCCACGGCACTGCCCACGAAAGCGCGAGAATTAGCGCCGCTGCGAGCAGCGCCAGAGCAAGATCGGCGTAACGGTTCATATCCGTCGGGTCTCCGGGACGGCGAACAGCCCCTGGGGACGAAGCAACAGCACCGACACCATGATGATGTAGGGCACGACTACTTCGAACTCGGGAGCAAAATAGACGGCGAGCGATCGACCGAGCCCAATCATGAGCGCGGTGAGAGCCGCACCCTCGATCTGCCCGAGCCCGGCGGTTGCGACCACGGCGAACGAAAGCACGATGGTCGAGGCGCCGATCCCCGGCACGAGCGAAGTCGTCGGCGATGCGAGCGCTCCACCCAACGCAGCAAGCGCCGCGCCCGCCGTGAACGTCAGGAGCATGACCTTTCCGGCATTGATCCCCATTGCCCGCGCGGCCTCCCGGTCGACCGTCACGGCGACGATCATTCGGCCCGCGAGCGTACGACGCAGGAACCAGGCGAGCCCGACGAGCGTCACCAGCGCCACGCCGGGTAGCAGGTACAGCTGGTAGGCCGTGAACGGAATCACATCCGCTCCAAAGGCTACATCGACCGTGCCCAACACCTTGACCGGCGTATCAGACACGACGGGTTGCACGCCCCAGACGAGCTTTTGGAGATCCTCGAGGATCATGAACAGCGCAAAGGTCACCAGGAGCTGGAGAACTTCCTCCTGCCCCTGCATGCTGCGCAGCAGGCGCTCGATCGGAGGGCCCAGTATTGCCCCTACGATGGCGGATGAGACGACGAGTAGCGGCAGTGATAGCCACGGCGCCATGCCCCGAGCCATCAGAAAGAGGCTCAGGGACGCTGCCGCATAACCTCCGATCGCATAGAGACTGCCATGCGCGACGTTCAGTACGCGCATCACACCGAAGACCAGATTGAGCCCCACCGCGACCATGAAAACGGCCGCGGCATACGACAGTCCGTCCAGCATCGCCAGACCAAGCAACATTCCGTTGTCGCCGAACCAACTCATGATCGCAACTAACCTTTGGACGCGATCGGCTGCGGGACCCGTGAAAGAATGTCGGGCTCGAGGGTCTTCAGCCAGTCGAAACTCATTTTTCCGACCGGCGTCGTGACCATCTCTCCCGGGAAGACGACCATGTCGGAGAGAATCGGGAACGGATATTTCGGATCCATGGTCGTCGTACCGACCAGCATGTTCGCCAAACCTTGCCCATCCTCGCGGATTTTGACCGGGCTGGTGAGGGAGGGAAACTGAAGGCCTTTGAATGCGGCGGCGAGTTCCGCGTCGGTCGGCCAGGCGCCGCTTTTCATCGCCAAGGCCTTGTCATACGCCGCCTTCATTGCGTACACGGCCTGCGCCATGTGAAAACAGGGGTAGATCGGGTAGACACCGGTTCGCTTTCGGAAGTTTTCGGTAAACGCGGCAAGGCGCTTCGCATCTTCCGGCGCCGGGTGAAGAAACCAATGGTCGCCACGCGAACCGATGATATGGCCCGCCGGCAGATTCCTCCCGACGCGTTCGAGGGAGGATTCGCCGAGGGGCAAGACGAACAGGGAACGTTCGAGCAGTTTCCGCTCGGCTGCCTGGCGAATGAACGTGTCGAGATCGCCGCCCCATGAACCATTGAAAACGACATCCGGCTTCGTCGCGAGGAGTCGCGTCACCTCGGTGCAGTAGTCCGTCGCGCCGAACTTGGGAAACATCTCGGCAACGACACGGACACCCGGCTTGAGCTTCTCGACAACAGTCTTGAACATCGCCCAACTGTCCCGGCCCCAAACGTAGTCCTGATTGACCACGGCTACGGTCGAGAAGTTCGGCTTGTACTTGAGCAGGTAGAGCACCGGAGCGAGCACCTCCGGAGTGCTGTTGCCGATCGTGCGAAACACGTAGTCGTAGCGAGCTTCCTCGAAGATGCGCTGCGTGCTGCAGTCCCAAAGCAGCGTCGGGCGCTTCATTTCTTCTGCTATCGGCGCGCAGGCCAGGCAGTCCGCGGACGAGATTGCCGCAAACATCAGATCGACCTTTTCGCTCTGCATGAGGCGGCGATATTCCGCGACGAAATGATCGACGCCCGGCCCTTCATCAAAGAAGATCGGACGAAGCTTCACTCCGCCGATGCCACCTGCAGTGTTGAGCTCCTCGAAAAGGAGTTCGGCCGCGTGTTTGGCCGGCACGCCGAACACGCTCGCGGGACCGGAGAGATATGTTGCGATTCCGACCTTGATTTCCGTCGGCTTGGCCGACTGAGCTTGTACGCGGCGGCCCGACAGCGCCAGTGCACCAATGCCGATTGCGCCGAGCGCAGCCCGCCGGGTCAACGCGTTCGAGTTCGTGAAGTCCTTGTTGGCCATCGCTTCCCTCCTTGTGTGTGTTGCCCCTTGTCGGCGAGCAGCGCATTGCTCGTGCGGGTTCTTTTAAAGAAGACTTTTATCTTCTAAAGAAGATTGATTGTCAATGGAGCCGCAAGATTCGGAGCATCGCGGGTTCGCTAATCCGCCGCGCGCTGCCCCTGGCCCCCCTTCCCGATCATTCGCCTCGCGTTGGTAAGCCGGTCGTATTCCTCGCCGGAAAGGAAACCGAGGGAGAGCGCGGCCTCGCGTGGTGCACTCCCCTCTTCCAGAGCCCGCGCAGTGATCTGCGCTACCTTGTCGTACCCTAGAACTGGATTCAGGCTGGTCGTGAGCAGAAGAGAATTCGAGACATAGGAAGCCAGGCGCGCACGATCGACCGCCAGGCTCTTCACGAGTCGACCCGAAAATATCCGAGAGGCGTCGGCCAGAACGCGGATCGACTGCAGGACATTGTAGATGATCACCGGCTTTGCGACGTTCAACTCGAACGCACCGGCGGCTGCGGCCATCGTTACCGTGACGTGATTTCCCGCTGCTTGATAGGCCGCTTGGGCAAGAACTTCCGCCAGAGTCGGATTGCGCTTGCCGGGCATGATGGACGAGGTCAAGCCGTCATGCGGTATGACGAGTTCACCAAGACCGCAGCGCGGACCGGAGCCGAGGAGACGGATGTCGTTAGCGATCTTGACCAGGGAGATCGCGACCACGTTCAGCGCGCCAGACAATTCCGCGAGTGCGTCGTGGGCGGCCATGCCCTCGAATTTGCTTGGATTGGGCGAGAAATCGACGACGCTCAACAGGCTCACTTCCTCGCAGAAGGCTATGTCGAATCCCGCCGGAGCGTTGAGCCCGGTGCCGACCGCCGTTCCACCCTGCGGAAGCCGGACGAGACGCGGCAACGTATCCTCGATCCGCGCGATCCCGTTCGCGACCTGCCTTGCGAACGCGTCAAAGGCTTGGCCCATCGTCATGGGAACCGCGTCCATCAGATGGGTTCGGCCAATCTTGATAATGTCTTCGAACTCGGTCGCCTTTGCCGCGAGCGTAGCGTTCAATTCGGTCAACGCCGGAATCAGCCGATCCCGCAGTTCGAGTGCACTCGCCAGATGCATCACCGTAGGAAAGCTGTCATTCGAAGATTGCGAGCGGTTGACGTGATCGTTCGGATGCACCGGCGATTTCGTTCCGAGGGGCCTGCCAAGGCGCTCATTGGCGCGGTTCGCAATCACCTCGTTGGCATTCATATTCGTTTGCGTTCCCGATCCCGTCTGCCAGATCGTAAGCGGAAAATCCGCATCGAACTTGCCTTCCCGCACCTCCTCGGCCGCAGCCTCGATCGCCGCGGCGAGTTCGACCTCGAGGACACCCAAACAACGGTTCGCACGGGCCGCTGCGAGCTTCTGCAGTCCGAAGGCGCGGACCAGAGCGATAGGAAATCGCTCCTCTCCGATCGCGAACAATTCCAGGGCGCGTTGCGTCTGCGCACCCCAATATCGTTCGGCGGGAATCTCGATTTCGCCGAATACATCGCGCTCGATGCGAACCGGGCGTTCCAATGTCGTCATTGCTCGCTCGTCACGCCGGCGGCCTTGATGATCGGCGCCCACTTATCGATTTCGGAGCGAAGATGAGACGCGAGCGCGGCCGGCTTTGCACGTTCGGCGGAAACCGGCTCGGCGCCCAGTTGAGCCAGTCGATCCTTGACAACGCTATCCTCCAGCGCCGCATTCAGAGCGCCGACGAGCTTGTCGATCACCGGCTTCGGCGTACCTTTCGGAGCAAACAGGCCGTACCAGACCTTGTAATTGAAGTTCGGAAGACCAAGCTCGCTTGCCACCGGAAGGGACGGCAGCGCCGCCGCTTTTTTGCCTCCCGTCACGGCATAGGCCTTGACCGTTCCGCCCTGCACGTTGCCGACCACGTTGACGATCTGGTCGCACATGATATCGACTTGTCCCGCCATCAGGTCATTCATGGCGGGCCCTGCGCCGCGATAGGCGACCTGCGTCATCTTGGTGTTGGTGGCGGTTTGGAAGAGCAGCCCGCACAGATGCGCCGCCGAGCCGATGCCGGCATGGGCGTAGGTGACCTTGTCCTGGTTTGCCTTCACATGGGCGATCAAGTCGGCGAAGTTCGCCGCGGGCAAATCCTTCTTCGCCACGAAGACGGAAGGCAGTTCTACCACGAGACCGATCGGTTCGAAGTCCTTTACCGGATCGTATCTAAGATTGGGATACAGCGCCGGGTTCGTGGCATGGCTGATGTGGATTAGCAGAAGGTTATAACCGTCACCCGGCGAAGTGGCGACTTTCGCGCTGCCGATCGTGCCGCCGGCGCCCGACGTGTTGTCGACGATCACCTGCTGCTTCAACGAAGTGCTCATTCCCTGCGCGAGCAGGCGGGCTATCGTGTCGCCGGGCCCTCCTGCCGAGAAAGGCATGACCATCGTGATATGACGCGACGGATAGTCTTGCGCAGAAGCGCTCCCGCAGGTCGCGGCAATAAGCGCGAGCGCGATACCGGCCCACCGTTTCCTCATGACTACTCCCTGCTTCTTCCTTGGAGACTTAGTTCCGAGCGGGCCGCGCGAGCACATTGTCCGCACATCTCCGACTCGAACACGGTGCTGCCCACACTTCGCTCCCCTATTATATGTTCGAACATATCAATATGTTCGAACATATATGTCAAGGCCTTTCTTGACGAATCCGGATGGGTTTGCCCTTTCTGCGAAGACAAAGGAGGTCGGAGTGGTCACGCGATACGCCCACGTTGCCCGGGAGCTCATGCAGGCGATTTCCGATGGTCGCTACCCAGTGGGTTCGCTGCTGCCGAACGAGTTCGAGCTCACCGAACAGTTCGACGTCAGCCGATCCACGATCCGCGCGGCGATGCGGGAGTTGCAAGAAGCAGGCATCGTGAGCCGCAAGAGAAACGCTGGAACGCGCGTGGAGGCGTCGTCTCCCCAACACAACCGTGGAGGATTCACTCAATCACTGGGATCGATAGAAGCGGTCCAACAGTTCGGCGTGGAAACGGAGCGACACGTTCAACGTGTCGCGGATATCGTGGCAGACGAGCAACTGTCGATCGCTCTGGGGTGTCAGCCCGGACGGCGCTGGTTGCGGATTTCAAGTCTCCGCATGATCCCGGGTGACACAGCGAAGAAGCCGATTTGCTGGACTGACGTCTATATCGACGACGCCTTCGCACGCGAGGTCCGATCGAGAATGGACAGTCACCCCGACATCTTCGGCACTCTCGTGGAGAAGATATCGGGGCGACGTTTCAGCGAGATCCGCCAAGACATAAGCGCGGTCGGTGTCTCGCGCGATCTGGCGGAGCCCTTGAAGGTCGCGCCGGGCGCTCACGCGCTCTCGATCCGGCGTCAGTATCTATTCAGCTCGAACGAAATGGCAGAGGTATCGGTCAGCATACACCCCGCCGACAGCTTCAGCTACTCGATGCGGCTGACCCGTCAGCAACCGGAAGCGGGTTAAGCCCTACCTTGCTCGGCTCCGCGCTCGGAAGGATCGGTCCAATCGTGTCCTGCCCGGAGCAAGGCATAGGCGGTGGTCACGCCAGTTATCCCGGCTCCGCTGGAGGCTTTCCACTCTCCGAAGGAATGGAATGCCATTGGCACGGGAATGGGAACGTTGATCCCGACCATGCCGACCTTGATCCGGTGTACGTGCCTGATGAGTTATGCATTTTCCAAAGTAAGGTGCCGCGCCAAGACATCCGCCGACGAAGCCAGATCAGCAGTACTCCCGGTCCAGACCACGCGTCCCTCGTCCAGTATCGCGTGAGTATCGGCGACCGCGCGGCATACCTGTATGCTCTGTTCGACGAGAAGGATGGTCAGCCCCCGCGCCTTCAGGGAAATCATCAGTTCGACCAGTTGGTCGACGATTACCGGCGCGAGACCCTCGGTCGGCTCGTCCAGCAGGAGGACGCGCGGATTCGCCATCAACGCCCGGGCGATCGCGAGCATTTGCTGTTCACCCAGACAGTCGGCCAGCGGGCGACTTCCATCTCCTTCCAAGCGAAGG
>PJQE01000100.1_pt1 | contig 11662 bp, 7 predicted proteins | sample 1503751 | NCBI WGS metagenome assembly PJQE01 (sample SAMN07775948, study PRJNA414020) | Biofilm metagenome, whole genome shotgun sequencing project. | reverse complement strand
GGAGTATGCCGTCTGAGCCGACGCCGTAGTTCCTGTCGCAGAGGAGCCTCGTCGCGCCCGGCGTCACGGCGAAAGAGAGGGCCGATGAATCGAGCACGAAGTAGTCGTTACCGAGGCCGTGCGATTTTACGAATTCGTCCATAAACCTTTCCTTGTATTTTTTTAATTTTAACAGATTATCGGGACTAAAGGAGGAAAAACGCCGGGCGGCCGATTATTCCAGCAAAACCCTGCTCGTAAGGCCCGCGCTCCTGAGCCGAGAGGCCGTTCTTTCGGCTTCGTCCTCGTCCGAGAACCGCCCGACCCTTACCCTGAAGTATTCGCCTTCGCCCAGCCTTACCGTTTCGACGCGGACGTCGTCGAAGTCGGGGTCGAGCTGGCGCTTTAGGTACATGGCATTTCCCTGATCGCTGAACGAGCCCACCTGGACCGTATAATGAGGGTCGAAGTAGCTCGTGCCCGAGCTCCGCGCGGAGGGCGAGGAAATCACTTCGACCTTAACCTTGACCGTGCCCGGCCCGATCATGTCTATGGCCTCGGCCGGGGCGTGGGACAGGTCGATTATGCGCCCCTTCACGAAGGGGCCCCTGTCGTTTATCTCGACTACGACGTCGCGGCCGTTTTCGAGGTTGGTGACCCTGACCACGGTGCCCAAGGGAAGGGTTTTGTGGGCCGCCGTGTAGGCGTATTTGCTGAACCGCTCGCCGCTCGCGGCGAAGTTCTCGTGCTCATCTATGCCGTACCACGAGGCTATGCCTATTTGGGTAGAGCCTTCCTCTACGACGTACCCGCCCTCTTCGGGGGCTTTGGGTACACGTGGGGTGTCTACCGTTTTCTTAGCGCACGAGAAAGCGACTGGCAGAATCAGCAATAATAGAATGATTCTATTATTCATCATTCCTCGGCCCTGAACGAGTTCAGGGGGCCTCGGCGCCGCTACAGCGTGGAGCCCGGCGTCGAGCCGTCGGGGAAGGAGATGACCTCGATGCTCACCCTCGCCGTGCCCCTGCTCACTATTCCGAGCATGCTGGCGGCGGCGCGGGAAAGATCGACAATGCGGCTCTTGATGAATGGGCCGCGGTCGTTCACCCTCACGACGACCTCTCTACCGTTACGGAGATTCTTCACCTTTATTACGGTGCCGAAGGGAAGATCCCTGTGCGCGCCGGTGAATTCGTGCATGTCGTAGGACTCACCGCTCGCAGTTCTCTTTCCGTGGAACTGGTTTCCGTACCACGAGGCGTTTCCGTACTGGCGAAACTCCTGCGCTGAAACGTAAGACACAACCGGGAACAGACAAAACAGAACCGTTAACGTGACGATCTTTTTCATGAAACACCAAACGATAACGCGTAGGTTAGTTTTAAACTATTTTCACCGACTTTTCTTGAGATTGTCAAGGATTCGAATAAAATACTCCAAATTAAAAAAGGACCGCCAATGCACAGGATACCGGAAGATTTTTCGCTCATAAGAAGGCTCCCGCCATACGTTTTCACCATCGTAAACGACCTTAAATCGAAGGCGAGAGCGAGAGGAGAGGACATTATCGACCTCGGAATGGGCAACCCCGATCAGGCGACGCCCGATCACATAGTTAAAAAACTTTTAGAGGCGGCGGTCGATCCGAGGGCGCACAGGTATTCGGCTTCCGCCGGTATACCCAAGCTGAGGCGCGCTATAGCCGACTGGTACGAGCGGACCCACGGCGTCGAGCTCGACCCCGACAGCGAGGTTGTCGTCACGATAGGCTCGAAGGAAGGCATATGCCACCTGATGCAGTCCATACTCTCGCCGGGCGATACTGTAATAGTGCCGAATCCCGCATACCCGATACACATATATTCCGTCATAATATCGAGGGGCGACGTTCACAGCGTGCCGTTCAATATAGAATCGAGCCTTCTCGAAGGCATAGAGAAGGCGGTGAAAGAGACATGGCCGAAGCCGCGTGTGCTGATGATCTCATTCCCGAACAATCCGACGACGAAAGTCGTCGACCTCGACTTCTTCAGGGACGTATACGAGCTCGCGCGCGAGGCGGGGCTCATAGTCGTCCACGATTTCGCCTACGCCGAGCTCTGTTACGACGGTTACAAGGCCCCGAGCTTTCTCGAGGTGCCGGGCGCGAAGGAGCTCGGAGTCGAGTTCTATTCGCTCTCGAAGACCTACAACATGCCGGGCTGGCGGGTCGGGTTTATGGTCGGGAACGCGAGGATCGTCTCGGCGCTGAAGCGCATCAAGAGTTATATGGACTACGGCATATTCACCCCCGTGCAGGTGGCTTCAATAGCTGCATTAAACGGAAAGCAGGACTGCGTCGACGACATAAGGGAGTTTTACAAGTCGAGGCGCGACAAGCTCGTGGACGGCCTTTTGAAAGCCGGCTGGGAGATACCGAAGCCCAAGGGAACGATGTTCGTATGGGGCGAGATACCCGAGGAATACAGGAGCATAGGCTCGCTTGAATTCTCGAAGCTCCTCGTCGAGAAAGCCAAGGTCGCCGTGTCTCCGGGAATAGGCTTCGGGAATTACGGCGAAGGGCACGTGAGGTTCGCTCTCGTCGAGAACGAGAAGAGGATAATGCAGGCCGTAAGGGGAATAAGAAGGTTTCTCAAGGGAAAGTGAACCCCCGGGCACGGCGCGTTTAAGGTTTGTAATCAGTAATCGAAGTTGAAAAAGACGTCCGCCCCGGCCTCGTCCCCGATCTGGCTTTCGAGCGTCAGAAAGTCGAAGACCCTGTACTCGATAACCGCCCTGTTGGCGGTCGCCGTCGAGGAAAGGAGCCCCGGGCTGAGGAAGTATCTCTCGTAGAAGAACCGCTTGTAGGAAAATCTCTCGTAGCCGATGTAGAAGTTTTCCGTGAGGTACTTGCCGATTTCGAGGTGCGTGTCCTTAAAGCCTGTCTGGCTGCCCTTTATAGTCATGACGTCTATGGCGAGGTCGTCGCCTATAGCCTGCCTGAGCTCTCCGACGGCCATGGTTCCGAGCACCTCGCCCGCCTTTTCCTGGAACTGCACCCTTCCGTCGGTGCCGAGCTTTTCGGACGACGTGCCGAAAACGAGGTATGAAACGATGTCGTTCTCGTTGAGTGTCGGGTCGCTTGTGAGCTGGATCTTGGGTTTTTGCGCGGTGCCGGAGACGTTGATGTAAACCTCGACGCTCGATACTTCATACGTGGCCCGGAGATCGAGGAATGGGTCGACGATCTTCTTGCCCCGGAAGCTGACCGTGCCGCTTTCTATGTTGAAGAGCCTTCCCATGAACTGGTAATCGCCCCTTACGACGTCGATGTTGCCCGTTATGACGTAGGGCTCTTTATAGTTCTTGTCGACTTCGAGGCGGCCCTGCACTTCAATGTTCGCGCCGCTCCCCTTTATCCACGACTGCCTCGGGATGTCGACGTCGAGATCGAGGGCGACGAATTCTTCGACGAAATCTTCTTTCGTCGTTCCGGTATATATGAACTCGTCCTTTTCTTCTTCGTCTATAAAGCGTATATTCTCGATTTCCTTGATTGGTTTCTCGGAGACTATGGCTTTCAGGTCGTTGACGGTGATGTCGCCTTTTATGAGGGAGGCCGGGAATTTGCCGCTCACGTTGATGCTGCCGTCGAGGTTGGCAGTGACGTCGTTAGGATAGGTGCGGACGAGCATTCCCGTCATCGTCCCCTTGGCGCTGTAGGAGAGGTCCCTGAAATCGACCTTGCCGCTGAAGGAGCCCTCGCCCTTGCCGCCCGTTTTTATAGCGACTGGGCGGAGGGTGCCGTAAGGGCCGTCAAGGTCCATCACGGCGTGCTCTATCTCGATGTCGTTCCGGAGCATGAGGAGGTCGAGAACGGCGTCCTTGAGCTCTATTTTCCCGGATATGTCCGGCTCGCCGCCCGAGCCGGCCGCGGTTACGTCGACGAGGAGTTTCCCCTTGAGCTCCTGTATCTCGGGATTCAGTATCATCAGCGGGCTTATGTCGATTCCCTTCGATTTTATCCTCGCCGTGTAGCTAGCCCTCTCGAGGGTTTTTTCCATGCCGGACGGGTCTATGGGTATCCGAGCGTCGGCGACGGCCGAGAGGACTTCCTCGCCGCCGTCCCTCATCCTGAGGTCTAGCTCGAGGTCGTCTCCGAAATGGAGGAGAGAAAGAGTGAGCTCGTCGCTTTTAAACTCCTTGTATTCGAGGCCTTTCGCCGAGGCGGCGACTCTTATGGTCGGCTTTCGTAAAGTGCCTCCCACGCTTACGTCGCCGGTGACGCTTCCCTTGACGGGAAACCTGGCCTTCAGCAGGGCCGAAACGTCCGAGAGGTCGAGCTTTTCGAGCTTCAATCCCGCGTTTACCGCATCGCCGGGGCCGAGCATCATCTCGCCGAGGACGAAGTTCTCCTTGTGGTAGAGGTTAAAGGAGCTGACGCTCATACCGTTACTTTTGAGGGCCACGTTTATGGGCCGCCTGTTTTCAAAGAGAGAGTCCTTGAAGGCGAGCTTGATTTTCGGTATCTCGATCGATTTTTCTTCGGTGTCGAGCCCCGAAGCCCTGAACTCCGCCTCGTACTTTCTGTCCGCGGTTTCGGTTACGTGTATCGCTCCGCGGACCTCCCGGCCCTGGCTCCCGGCGTCGAAATCAGCCGCCTTGAACTTTCGGCCCTGGATTTCGATGCCGCCCAGCCCGCCCTTTGCATTCATTTGAAGGTCTGAGGGGTTAAGGTTGGTTTCGGTGGAAAGCTCGATTTTTTTAACTGTCAGCTTATGGTTCCGGGATGCAAAATCGGCGCCCTTCACGCTCGCCGTGAGCCTCGGCTTTTCGAACGTGCCGCTAACATAACCTTCGGCGCTCAGGCTGCCCGAGAGATCATGTCCGGGGAAAAGGCTCGACAGCGCGCCGAGGTCGCCGACTTTGACGCCGTATCGGATGCCCTTCCCTACGCCGGTACCCAGACTCCCTGAGGCCTTTGCGGAAAGCCGGCCTGTCTCCAGCGAAAGGGTCCTGATGTCGAGTGTCGAGGGAGTGAATGAAAAATCCATCACACCTCGGTCGAGCTTGAATGCTTTTATCACGGACGGCGACACGTCGCCCTTGACGGACAGATGAAGGCCGTCGGGGGGCTTTCTTTTGGGTATCGTGGAGCCTTTTACGTGAAGCTTCGAATTAAAATCTGTCTCGTTCGGGAAGTCGGTCAGTATCTTGGCAAAGTTGGCTTTGGCGGACGATGTATCGAGGTCGAATTCTATTTTGTCAGGCCGGAGTGTTATGGGGCCGGTGAGTGTTATCTCTCCTGTCTCCGGGCCGCTCATCCTGAAGCTTTCAAGGGCGACGTCGATTGCGGGAGGCTCCTTCCCCTTCCATCGGGTCTTCACATTTAGGCGGGAGTCGACCGCCGCGTTCAAATCCTTTTTGAGCTCCTTGGGGGCGCCGTCGGGCTGCGTTTTATCGAAGATTTCGAGGAGGCGCGACGCCGACGCCGAATCCACCGAAAGATCGATATCGGCGCTGTTTTCCTTCCCGGGCGATTTTATCTCGGAAAGCTCGAGCGTGCCTTCGAAGTCGGCCTTTCCGAACGAGGACGAGAGCTTTCCGCCCGTCAGCTTTACCGAGCTGTTTTCGACATTGACCTTCCGAACGGAGCCTTCGACGCTGTCCCCGAGTATGACAGAATCCAGGAGCTCGAGCCTTCCTGATGCATCGAGCCTTTTCCATCTCTCGGACGACCCTCTCGCGCTCACCTTGACGCCCAGCCTCCCGACCTCACCCGCCTCTATGTTCTTTATGGTGCCGCTCAGGGTGAATGTCGGGTTCATGAGATTTTTCATCGTTCCGGTAGCGTTTATGCGCGCTCCCCGGAAGCTGAAGAAGGCGCGCTTCACGTCGAGAACGTCTATTTTCTCCTTGTTCGAATAAACGGCCTTCCCGTTTATGTTTTCGAAATAGAACTTGTCCGGGTTGTTTGTATTCGGTACTGCGGTGAAGACGGCGTCTTTTATTACGAACTCTGCATTATCCGTTATCTTGATGAGGTTCACCGCGACCTCCGCGCTCGGGAGCTCGAAAACGGAGCGCTGGTTCTTCGGGATATCGTAAATCGTCATCTTCGCGTTCTCGACGTATCCGTTCTTGATGAAGATGTTCCAGTCGGGATTTGGCTTCTTCTCCTTGACCATGAAGCGCTCGCCGAGCTTGGTGAAGTTCCACGAATCGCCGCCGTAGTGGACGAGGTGTATCGTGAACCCGGATATCCTGACCTCGTGAAGCGGGACCACCTTGCTGAAGAGCATCGAGCCGTCGAGTATGAGGGGTAGGGAATAGTCGATGTAAACCTCGTCGCAGGTGATGAACCTCTCTCCGTCGATGTCGAACGTTACGTTCTTGAGGGATATGCCCTTGAGGAAGTTTCCTTCTATGCTGCCGATCTTGAAATTCTCCGCCGTTAGCGAGGTTACTATCGAGTTGGTCGTGAGCGTAACAAACTGACGGAAGTAGTGGGTCTGGATGAGGATTACTGCGATGCCGGCGAGAATAGCGAGTATGACGAGAAATAATCCTATGGGTATGAGGACTTTGAAGCGCATGGCGAGTACTTTGAATTATAACACAACGACCGGCCGGAAGGAGGCGTAAAAAGGCGGAATTCCAGCTTTTAGAGCCGCGGCAACTTGCTAAGGCCCGCCCGTTCAGGATAATATTTTAGAACTCTGGAGTAACCCTTTTCCAATGCCTAAACTCACTATCGACGGGATAGAAATAGAGGTCGAAGACGGGCTTAACCTTATACAGGCCGCCGCGCGAGTGGGCGTCGACGTGCCACATTTCTGCTATCATCCCGCCCTCAGTATCGTCGCCCAGTGCAGGCAGTGTCTCGTCGAGGTCGAGGGCGTGCCGAAGGTCATGCCGGCGTGCAATACCTTCGTGAGAGACGGATTAATCGTTAAAACAAATACCGAAAAGGCTGTCAAGGCGAGAAAGGCAACAGTCGAGTTCACCCTCATCAACCACCCTCTCGACTGCCCGATATGCGATAAGGGCGGCGAGTGCCCGCTTCAGATGACGACAGTGAAGCACGGGCCGGGTCACAGCAGGTTCGAGGGCCCCGAGGAAAAGAAGGTCCGGAGGAAATATTACCTTAGCGACAAGATACTCTACGACCCTAACAGGTGCATCATGTGCACGAGGTGCGTCCGGTTCACCGATGAGGTCACGGAGACCGGCGAGCTCGGGTTCGATGGCCGGGGATTTCGGAAAAAGATAGTCGTATTCCCGGGCAAAAACCTCGACAACGAGCTTTCGGGAAACGTTACAGACCTCTGCCCCGTCGGAGCGCTCCTGAACAAGGACAACCTTCACGAGGAGCGTGTCTGGTACTGGAAATTCACCGACAGCGTGTGTTCGCTGTGCAGTAACGGGTGCAACATCACTGTCGGCGTCGATCCCCGGAAGGGAAGGGTTTCGAGGGTGAGGCCGAGGATAAATCTCGACGTCAACGACTACTGGATATGCGACAGGGGAAGGTACGAGTTCAAAGATGTGCAGGAAGGCTCGACACGCCTCAAGGACCCGATTCTGAGAAGAGGCGAGGGTTTCGTGAAGTCCGACTGGATCGAAGCTTCGGCGGCGGCCGCGGACGGGCTCGCCTCCGCAAGCGGAAAATCTTCGGGCTCCGTTGCCATACTCGGCTCGCCGACGCTGACGAACGAGGAGCTCTATCTCCTCAAAAAGCTTGGAGAGAGATTGGGCAATGTGAAAGTCGTTTCGAACTCCCTCGAGCCTGAAGGTGAAAAGCTCTTCGGGCTCATAAGCAGCGATCCCTACCCGAACTCGAAAGGCGTCAGGGACATGGGGCTCGAATACGGGCCTGGGAAAGTCGCAGAGCTCATAGAATCGATAATAAACGGCAGGATAAAAACTCTTTACGTCGCCGGGGAAGACCTCTTCGGCCTCGTATCCGGGGACGAGCAGCCGAGGCTGAGGGAAGCCCTTTCGGGGCTCGACCTCCTGATTGTAGAAGACTACAAGGTCACCGAAACGGCCAAGATGGCCCATGTGATACTGCCCGGGGCGACCCCATACGAGAAGGACGGGACGTTCACTAACGACACCGGGCGGGTCCAGAGGATAAGGGAGGCCATAGCCCCTCCCGGCGTGGCAAAGCCCGACTGGGAAATAATCTCCTTTATCGGGAGCCTAGTTAACCCGGAAGGCTTCGGCTACGGGCATCCTTCGTCCGTCATGGAAGAAATTTCCGGCGCCGTTCCGGCTTACTCGAGGCTCAACTACGAGAACATCGGCGTTCTCGGCGGGAGCACCGCTTCATAGTATCAAGAGATAAATAATGATCTGGGTCGAATTCGGAATCGCATTCGTTAAAATAGCGCTCATGTTTTTCGTTGTCCTGACGCTGGTGGCGTATCTGACGCTGGCGGAAAGGAGGGTGAGCGCGTTCATACAGGACAGGCTCGGCCCGAACCGTGTCGGCCCGTTCGGTTTTCTACAGCCGCTCGCGGACGGCGTGAAGTTCATATTCAAGGAAGACATAATACCGACGCACGCGGACAAGCCTTTTTATATAATCGCGCCCGCGTTCGCCCTCGTCACAGCCCTTATCGCGCTTGCAGTGATTCCGATAGGCAAGGGATTCAGCACCGATTTCTTCGGATTATTACCGGAGCAGATATTCATATCGTTCCAGATCGCGGACCTTAACGTCGGGGTGCTTTACGTGCTCGCGATAGGCTCGCTGAGCGTTTACGGCGTCGTCCTCGGCGGGTGGGCGTCAAACAGCAAGTATTCTTTCTTAGGAGGCCTCCGGGCCGCCGCGCAGATGATCAGCTACGAGCTCGCCATGGCTGTTTCCATACTGGGCGTGATCGCGTGGACGGGGTCTTTGAGGCTCACCGACATAATCGAGGCGCAGGCCAGCTGCTGGTTCGCCATACCGCAGATCATCGGCTGCATCGTGTTTGTCACCGCTGCCTTCGCCGAGACGAACAGGCTCCCGTTCGACATGCCCGAGGCCGAGCCGGAGATCGTGGCCGGTTATCACACGGAATACAGCAGCATGAAGTTCGCGATGTTCTTCATGGCCGAGTACACGCACATGATTGTGGTATCGTGCCTCGCGGTCGCGCTCTTCTTCGGGGGATGGTATCCGCTCCCGTTCGGCGGGTGGTTCGGAATAGATATAGACAAGTACTGGTTCCTCCCGCCCCTCGTATTCGTCGGGAAGGTCCTCGCGTTCCTCTTCTTCTTCATATGGGTGAGGTTCACGCTGCCGAGATTCAGGTACGACCAGGTAATGAGCCTCGGCTGGAAGGTGCTTTTCCCGCTGGCTATCGCCAACCTCCTCATCGTATGCGTCGCCATACTGGTGCTCCAGCACTACGGGTATATGTAATTCCCTTCGAGATATAACTTTCCGGACAATTCAGGCTTGCAGCTTAATGACTAGAAAAAGAGACGTGGAGAATTTCTACGCGCGGACTGGGAATTATTTGGATTCGACTAGGCTTATCTTGTCGTCGAGGTTGAGGACCATGCAGAGGAATTCGAAGCTTTCGCCGCCGAGGACTTCGTACCAGTGCGGGACTCCTGCGGGGATGAAGAGGACGTCGTTCGGGCCGACCTCGAAGACTTCGTCGCCGATGCCTATCTTCGCCCTGCCCCTGAGGACGAACTGCTCGTGCTCTATCGTGTTCGTGTGAGCAGGGATACCGCCGCCGGGCTCCATTATGAAGCGCCTCATGGCGAAATTCGGGCCCTCCTCGGGGCCGATGAGCACCTGCCGGGAAACGGACGTCCCGGCGCTCACCTTTTCGATTGCCACATCGCTTAGCTTCTTCACGGACGGCTTTGCCGACATGGTTACACGTCCAGGTTGCTTACGTTGAGGGCGTTCGTTTCGATGAACTCCTTCCTGGGCTCGACCTCGTCGCCCATGAGGATCGTGAAGATCTTGTCGGATTCGAACGCGTCTTCTATCTTGACCTGCTTCAGGACACGCGTGTCGGGATTCATCGTCGTCTCCCAGAGCTGCTCCGGGTTCATCTCGCCGAGTCCTTTATAGCGCTGAATGGACATGCCCTTCTTTCCGCGGGAGAGGATGTATTCCGTGACAGCCGAGAGGCTCGGAAGGTCGACGGAATTGCCGTTGTCGCTGACGCCGTAGGGCGGATCGCCGACGGCCTTGATGGACTCGTGTATTGTCTTTATCTCGCCGAATTCCGGGGAGTCGAGAAAGTCGAAGTCGATTACGGTCGTCCTGTTCCTGCCGCTCTCCCTGAATGTATAGGATATGCGGGAGGAATCGTGCTCGGAGTCGTCCAGGAGCTGCCAGTCGAGCCCGCTTATCTCCGGGTAGCGTTTTTCGAGCCACTGCTTTATTTCCTGAAGGTGTGCATCGAGCTCGGACTCCCTTTCGTGCTTGAGAAGGCCCTTTTTGAAGCCCTCCCTGCTGGCGAAAGCGTCCACGATACGTGTATCCCTGCCCCACTTCCCTACCCTTTCGAGGGCGTTTCCGTAGGCTATGGATCTCTTTATTATCTCGAAGAGCCGGGCGCCCTTTATCTCGCGGGAGCCGTTGCCGTTCTCGGAGATATTGAGGACAACGCCCTCGGTTCCGTGCTCGAGGAAATAATCTACGTATTGATGATCGTCCTTGAGGTATCTTTCGTCCTTGCCCTTCTTCACCCTGTAGAGCGGGGGCTGGGCGACGTAGAGATTGCCGTGGTCGAGGATCGCTCCGAACTGCCTGTAGAAGAAGGTCAGGAGAAGCGTCCGGATGTGGGAGCCGTCTACGTCGGCGTCGGTCATCAGGATTATTTTGTGATACCTTAGCTTCGCGATGTCGAAGTCGTCGTTGCCTATGCCGGTGCCGAGGACTGTGATCAGCGTCCTTATTTCCTCGTTGCTGAGCATCTTGTCGAAGCGGGCTTTTTCTACGTTGAGGATTTTGCCGCGTAGTGGCAGGACCGCCTGGTTGTAGCGCGACCTCGCCTGCTTCGCCGAGCCGCCCGCGGATTCTCCCTCGACTATGAAAAGCTCGCAGAGGGACGGGTCTCTTTCCTGACAGTCGGCCAGCTTTCCGGGGAGCGAACCCGATTCGAGGGCGCTCTTACGCCTCGTGAGCTCTCTCGCCTTACGCGCTGCCTCGCGCGCCCTTGCGGCATCTATGGCTTTTTCGATTATTTTCCTCGCGACCGAGGGGTTCTCCTCGAAGAACGTCCCTAGTTTCTCGTTGAGAAGGGTTTCCACGACGCCCTTTACGTCCGTATTCCCGAGCTTGGTCTTCGTCTGGCCTTCGAACTTGGGGTCGGGGAGCTTCACGCTTATGACGGCTGTGAGCCCTTCCCTCGCGTCGTCGCCGCTCAGCGAGACCTTGGCGTTTTTGACGAGGCCCTTGTCCTCGGCGTACTTGTTTATGGTTCTCGTGAGAGCGCCCCTGAAGCCTGTCAGGTGCGTGCCGCCCTCGACGTTGTTGATGTTGTTTGCGTAGGAGTAGATCGTTTCGGCGTAGCTGTCGTTATACTGGAGCGCGACCTCGACGATGATGTCGTCCTTTTCGCCTGTTACGTATATCGGCTCGGGATGGAGGGGCTTTTTGTTCTTGTTGAGCTCCTCGACGAAGGCTACTATGCCGCCTTTGTAGTAGAATTCCTGGCTCTTGCCCGTTCTTTCGTCTGTC
>PJQE01000099.1_pt1 | contig 11714 bp, 9 predicted proteins | sample 1503751 | NCBI WGS metagenome assembly PJQE01 (sample SAMN07775948, study PRJNA414020) | Biofilm metagenome, whole genome shotgun sequencing project. | reverse complement strand
CGGTCGAGGTGGTCAAGTTCGGCGTCACGGCGACGCGCAACATGATCGAGATGCTGGCGGCCGATTCCGGCTGCCACGGCGACATCACGCTGCGGCTGAAGCCCGACGGCAACCCGTTTGTCACCGACGGGGGCAACTTCATCTTCGATTGCGCCTTCGGGCAAATCGACGATCCCGAGTCGCTCGACGAAGCCTTGAAGTTCATTCCGGGCGTGGTGGAGAACGGGCTGTTTCTCGGTATCGCGGACGCTGCGATCATCGGCGGTCCCGAGGGTGTCGCGGTCATCGAGGCGAGCTACGGCAGCGAAAGCCAGGAGGCCGTCTAGCCTAAACGGCGTCTCCCGAGCGGCCCTGTTGCGCCGGCCCTGCACTTCGGTCAGGGTGGCGCCGATATTTCCTCCTCCGACCGGCTCTTGTTCCCATGGCTGCAACGGACTTCGATCTTTTCGTCATCGGCGGCGGCTCGGGCGGCGTGCGCGCCGCGCGCATCGCGGCGGGCTACGGTGCCAAGGTCGCGCTCGCTGAGAACGACCGGTTCGGCGGAACCTGCGTCATCCGCGGTTGCGTGCCGAAAAAGCTTTTTGTCTATGCCTCGCGATTCAGCGACGAGTTCGAGGATGCGCGCGGCTTCGGCTGGACCGTCGAGACTGCTTCGTTCGACTGGACGACGCTGATCGCCAACAAGGATCGCGAGATCCATCGCATCGAGCAGTTTTACGAGGCCGGCGTTAAAGGCAAGGGCGGCGTCACGTACAAGGCGCGTGCTCGCCTCGACGGGCCGGGCGCGCTCAGACTCGACGACGGCACGCGGATCACGGCACGCACCATCCTGATCGCGACGGGAGGCAGGCCTCAGCGTTACGGCGACATTCCCGGCGCCGCCCACATCGTCACTTCGAATGAGATCTTCGAGCTCAAGGCCCTGCCGAAACGGATCGTCGTCTGCGGCGGCGGATATATCGCGGTCGAGTTCGCGTCGATCTTCGCAGGGCTTGGCGTCGAGACGACGCTGGTCCATCGGCGCGGCAAGGTCTTGCGTGGCTTCGACGAGGATCTGCGCGACGGGCTCATGGAGGCGCTGGCGGAGCGCGGCATCACGCTTCTGATGAACGAGGCGCTGGGCGGCGTGGCGCGGGATGCCGGCTGCTTTCATGTGGCGCTTCGCGGCGGCGGGACAATCGAAACCGATCTCGTGCTCTCGGCGATCGGGCGCGAGCCCGCAACGCACGATCTCGGTCTCGAGACAGCGGGCGTGCGCACGGGCGCCAAGGGCGAGATCATCGTCGACAGCTTCTCCGAGACGACGGCGAAAGGCATCTACGCGGTCGGCGACGTCACGGACCGGGTGAACCTGACGCCGGTTGCGCTGCGCGAGGGACATGCGTTCGCGGATAGCGTGTTCGGCAACAAGCCGACGCAGGTCGATCATTCGCTCGTGCCGTCGGCGGTGTTCACGACGCCGGAGCTCGGAACGATCGGTCTTTCGGAAGCGGCGGCGCGCGAGCTCGGGCATGAGATCGACCTCTACAAGTCGCGCTTCAGGCCTCTCAAGAACACGATATCCGGACGCAACGAACGGATGCTGATGAAGCTCGTCGTCGATCGCGCGACGGACCGGGTGCTCGGTTGTCATGTGCTGGGTCCGGACGCTGCCGAGATCGTGCAGATGGCGGCCGTGGCCTTGCAACTCGGCGCGCGCAAGGTGGACTTCGATGCGACGATCGCGCTGCATCCCACGGTGGCCGAGGAGATGGTAACAATGCGCGAAAAATGGGTTCCGGGTTGAAAAGAGATGACACGATGACTCGCCTCAAGGACAAGGTGGCGGTGGTGACCGGCTCCGGCGCCGGCATCGGCCTTGCGATTGCCAACCTGTTCGCTGCCGAGGGCGCGCACGTGTTCGTCACGGATGTGAACGGCGAAAGCGCGACTGCGGCGGCGGATGCTTTGCGGGGGCAGGGGCTCGCTGCCACGGCTAAGACGGTCGACGTCTCGCGCGGGCAGGACGTGTCGGCGCTCTTTCGTGACGTGGAGCGTGCGTTCGGCCGTGCCGACGTGGTGGTCAACAACGCCGGCCTCAACGTGCGCAGCGACTTCCGGCACCTGTCGGATGCCGACTGGGTGAAGATCCGCGAGGTGAACCTCGACGGCGTGGTGCGGATCGCGCGCGATGCCTTCGGTCTGCTCAAGTCCTCCGCTGCCGGCTCTTTGATCAACGTATCGTCGATCATGGGGCAACGCGGGCTTCGCCAGCTCGCAGGGTACTCGGCCACCAAGGGAGCCGTGACCGCCCTCACGAAGGCGCTCGCAGTCGAATATGCGCCCTACAACATCCGCGTGAACTCGGTGGCGCCGGGCTATATCGACACGGCATTGACCGAGCGTTTTCTCAAGAATCCGCTGGTCGCCAAGGCGCTGCTCGACAAGACGCCGATGCGCCGCTTCGGAACGCCGGAGGAGATCGCGCGGGCCGCGCTCTTCTTTGCGAGCGACGATTCCGCCTACGTGACCGGCGCGGAGCTCGCCGTCGACGGCGGCATGACGGCTGGGCTTTGACCTTCAGGCCGGCTCGCGGCTCAGGACCCTGAGGGGCGGGGCTGCGGTGAGGCGGGCAAACCGGATCGGCAGGCGGCGGGCCTTGACCGAGATCTCGTCCGCATCCTTGCGGCTTTCGCCCGGCGGGACCTTCGGAACGAGCGTCTTTCTCGCGGGCTTGGCGCGGAACGGCGGCAACGGACGTGTCAGCATACTTCCCCCTCAACGCGACGTGATGCCGGGTCCCAAACCGGCGGTCCGATCTAACACTCGAGAGAGGCCCGCGGCAATCGCAGGTCTCACCGATGTCGGTCAGCCGGCAGGAGATCCCCCAGTCATTTAGAGCAATGGGCGTGCCAGGGCTGATACCTCGGAAAAAGCCCAGCATGTCAGTTCGATGGTCCGTCATGAAGCAGCGCAGCCCCGCGCTCGGCCGCGCGTTCGTCCAAAGTTTCGGCTGCGTATGCTCACAGAGAGGGCACCGAGGGATTTTGTTCGTCCAAACAACTGGCTCTCGGGAGGCCTCTGGCGCTATGTTCGGGCTGACGTGAACCTAGCACGGGTGCCTTCATGCGCTACGAAGACGACGATCGCCAGAGCAACAACGTAGATGACCGGCGCGGCCAGGGCGGCGGCGGTTTCCGGTTTCCGGGTGGTGGTGGCGGACGCGGAATCCAGATCCCGATCGGCGGCCGCGGCGGCATGAGCTTCACAACGCTGCTGATCCTCGGCGCGATCATGCTGTTCTTCGGCATCAACCCGCTCGAAGTCCTGCTCGGCGGCGGACAGGGGTTCCCGGACATCTCGAAGCAGATTCCGCAGGAGCAGCAGCAGGTGCCGAAGCGGGATAGCAATCCGTTCGATATCCCAGGGCTTCCGGGCTCCGAAGCGCCGGCACAGCAAGAGGCGCAGCCGGTTCCCAAGGCCACGGACGAGATGAAGGTTTTCATCTCGCGCGTGCTGGCCGACACCGAGGACGTGTGGAACCGGGTCTTCCAGAGCTTCGGCAAGTCCTACAAGGAGCCGCAGCTCGTGCTGTTCAGCGGCGGCACGCGCACGGCGTGCGGCATCGGCCAGTCAGCGATGGGGCCGTTCTATTGTCCGCTCGATCAGAAGGTCTATGTGGACCTCACGTTCTATGACGAGCTCAAGCGGCGCTTCAACGCGCCCGGAGACTTCGCGCAGGCTTACGTGATCGCGCATGAGGTTGGCCATCACGTGCAGACGCTGCTGGGGATTTCCGACCAGGTGCAGCGGGCAAAGTCACGGGTGAGCGAGCGCGAGGGCAATCGCATCCAGGTGATGATGGAGTTGCAGGCGGACTGCCTGGCGGGGGTCTGGGCCAATCTCAACGATCAGCTCAAGAAGCGCCTCGAACCCGGTGACATCGACGAGGCGCTCAATGCGGCAAGCCAGATCGGCGACGACATGATCCAGAAGCGGCAGCAGGGCTACGTGGTGCCGGATGCCTTCACGCATGGCTCGGCGGCGCAGCGTCAGGACTGGTTCAAGCGGGGCTTCCAATCGGGCCAGATGAAGAGCTGCGACACGTTCAACTCGGGCGAGCTGTAAGCACTCCGCACCTGAACGCTTAGCTAAAAAACAAAACCCTCTCCCCGCACGTGCGAGGAGAGGGTTTCTCATTTGCGATCGTGCTCTAGAGCGAGTCGCCCGTGAAGCGGCTCACGGTGCAGGGCGTGGCCTTCATGGCGAGCTCCTGGCAGAGCTTTCTGGCCTCGTCTGCGTTGGCAACCGGGCCAACGACCAGGTCATAGGTCTGCTCCGATCCCGACATGCTGATCTTGTAGCGCGGCTCGAGCGCGCGGAACGAGTCCCCGTGACGCTCGTTGAGCAAGGTCCAGCTCAAGCGAAGGCTGTCGACGGACGGGCCGGTTGCGATCTGGACGCCCACCTGTCCTCCCGAGGGCGCCGCCGGAGGCGTGGCGGCCGGCGTCACGACGGCCGGACCGAAGGTGATGGCGCCGGCGGCGGGCTGGGCGACGCTGCCCGTCTCGATATCGGGCTTGGCAGCTTTCCTGGCTGCGGCTTCCTTGGCCGCCGCTTCCTTTGCAGCCTTCTTCGCGGCTTCCTTCTCCTTGGCCTTGGCGGCCTGGGCGTCGGCGACCTTCTGCGGCTCGGCGGCTGCCGTCTCCAACGCGCCGATCCGCGAGCCGAGATCGCGGGCCGCATCCGACTGGCTCGAAACCTGGGCGCGGATCTCGATCAGCTCGTTGCGGAAGAGGTCGACGGTATCGCGCAATGAGCGGACCTCGGCGACAGTCTCGCCGATGGCCTTTTGCGTGGCGTCACTCTCCGCGGTCACCGTGCCGGATCCGAGGTAGCGCGCGACAAGGTCCGGCTGCGTGGCCAATAGGATCAGGTAGAGCAACGATATGCCGGCCGCCACGGCCCAAATCAGCGAATACCGCGTGAACGTGCGGCTCGGGGCATGCGGGGAACTCGGCTGGGGGAAGCTTTTTTCCGTCATGATCTCAATCCGGTACCTGACTTAATGTGGAGATCTCCCGTCGTGCCGCGGACGGACGTTTTCGCCTCTGCCTGGACGCCGCCGACGTGATCTCGACCCACTTACGGTGGTGTCTGAGTCGCCCTGGGGGAGCAACTTTGCGGGCCGATGCAACTGTGGACGATTTGGGGATATCGGCAGGACGCCGCCGAGACTCCGGCCTGTACCGTTGAGACCAAAAGTGCGCATTTGCGAACCCGTGTGCGGGGCGATAGCGTGCTGGCCGCATTCACGCTCGCCTTCATCAGGGTTTCGTCATGAGCCGACCGCTGCTCACCGTCGTCCTTGCCGCCGGCAAGGGTACACGCATGCGCTCCGCGCTGCCCAAAGTGCTGCATCGGATCGCTGGGCGGTCGATGCTGGGCCATGTGCTGGCGCTGGCGCGGAGCGTCGGCGGGGACAAGCTTGCGGTCGTCGTCGGGCCCGGCATGGACAGCGTGCGCCGCGAGGCGCTCGCCACAAGCGCGGACGCGTCGGTCTTCGTGCAGGACAATCAGCTTGGAACGGGAGATGCCGTGCTGGCGGCGCGGGCTGCGATCGCGGGGCACGCAGGCGACCTTCTGGTGCTGTTCGCAGACACGCCGCTGCTCAGGCCCGAGACCATCGGCAAGCTTCGCGCGGAGTTGGATCGCGGTGCTGCGGTCGCGGTGCTCGGGTTCGAGGCGCGCGATCCGGGTGCCTACGGCCGTCTCGTCACGGACGCCGATGGGGGGCTGGTTGCCATTCGCGAGGCGAAAGATGCAAGCGCGGCCGAGCTTCAGATCCGCCTCTGCAACTCGGGCGTCATGGCATTCCGTCTCGATCGGCCGCTCGACGTGCTCGGCAAGATCGGGAATGCCAACGCCAAGGGTGAGTTTTATCTCACGGATGCCATCGAGATCGTGCGCGGAGGCGGCGGCCGGGCAGCTGTCGTCGTCTGCGAGGAGGACGAGGTGCTCGGCGTCAACGCGCGGGGCGAGCTAGCCCAGGCGGAGGCCATCTGGCAGCGGCGTGCGCGTCAGCGCGTCATGGCCGAGGGCGTGACGCTGATTGCGCCGGAGACGGTCTGGCTCTCGTTCGACACCGTGCTTGGCCAGGACGTGCTGATCGAGCCCAACGTGTTCTTCGGGCCGGGGGTCACCGTCGAGGACGGCGTCGAGATCAAGGCCAATTCGCATATCGAGGGCGCGCGTATCGGCGCCGGAGCGCGCATCGGGCCGTTCGCGCGGCTCAGGCCGGGCGCCGTGCTCGGACGCGACGTGCACGTCGGCAACTTCGTCGAGGTGAAGAACGTGGCGATGGGCGAGGGGGCCAAGGCAAACCATCTCTCGTATCTCGGCGACGGGTCGGTCGGGGCGAGGGCGAACATCGGGGCCGGCACCATTTTCTGCAACTACGACGGCTTCTTCAAGCACAAGACCGAAGTCGGCGAAGAGGCGTTCGTGGGCTCGAACTCGGCGCTCGTGGCACCGGTCAAGATCGGGGCGGGCGCCTATGTCGGCTCGGGCAGCGTGATCACGAAAGATGTGGCGGCGGGTGCGCTCGCGCTCGAGCGGAGCCCGCAGGACGAGCGGCCCGGATGGGCGCAGAAGTTCCGCAGCATGATGGCCAGACGCAAGGCTGCCCAGGCGAAGTAACGCCGCGTTAAGATCGGTTAAGATTCGACATATTCTTTGATTTGAAAGCACGCGCGGGCTTTCGTAGGGCAATATCAAAGTGTCCGTATTATCTCCCCTTTCACTCCTGGACATCGAAGGGCTCACCGATGTGTGGCATCGTCGGAATTCTCGGCAGCAAACCGGTGGCGACCGATCTCGTGGACGCGCTGCGGCGGCTCGAATACCGCGGCTATGACAGCGCCGGCGTTGCAACGGTCGAGAACGGACACCTCGAGCGCCGGCGCGCCGAAGGGAAGCTTCGCAATCTCGAATCGCGCCTCCTGACCGAGCCGCTGTCGGGGCGCACGGGCATCGGACATACGCGCTGGGCGACGCACGGACGGCCGACGGAGCGCAACGCGCATCCGCACATGAGCGCCAAGGTCTCCGTGGTTCACAACGGCATCATCGAGAACTTCCGCGAGCTCAAGGCGGAGCTCTCGGCGAAGGGCCACAGCTTCGAGACCGATACCGATACGGAAGCTGTCGTGCATCTCGTGACGGACGAGCTCGAGCAGGGCCGCGGGCCGATCGACGCGGTAAAGGCCGCGCTCGGCAAGCTCAAGGGAGCCTTCGCGCTCGGTATCATCTTCGCGGGCGAGGACGACCTGATGATCGCTGCCCGGCAGGGCAGTCCGCTCGCCATTGGCCACGGGCGCGGCGAAATGTATCTCGGCAGCGACGCTATTGCACTCGCGCCGTTCACCGACGCCATCACGTATCTCGAGGAAGGCGATTGGGCGGTGATGCGCCGGTCGGGAGTCGAGGTGTTCGACCGGGCCGGCGAATGTGTCAAGCGCCCCCTCGTGAAGTCGGTCGCAAGCGCTCTGCTGGTCGACAAGGGCAATCACCGCCACTTCATGGCGAAGGAGATTCACGAGCAGCCGGACGTGATCAGTCACACGCTGTCGAACTATCTCGACATGGCGAATGCGCGCGTGAACTTCCCTGACCTCGGCGTCGATCTCTCCAAGATCTCGCGCGTCACCATCTCGGCGTGCGGTACGGCGTACTATGCCGGCCTGGTCGGAAAGTACTGGATCGAGCGCTATGCGCGCCTCCCGGTCGAGATCGATGTCGCCTCCGAGTTTCGCTACCGCGAGGCGCCGCTGCCTGAGGGTGGGCTTTCCATTTTCGTATCGCAGTCGGGCGAGACGGCCGACACGCTTGCGACGCTGCGCTATGCGCGCGCCAACGGTCAGCGCATTGCATCCATCGTCAATGTGCGCACCTCGACGATCGCGCGCGAATCGGACGCGGTTCTGCCGACGCTCGCAGGCCCAGAGATCGGCGTCGCCTCGACCAAGGCGTTTACCTGCCAGCTCGCGGCGCTGGCGTGTCTCGCCATCGCGCTCGGCAAGGCCCGCGGGGCGATTTCCGCCGCACAGGAACAGGAGCTGGTGACGGCTTTGGTCGAGGTTCCGCGGCTGATCTCGTCGATGCTGCATAACGAGGAGCAGTACGTCGAGCTGGCGCAGAGCCTTTCCAGGGCACGCGACGTGCTCTACCTCGGCCGGGGCTCGAACTACCCGATCGCGCTCGAAGGGGCGCTGAAACTCAAGGAGATCTCCTACATTCACGCCGAGGGCTACGCTGCCGGGGAGCTCAAGCACGGGCCCATCGCGCTCATCGACGAGAACGTGCCGGTGATCGTCGTCGCGCCGGAGGACGATCTGCTCGAAAAGACCGTCTCGAACGTGCAGGAAGTGGCTGCGCGCGGTGGGCAAATCATATTGATTTCAAACGCTAATTCGGAAAAGATCGGGTGTGTGCTAGCGGCCCATATCAAGCCGCCCGCCGCCCATGCGTTGACCAACCCGTTGATCTACGCCGTCCCGGTTCAGCTTCTCGCCTACCATACCGCCGTATTCATGGGGACTGACGTCGATCAGCCGCGCAATCTGGCCAAGTCGGTCACGGTCGAATGAGGGGATAATCCGGCCATCGTAGCGCCCCGGATTTGCCTCTTCCGTATGATTGACCTAAACCTTGGCGGGGTGCTGCGTTTCAAGGCAGGCTGCAGGGACAAGAGCGCATGGTGAATGCGACGCGTCGGGGCGCGGAGAGTGACCGCTCGTCCGGGCAATCGTTATTCCGGGGATGGCATCGGGGCTTCGCGCTCGGTGCTGCCGCGGCTGCCTTGAGCTTTGCCGGTGCGTTCCTCAGCACGGACGCAATCGCACAAGCGAAAAAGAAAAAGGGCGGCGAAGAGGCTCCAGCTCAAACCGACTCGGCGGCCGCCCAGCGTGCCTATGCGGCCGGCTCCAAGGCGTTCGAGGCCGGCGACATGGCCGGCGCCGAGCAGCAGCTCTCGGTGGCCCTGGCCGGCGGCGGGCTTCCGAACGTGCAAATGGCGCGGGCGCTCTATCTGCGCGGCGCCGCCTCGCGCCGTCTCGGCAAGCCGGCGCAGGCGATCTCCGATCTCACCACGGCCGTGTGGCTCAAGGGCGGGCTTTCGGACACGGACAAGGCGAAGGCCACCGAGGAGCGGCAGCTCGCCTATCGCGAGGCCGGGCTCGGCGACACGCCGCCGCCGATCGGCGCGGCACCTCTCGACCAGAGCACCAAGTCCGCCAGCAGCGCGGCAGCCGCGCCCAAGAGCGGCACGCAGGTGGTGCAGGTCACGGAGCAATCCTTCTGGAGCAACTTCTCGATGCCGTCGCTGCCGTCCCTTACGGGCTCGTCGCAGCCGGCGCAAACCGCCCAGGCACCAGCGCAAGCTCAGGAGCAGTCCTCGTTCTGGAGCTTCCTGTCGCCAGGCACGTCACAGTCGAATGAGGCGGCTGCACCCGCGCTCGGGATAGCGCCAGCATCGGACGGTGCGCAAACCGGCGTTCCCGGCTCACTTACAGGTTCCAGCGCTCCCATCGTGCCGACGTCGTGGGAGACGCAGACGGCAGCAAGCTCATCCGAGGCGGTGGCTCCTGCATTCGGGCCTCAGGCTTCGAGCTATGCGCCGCAGCCCCCGCCTGACACCGGCCTCAACCCGATGGCCTCGGTCACGGCGGAGACGCCGTCGTCGACGAGCGCGGTCTCCAATCCGCTGGCGGGTACCGGCACGGCCGTATCGAACTTCTTCGGCAATATGTTCGGCTCGGGCAGCTCGGCCCCGTCGGAAGGCACCGCGTCGGCGGTGATGACGGGATCGACGGAGCAACCTCCCCATTGGGGCTCCGAGACGACGGTCGTAACGGCGCAGACGTCGTCGATGGTGCAGCGCGGCCCGGATTCGCCGCCGCCTCCGTCGGCAGATGAGCCGCTGCCGTGGGGCGCCGCGAGCGGCAACGCCGCCTCGGCAACTCCAGCGGCCGCTCCGGTCCAGGTGGCGACCGTGGCGGGCGGCGGGGGCAAATACAAGCTCCAGGTTGCCGCCGTGCGCTCGCGCGAGGAAGCCGAGCGTCTGGCTCAAAGCTTGACCGGATACCAGCCCGTTCGCGACGGAGCGGTAGCACCGGAGATCGACGAAGCGGTGATCGGCAGCATGGGGACGTTCTATCGCGTGCGGCTTGGGCCTTACGCTGACGCCAAAGAGCCCAATCAGCTTTGCAAAACCCTGAAGCCGCAGGGCTTCGACTGCCTCGTGGTGACCCAGTAGCGCACGGCTTGCTGCTGTCTTATCCCCCGCCCGCCGCTTACCTCGGCCGTGCCGACGGTGGCAGTTGACGGGGGGCATCAAGCACCCCACGATGGTGGTGCAATGACCGACAGCAATCCCGGCAACAACGCGCCGAAAGACGGCGACGACGGCGGCCTTTCGGCGGGGCTGCAGCTCCTGGCCAGCGATGACGGGGCTCCGCTTCGTATCGGCGCGCGGCTCCGGAACTATTTCCTCACGGGTCTGATCATCGTCGGCCCGGTCACGCTCACGATCTACATCATCTGGTGGGTGATCAACGTCACCGATGCGTGGCTGAAGCCGTTCGTGCCGGCGGCCTATCTTCCCGACACCTATCTTCCGTTTGCCGTGCCCGGCATCGGGCTTCTGTTCGGCATGGTGTTTCTTACCCTCACGGGGGCGCTCGCCGCCAACCTGCTGGGGCGCTCGCTGATCTCTTTCGGCGAGATGGCGCTCGACCGCATGCCGATCGTGCGCAACGTGTACCGGGCGCTCAAGCAGTTCTTCGAGTCCCTCGTGTCCGCGACGGCGAGCAGCGGGCAGCACGGCTTCCAGAAGGTGGGGCTGATCGAGTTTCCGTCCAAGGGGCTGTGGTCCATCGTGTTCGTGACCGGGGAAACCAAGGGCGAGATCTCCATATCGCAACCCGGCGGCGAGGAGGATCTGCTGACCGTCTTCATGCCGACGGGCATCGTTCCGCCGACCGGGTTCATCTGCTTCGTGCCGCGGCGCGACGTGACGTTTCTCAAGATGAGCGTCGAGGATGCGGCCAAGATCGTGATCTCGGCCGGCATGGTGGTGCCGGACTACGAAGCGCGCCTCAAGCTGCTTGCCGAGCGGGGGATCCGGAGCGAGATGAAACGCCCGCCTCCCGCGAGCAACGCCTCGTGAGGTTTCAGGCCGCACGGAAGAGGCGGATGGCCTCGTCGCATTCGAAGAGATAAAGCAACCGCCGCAAGGCCTGGCCGCGCTCGGTCGTCAACGCCGGATCGGTGCTCATGATCATGCGGGCGTCGTCGTGGGCGGCGGCAAGCAGCTCGGCGTAGGTCGCGCTTCCGGCAACACGAAACTCCGCGTCTCCACTCTGGCGGGCACCCAGCACCTCGCCGCCGCCGCGCAATTCGAGGTCCTTCTCGGCGATCAGGAACCCATCCTCGGTTTCCTCCATCATGGCGAGGCGCTCCTCGGCAGTTTTCGTCAACGGCTCGGCGTAGAGCAGCATGCAGAAGCTCTCGCGGCTGCCGCGGCCGACGCGGCCGCGAAGCTGATGAAGCTGGGCGAGGCCGAAGCGCTCGGCGTGCTCGATGACCATGATGTTGGCGTTCGGCACGTTGACGCCGACCTCGATGACCGTGGTTGCGACGAGCACTTTGAGGTTGCCGTCGGCGAACAAGGCCAT
>PJQE01000098.1_pt1 | contig 11750 bp, 7 predicted proteins | sample 1503751 | NCBI WGS metagenome assembly PJQE01 (sample SAMN07775948, study PRJNA414020) | Biofilm metagenome, whole genome shotgun sequencing project. | reverse complement strand
CCCCTCGCTCGTCATTTCGATCCGCAGGTCGCGGTTGAGCAGGCAAAACTTGAAGAACTCGTCGTCGGTCACGTGTCTCTTGAGCGGGCCGAGGCGGACGACCATCGCTTCCAGGTCTGAAAGATCATCCGGCGCCGCCGGCGCGACTTGTTCTCTCGTCTGCGGAGTCAAAACTGCGCTCATAACCCCATCCTTTCTGCTATTGCGCCGCAAACTGTTTTCGTCTGAGTTCAGGCCGTTCAGCGCCGCCTCCCTCGCTTACGGGCTGCGCTTCGGTGGCCGAGCGATAACCCTCGCGGGCGCGCACGACCATCTCCTGCTTCTCCACTCGGACTTTCACGCGCCGGTAAGTCCCGTCCTTCTTCGCGTTGGTCGGGTAATAGCTGAGCGCGTACTGATATCGCAGTTCTTCGGCGATTTTCGAGAACGCGTCCGAGAGGTTGCTCAACGAATCGGCTTCGTACAGTTTCCCGCCGCTGCGGTCGGCCAGCTCCTGCAGGTAGCGCGCGCCGCGCCGGTAATCGTCGCCGCCGCCGCCCGGCGATGGCGTCCGCCCTTGCGGCCACTGCGGGAATTGGTGATTGACGAGGGGCCACCGCCGGCCTCGCGGCGATGGCTGCGGCCACGGCCAGGAGAGCGGGGGCCGGCTTCGGGGGCCGCTGACGCCGCCCTGCGATTGATCCATCTCGGTGTCGTATCTGATCGGGTAAACGAGCGCGCCCGATTCTTCGACCTTCTCCACCGTGTTCCGGTAAGTGGCCCGGCGGCTGGAGGTGTCCACGCCGTCGGTGAACAGCACGATGGCCTTGCGGCCCTGGATGGCCTCCCTCCGGTCAACGGCCAGATCAACGGCTTCGTAAAGTTTGGTGCTGCCGCCGGTGCGCGTTCGGTAGATGGCCTGGCGCATCTCGTCGCGGTCGCTCGTAAATTCACATTGGACGCGGACGCGGCTGTCGAACGACGCGATCATCACGCGGTCGTCGTGCCGCAGTTCGTCAACAAACGCGATGGCGGCGTTCTGGATGTCTTCATGCTTGAACATCGCGCTGTTGGATGTGTCGAGCAGCAGCACGACGTGGAACGGCGTGGCAATGGACTCGAAGCTCTCGATCTCCTGTTCGACCCCGTCCTCGTAAATGCTGAAATGTCGCCTGGCCAGATTCGGGACGAATTTGCCGTCGTGATCAATCACGCTGACCGGAATGGTGACGAGCGAGGTCTCGAGCTTGATCGTCCCGTTGTCGTCAACGACGACCGGCGTGTGGTCAGCCAGCGGACGGTCGGCAGGCTTGTCCCGCTTGTTGCCCGAAGCCTTCTCGTTGTCCTTCGGATTCTGAGTCTCGTACTGAGGCGCCGCGGGAGGCGGTTGACGTTTGCGCCCCGACTGCGCGGAACTTGACCAATTTACCCACAACACCAACCCGGCAACCAGCATAAAAGCGACAAGGCGACGAGCAAACAGATCGCGTTTCATAGTACCTCCAGTTTTGTGTCTGTTTTGATTGCTCTGACGGTCAGGGATAACCGCAGCGCCGGAATGGACGCGACCGCGCGCGGGCAATCGGGAATTGCGGCTGGCAACCATGTGCGAGGCCGCCTGCTCGCGCGCGATGCTGTTAAGTTGTCGTGTCAGTAGGTGCGCGCGTCAGCAAGGGCTTGGGTCTTGGAGGCCAAGCCCTTGCTGACGCGCGCACCTACTGACACGATCAATCTCTTCTCCGCGCTTCGACGCCCGGAGCCGCCGCTTTTCTGAACGGCAGAAAGCCCGTCCACGACTCAGGCAGCACTTTGTGCGCCGAAAGGTTCGCGCCGAGAATCAGAATAAAAGACGAAACGAAAACCCACGTGACCAGGGCCATCAGCGAGGCCAGTTGTTTGTAGCTCTCTTCAAAGTCGAACAGCGGCAGCGCCAGCCAGAAGACGAAGGTCGCGATCAGCCACAACAGCGCGGTCGCAATCGAAGTGAACATCACCTGATTGATCTGCACCTTCCCGTTCGGCACGAAGTAGTAAATGATGAACAGGAGCAGCGCGATGAAGGGCAACGCGACAATGGGGCCGATGACGTTGAAGATGTAAGTGCGCCAGACGGAATTGCCCAGCGCCTGATCGAGCAAAAAATCGTACACGCTCGCCAGCGCCACGGGGCAGAGCATGATGAGGGCGCAAACAATGACCAGCAGCAGATAGGTGACATACTGTTTGATGACGTGGCGCTCCTTGAACCCCCACGCGCGGTTGAGCGCGGCTTCGAGCGGCTGGAAGACGCCCGACGCCGAGAAGATCAGCAACCCGAAAGAGATCAGCGTGGCCTTGCCGCCCGGCCCGCGCGTCACCTGATCGAGGCTGCTGAAGAGCGCGCCCGACTTCTCCGGCGCCAGCGACATCATCAATCGAAAACTGGTCTTGTAACCGCGCTCCCACTGCAACACGTTGATCAGGAAGCTGCCGATCAGCACGATGAACGAGAAGAACGACAGCATCACGTTGAACGCAATGGCCGAAGCGCCGACGTAGGCGGCGGTCGTGGTCAGGTCGAAGAGCGCGGGCCACATCTTTTTGAAAAACAGCCAACCGCCGCGCGCGTAGAAGCCCAACCCGCGCTTGGTGGGAGCGGCGGGGATCGCGGCGGTTTCGGGCGCCGCATCGAACTTGTTGGTCGCAGCCTCGATCTTGTTGGTTTCAGCCATAAGCTCAATCCCCAATCCCAATCTCAAATCGAACATCTCAAATCGAACATCTCAAATCCCCAGCCCCAATCTCAACTTTCAGATCAAAGATTCAATCTCCTCTTCAACCGCCCGCAACGACCGCTGGATCATCCGCCGGTGAGCGTCCGAACGCGCTCGGCTCAACTGCTCCGCAAAACGGCTGCGAGCGAGCGTCAGGCTTTCAATCTTCCGGTCGCGCCCGATCTCTTCCGGCGACTGAACGCGGGACGCCGGCTCGTTTTGCGAGCGCAAAGCCTCGTCCATCTGATCTTCGACGGCCTTGCTCTCCCAACCTCTGGCCATATTTTTTCAGAACCTCAGTGAAGCAGACAAGCCGCGTGGCCCAGCACGCGCTCGCCTCCGCGCAAGGGGCTGGGCGTGGGCCGCCAGCCGCCGGCGATGCGCGCCGCGAGCAATTCTTCAGCGTCAGGACGATGATCCCACACGGCGACCGCCGTGATCGTTCCCTGTCAAGTCGCGTCGAGAATTATCGTCAAACCGTCGCGCCACGGAGCGATCACATCGTGTGTGAACTCATCCTGAGCAATCGTTTCAACCAGCAGCACGGGCGGACGCTGCGCCCTCGCCCACACCACGAACTCCTGCAGCGTGCCGAAAGACGGCAATTCACGCTCAAGCTCGGCCCGCGCTTCGGATGAAAGATTTGCCCGATTGATGATTTGCATTGGGCGAAGTGTAGGGCTTAGCAGCGATGCAATCAACGAAATGGCAATTTCAAATAGGAATTTAATTTGAGACGACGCGGAGCGCGGAACAGCCGCGACCTGGCGATTCGCCGCCAGCATCAGATCGCAGCCGCTTCCTGGACGGCATCGCATTGCTCTGCCGCGAAGCCGTTGGCTAAACTGCGCCGCGTGAAGCGCATGAAACCTGCTAATGCCAAATCTCAAATCTCAAATCTCGAATCCTCCCCCGCACCGTCGCGTCGCTGGATCATCGCGGCCTTAGCCGTCGCGCTCATCGCGACCACTCTGTTGATCCTGCTCTGGCGATGGCGCACAACGCCGCCGCGACCGTTCGCTTCGGTGATGACCGTGGCGGGGCCGGGGCTGAAGATTTCAAACTCTGCTCTGCCCGACTTCTTCGGCGTCGCGATTGATGACGACGACCAAATCTTCGTCAGCGACGGAACCGCCAACAGCATTTATCGAATCAACCCTGACGGCAGTTTGCAGACCGTCACGTCGGAACTCGAGATGCCGTCGGCCATCGCGTTCGCGCCCGACGGTTCGCTTGTCGTCGCCAACACCGGCGCGCACACCATCGCGCGGGTTGACGTGGAGACGGGGCGGGTGAGCGTCATCGCGGGCAGCGCCGGAACGAGCGGCGACGCCGATGGAGCAAGCGATCAAGCTCGATTCAACGCTCCGGTCGGCGTGGCTGTCGGCGACGACGGCGCGATCTTCGTCGCCGACACCTACAACGACCGCATCCGCGTAATCGGCGAAGACGGGAGCGTCCGCACCATCGCCGGCGGCAGCGAACCCGGCTTCCGCGACGGCGCTGGCGGCGAAGCCCGCTTCGACACACCGTGCGGAATTGCGATGAGCGCCGATGGATCGCTGCTCGTCGCCGACACCGCCAACCATCGCATTCGCCGCGTCGCGCTCGACGGCAACGTGACGACCATCGCCGGAACCGGCGAAGCGGACGGTCGCGACGGCAAGCCGCTCGAAGCTGCGTTCGACCAGCCGGTCGCCATCGTGGCGCGGCGCGACCATCTGATCTTCGTCTCCGACGCTTACTCGTCCAGCGTGCGCGTTTTGAATCTGGGTCAACAACCGGATCAACAGAGCGTGACGACGCTCGCCGGCGGTTTTCCTCCCGGACTGGCCGACGGCGAGATCGCAACCGCGAAGCTCAATCGCCCGTCGTCATTGGCTTTCGCGTCAAACGACGCGCTGATCTTCGCCGACACTGGCAACGGACTGATCCGCGCCTTCGTGCCGCGGGGCGAGAGCTTCGGCTTTCGCTCAAGCCTCGACGCCGCGATCCTCAAGCCTGCCGACATTCGCAACGCCGTCCCGCCGCGCTGGCCCTTCGATCCGCCGCAGGCGAAACGCGACATTGCCGGAACGTTCGGCGAGATCAGAGGCGAGATGCTCACTGACCGCGACGCCTGGTTTCACAACGGCCTGGACATTCCCGGCGCTTACGGCGAGACGTTGCGCGCCATCTTCTCCGAGCGCGTCACGCTGCCGCTGGCGGTCGAGAGCGCGGGCGGCGGGCGCGAGCGGTTGCTGCTGCCATTGATCAGCTACATTCATCTGCGCGTCGGGCGGGATCGGAACGATCAACCGGTCGGCAATTTCCCGACCGGCGCCATCGTTTTTCGCCGCGATGAACCTGGGCAGGTGATCGGCGTTCGCGTGCGTCGCGGAACGCGCGTCAATGCGGGCGATGCGATTGGGACGCTCAACAATCTCAATCACGTCCATCTGATCGCGGGGCCATACGGGACGGAGATCAACGCGCTCACGGCGCTGCAACTCCCCGGTCTCGTTGATACCGTCGCGCCGACCATCGAAAACGCGATGATCACAAGCGAACGCGACGACCTGATCGTTGAGTCGGCGAAGGCGGCGAAAGGATCAAAACCGATTTCGCTCAACGGCCGTCTGCGCATCATCGTCCGCGCCTACGATCAGGTTGACGGCAACCCGCGCTACCGCCGGCTCGGAGTTTATCGGTTGGGCTATCAGTTGCTGAACGCCGACGGGTCGCCCGCCAGCGGGTTCGAGCAGCCGCGCGACAACATTGTTTTTGAACGGTTGCCCGCCGACCAGCGCGCGGTCGCGACGGTCTACTTCGGAGGCAGCCAGTCGGGTTACGAAGGAGCGACGGTCTTCAACTACATCGTGACAAACGTCGCGCGGGACGGCGAAGCGCGAGAAGATTTTTTCGATGCGTCGCGATTTGCGCCGGGCAATTACCTGCTGCGCGTGATGGCAGAAGATTACTTTGGCAATCAGGCGAAGCGCGATCTGCCGGTGAGAATTGGCGGAGAGTAGCGGACTGAGCACGCGCCCCGGGAGCGCACGCTTACCAGATTCTGCTGGCGAGCTCGGAAAGGGTTGGCTGAGAAGGCTTGTAGGGGAATACGGAACAAACGGAAATAACGGAATCAACGGAAATTCTTTCTGGTCTTTTCCGTTGATTCCGTTATTTCCGTTTGTTCCGTATTCCCCTACAACCTTCATCTCCCGGCCCTTTGAATTCGCCAGCAGGGTCTGGGAAGCGCGCGCTCCCAAGGCCGCTCCCTTTTGATTTTCAGTTGATCTTCAGGCAATCTCTTGCAACGTCAGTCCTCCCCCCTCGCTCTTTGCCTCTGCGGAAATGTCTGAATCATCATTAGGAGAAAACCTTATGATCGCGCTTCAATGCCTTCAAACTCTGATCAAAAAATCCGGGATCAAAACTCATCTGGTCTATTCAATCGCAGTTGTCATTGCCGCCACCGTCTGCCTGGACCTGGCGCGGCGCGTTTTCGTTCCGTCGTCGGCGAAAGCTTCGGCGATCATCCAGAACGGCGTTCCCGTCACCAGCGTTTCGGCGGCGAGCTTCGTCGGCGCGCCCGCGACGCTGGCGACCAATTCGATTGTGGCCGCCTTCGGAACCCAACTCGCCGCGGGAACCCAGACCGCGTTGTCGCAACCGTTGCCCACTTCGCTGGGGGGCACGACGGTGACGATCAACGGCGCGCCGGCTCCGCTGTTTTTCGTCTCGCCGGGTCAAGTCAACTACCTGATCCCGCCGGGCACGCCGCCGGGCGACGCCCAAGTCGTGATCACTTCGACCGCGAGCAACGGCGATCAGATCATCTCGCGCGGCCAGGCGCGGATCACCGCCGTCACCCCGGCGCTCTTCACGGCCAACGCCAACGGCATCGGCGCGCCCTCGGCGGTCACGGGCCGGGTCAATGCGAGCGGCCAGTTCGTCTTCGATCCGAATCCGCCGTTTGAACCCGACCCGGTGCGCCCCAACCAGTTTCTGCCCGCGCCGATTGACGTGGGCACGGACGCGCGCCCGGCGTTTCTGATCCTGTTCGGCACGGGCATTCGCAACGCTCCGGCTGGCTCGGTGCGAGTGATCATCGGTGGCGTGGAAGTCCCCGTGACGCCCGTTGCGGCCCCTGGCTTCACGGGCCTCGATCAGATCAATCTCCAACTTCCCGTCTCGCTGCGGGGGCGCGGGACGGTTGATCTGAGCGTTGTCGCGAGCGGCGTCTCGTCCAACCCGGTCAGGGTCAACATTGCCGGCAATCCAACCGCCGGCCTGACCATCGCGGGTTTCAGCGTGACCGACGGCGCGGTCGCCGGACAAACAGTGACCATCAACGGCAGCGGGTTTTCGGCCAATGCGGCTCAGAACACCGTTTACTTCGGCGCGGCGCAGGCCCGCGTGGTGGCGGCCACCGCCACTCAGTTGACGGTGATCGTGCCCTTCGGCGCCGAATCGGGCCGCGTGGCGCTGCAAACGCCGCAGGGCGAAACGCGCAGCTCCGCGCTCTTCCGCGTGCGCACCTCGATCAGCGGTCTGGTGCAATCAACCGGCAGCTCGACCGCGCCGCCAGCGCCGCTCGAAAACGTCTCGATCCGCGTGGTCGGAACCAACATCAGCGTCCGCACCAACCCGCAGGGCGCGTTCGTCATTCCGAATCTCAATCCGGGCGTGGAGCAGGTGGAGATTGACGGCGGCACCACCGGCGCCAACCCGCCGTTCCCGCGCGTCACGCTCAAAGCCACCATCCGCGCCGACCGCGACAATCAATTCACTCAGGCCATCAGCATGCAACAAGCCGTCGGCGGCAGCGGCAGTGTCGGCGGCCCCGGCTTCACGGACGGCGGCAGCGAATTGTCCGCGCTCGGCAATCGAATGCTGGAAGCGCTGCACCGCAGACAACTGACCTCCGGCGACCAGCAAGCGGTCGCCGACAATCAACCGACCGCCGACTTCCGCCTGCTGCAAAACCAGGCTGGCGGAAGAGCCGTGGTGATCAGCCATCGCGGCGTGACGCTCGAAATCCCCATCGGCACGAGCGTCAGATTCCCCGACGGCAAGACGAACGGACAGGTGCGGCTGACCGTGCTCGAAGGATCGCGATTGCCAGGCATCACGCTGCCCGTCGGCGTCTATTCTTCGACCATCGCGCAGATCACGCCGCTCGGCGCCGAATTCTCGCCCGGCGCCAGTCTGAGCTTCCCAAACCCGGATCAGAGCCGGCTCGGCCCCGGCGCGAAGGTTGATCTTTATCGCTACGATTTTCGCAACGGCGCGTTCATCCGGCGCGGCACGGCGACCGTGACCTCGGATCGCGCGCGCGTGATCTCGGACGGGCGACTGGTTGATCTGGCGAGCTTCTGGCTGGTGGCCTCGCCGGCGGGCGTGACGACGGTGACTGGCCGCGTGATTGACTCGCTCGGCCTGCCCGTCGTGGGCGCCAGGGTCTCGGTCAACGGGCGCGCCGGCGCCAGCGACTCCAACGGCGGTTTCGGCATCGCCGACGTGGCCACCGCCGGCATCTCGCAGCTTCAGGCCGAAGCCGTGCTGCCGAAACAGTGGGGTGTGGTGCCGCGCGGGACTTCGGCGGTCACAACGGTCGTGGTCGGCGGGGTGACGAACGTCGGCACAATTGCGCTCAGCGACACGAATCAGCCCGGACTGGTGCTCTCGCCCTTCGTCATTGATTTCGACTCCAACTCGCCGCCGATGCGGGTTGACGTGACGCTGACGCAACCGGCTCCAGGCGGCGGTCTGAGCGTCGCGCTCGCAAGCGGCAACGCCCAGGTTGCCACCGTGCCCGCCGGCATCACGATTCCGGGCGGACAGACCGTGGCGTCGTTCAACGTGACCCGCACCGGCCCCGGCGTGACGTTCGTTCGCGCGCGCGCCACCTTTGCGGGCAATGCGCTCGAAACCCTGGCCGTCGTCGCGGTCTCGCGTCCCGCGCCCAGGCTCACCGGTGTCAATCCGACCTCGGCTCCGCCGGGAGCGAAGATCACGATCAGCGGCACGGGCTTCAGCGCCATCGCCGACAGCAACATTGTCGGCTTCGTCCGCAACAACGCGCTCGTGGCGGTTCTCGATCCCGAAGACAACGAGATCGTCACCGACGCGGCGGGCCGTCTCGCGCTGCGCGTCGAAACGCCGCCGCTCAGCCAGGGCGCGGTCTTGATCGTCGCCGCCACGATTGACGACATCACCGGCGTGATCTCAGACACCAGCCTGCCCATCAACTTCACGGTCGCGCGCTCCGACGTGGCCGCGCCGCTGCTCGCCAGCCTCGCTCCCGGTCAGGGCCGGCCGCGCGACCAGGTGACGATCAACGGCAGCGGCTTCAGTCCGGCGACCGCCGAAAACCGCGTGGTCTTTCGCCAGGGCTTGATCGAGAGCCGAGCGCGAGTGATCCGTTCAACCGCGACCCAGCTTGTGGTCGAAGTCCCCTCGCAGAACATCGAGCGCGGCCCTGCCGTGGTCGTCGTCCGCCGCGTCGCGGCCAACGGCGCGTCGAGCAGCCTCTCCAACGCGCTCGACTTCACGGTCACGGCCGACCCGGCGGAACCGCCCAGACCCACACTGGCAGCCGTCGTCAACATCGCGACCGGGCTGGCCAGCGGGCGCGACGGCGATGTAGCGCGCGCCACGGGCACGGGGTTGGGCCGAAACTTCTTCAACTTTGAAGCGGGCAATCTGGGCAACGAAGAGCCGCTCATCTCGCTGCTGCTCTTCTACCAGAACAACCAGTTGGTCAACTTCGCGATCCCGACCAGCGCCGCCGTCAGCGGCTTGCAGATCACCGCCTTCCTGCCGTCGGGCCTGAACGCCGGCCCGACGCAGATCACGACCGTCACCTTCGACCTCGAAACGGGCCTCATCAGCGACGAAAGCAACGCGGTCAACTTCACGATCACCATCGGCAGCCTGCGCCGCGTTGACGAGGACGAGCCGAACGATTCGCCCGACACCGCGACCGACGTCGTCCTGCAAACCATCGTTGACGGGCGGGCCGCCAAAGACGATCCGGGCGATCTGATCGTCCGCTTCGACGACGGAACGAGCGAAACGCTGGTTGATCTGTTCCTGCTGGAGTTGGACAGGGCAACGCAGCTCACGTTTACGTTGACCTTCACCGCGCCCACCGATCTCGATCTGTTCGTGCTCGAAGAGAACGAGGACGGCGGATACGACATCGTCGCCGAATCAACCAGAAATCAGAGCACGGCGGAGCAGATCGGCGGGTCGCTGCCGCCGGGCGAGTATTTCATCGGGGTAGGAGCTTTCAGCGGGTCGAGCCGATACGCGCTCGAACTGCGGCAAGGCCCGCCGCCAGCTTTCGGATTCCTGGCGCCCGAATTCTTCAACCTTCGCCGCCCGGTGACGCTTGAACGAAAAAGACAGTAATGCGCAGCGCAGGGAGCATGAGCGCAATAAGATTAAGGCAAGGGATTCACCATGATCGAACTGGTCAAAGAACCGCCGGCTGCAACCACACCCAACACAGCCGCGGAAACATCGCCGGAAGCGGGCGATCACCGCGTCGGGCTAACCGGACGCCTGCTCTCGCTCGATGTTTTTCGCGGTCTGACCATCGCCGGGATGGTCCTGGTCAACAACGCGGGCAATTGGAACGCGGTCTATCCGCCGCTGCTGCACGCGCAGTGGCACGGGTGGACGCCGACTGATCTGATCTTCCCCTTCTTCGTCTTCATCGTCGGCGTGGCGATTCCGCTGGCGTTTGAGAAGCGCAAAGCCGCGGGCGGCAATCAGCGCGATCTCGATCTGAAAATCTTCCGGCGCACGGCGCTGATCTTCCTGCTCGGCTTGATGCTCAACGCCTTCCCGTTCACGTGGGAGAAGCTGACGAGCCTGCGCATCCCCGGCGTGCTGCAACGCATCGCGCTCTGCTACTTCTTCGCGGCGCTGATCTTTCTGAAAGCGCGAGTGAAGACCCAGGTCGTGATCGCCGCCGCGCTGCTCGTCGTTTACTGGCTGGCGATGAAGTTGATTGCGGCGCCCGGATATGAAGCGGGCGATCTGACGATGGAGGGCAGCCTGGCGTCGTGGGTTGATCGGACGCTGCTCGCGGGGCACACCTACAAGCCACAGTACGATCCCGAAGGTTTGCTGAGCACAGTCCCGGCGATTTCGACCGCGCTCTTCGGCGTGTTGGCCGGGCAGTGGTTGATGACGCGCCGCGAGGCTCTGGACAAGATCGCGGGGTTGTTCGCCGCCGGCGCGCTGTGCGTGATCGCCGGCTTCGTCTGGGATTGGGCGTTCCCGATCAACAAGGCGTTGTGGACAAGCTCGTATGTGATGTTCACGGGCGGGCTGGCTTTGCAACTGCTGGCGTTGTGCTGCTGGGCGATTGATTTGAAGGGCTACCGGCGATGGGCGCAGCCGCTGGTCGTCTTCGGCGTGAACGCGCTGGCGTTGTACGTTCTTTCGAGTTTGATGGCGAAGGCGCTGCTGGCGATCCCGGCGTCGCAGCTTGACGGCTCGGCGGGCGACCTGAAGACGTTCATTTACGAGCGAGCCTTTGCGACCTGGCTGTCGCCGATCAATGCGTCGCTGGCCTTTGCGCTCGGCTATGTGCTGGTGTGGTGGCTGCTGATGCTGATCCTCTACCGGCGGAAGATTTTCATCAAGGTGTGAGCGCCCTGCAGTTTTCAAGCGGTAGAGCGGCTGCGCCGTCGCTGCCGCCTCAAGGCCAATGACATTAAGTCAGGGCTTGGGGAACACAAAAAGCGCAAAGTCGCAGACACAAAAAGCGCAACCCAGATCGGCCAGGAGCGGATCGTGGCTCTCGCTGCTTTGTGCCTTTTGTGTCTCTTCCTTTGCGCTTTTTGTGTTCCTCCGGCCTTAACTTATTGCGGTTTTCACTCGCGTGCGGCCTGTGAGGTGTAGGGCGCCCGCCCGACACCGCGCACGCTGAAGGGGCGCACGCATCTGCAAACCGCTATAACGTCATTGGCCTCAAGGCGGCGCTCTCAACGCCGTCAGCCAAGGTTCGAGTGAAAT
>PJQE01000097.1_pt1 | contig 11829 bp, 8 predicted proteins | sample 1503751 | NCBI WGS metagenome assembly PJQE01 (sample SAMN07775948, study PRJNA414020) | Biofilm metagenome, whole genome shotgun sequencing project. | reverse complement strand
ACGAAGAATATCCTGAGCGCCGCGAACGGGCTCATCACGAAGAACAGGAACAGGCACGAAAAAAAGCTCTGGACGGAAAACCCCGAGGGCGAGAAGCTCTCGTATTTCGAGGCCGGAGACGAGAGGGAAGAGGCCAGGTATGTCGTCTCCGGGATAGAGTCCGAAGTTTCACGCGGCGGGAGGTCCTACAGAAACATCGCGGTCTTCTACAGGACCAACAACCAGTCGAGGGTAATAGAAGAAGAGCTTCTTCGTAAGGATGTACCTTACACGATAGTCGGGGCGACCGGGTTTTACCAGAGGGCCGAGATAAAGGACCTCACTGCATTCCTTCGCGTGATAGCGAATCCGAACGACGACCTCAGCCTGAGGAGGATTATCAACGTTCCGCCGCGTGGCATCGGAAAGGGCACGATAGACGAGCTCACCCGCCTCGCCGCCAAAGAAGAGATTCCTTTCATCGAAGCTATAAGGAAATCGATCGCGGAGAATTTATTCCCGCAGAGAACGGCGCTCTCTCTTAAAAAATTCCTCTCGATAATGGATGGTCTCATCGAATTCGAGAAAGACCACGGCATCGGAGAGACAATAGACAGGGTCCTCGAAAAAACAGGCTACCTGGAGCTTCTCGAAAAAGAACCGGAAAGACGCGAAAACGTCGGAGAAATTTTCAACATCGCAGCCGAGTTCGAAAGGGAAGAGGAAGGGGCGGGTGTGAGGGAATTTCTCGACAGGATAACGCTATCCAGCGACATCGACAGCTACAGCGAAAAAGAAGAGCGCGTCGCGCTTATGACGCTCCACAGCGCGAAGGGGTTGGAGTTCCCCGTCGTTTTCATAATAGGCATGGAAGAAAAGCTCATACCGCATTTTAACTCCATCAAGGACGACGGAGACGTCGAGGAAGAGAGGAGGCTCTTTTACGTCGGCATCACGCGCGCTAGGGAAAAACTCTATCTCACCGGCGCAAAAAGCAGGAGATTTTTCGGCAAGGAAGAACGGCCGACGCCTTCGAGATTCGTATCGGAGCTCCCGGAGGAGCTGGTGGAAGTGAAGAATTATTACGGCGGGCTTTTGAGGGAAAGCACCCGCAGCTTCGTCCCGAGAGGCAAAGTCATGGAAAGGCCCAGGGCTGCAGTTTCGAGAGCCGCGCCGGCAGCGCCGGAGCCGGAAAACTCACACTACAAACCGGGGCAGAAGATACATCACCCTTCCTTCGGGCCGGGGACTATTACGAAGGTCGAGGGCGAAGGCGACACCGCGAAGGTAACAGTTTCGTTCCTCGGTCACGGTGTAAAGAAGATCATCGCCGCCTACCTCGAAGGGAAATAGAAAGTTCTGTCCACAGTACCGGGGGACGCTACACTTCACGACGAGCAGCTTATGACGAGCCCGCGCTCGGAAGGCGGGGCCGGCTTGGAATACTCATCGAAGTCGTGCTGCTCGGAAAAGGGATTTTTCAGAAGGACCCTGAGCCTTTCTATCTCCGAATAATCTCTTTCATCTTCCGCCTTTCTTATCACCCTTTCGGCGAGATAATTCCTGAGAATATATTTCGGGTTAACGGAGCTCATCGTTTCTTTGCGCTCCGCATCGACGCTCCCTTCGGACACGAGCCTTCTTTTGTACGCGGCGGCCCATTCTTTGAACGCCGGGTACTCTTCGATTGCATGTACGTTTTCACTCTTTGACTCAGCCGGGAAATCACCGAGCCCCCTCATGAAATTTGTGTAGTCAGTCTTAGTTTCCTCCAGAGTGGCAAGGAGACCTTTTATTAACGCCGGATCGCCGTCGTCCTCTTTTAAAAGCCCAAGCTTCTGTCTCATAATCCCGAGATAATATTTTCCGTAGAGCACCCGGAACCCGAAGACTATATCCTGCGAACGCTCCCGGGGAACGAGGCTCCCGAGCGCTGTCGCCAGCATCTGGAGATTCCAGAATGCGACCCCAGGCTGGTTGCCGAAGGAATACCTGCCGAAGTGGTCCGAGTGGTTGGGTATGTATTCGGGGCTGTACTCTTCGAGGAATCCGAAGGGGCCATAATCCAAAGTGAGACCTGTGATGGACATGTTGTCCGTATTCATGACCCCATGCGCGAACCCGTACGCCTGCCAGAGCGCGAGCAGTTTTGCAGTCCTGTCCACAACCTCGGATAAAAGCGAGGCGTACTTATCGTTACCGTCTTTGAGATGTGAAAAGTTGTTTTCTATTACGTAATCGGCGAGAAGCTTCACGCTCTCTCCCCGGCCCGTGTAGTGAAACCCCTCGAATGAGCCGAAGCGGACGTGCGTCTCCGCCATACGGAGAAGCATCGCGCCCCTCTCCGTCGTCTCGCGCTCGACCTTCTCGTCGCTCCCGACTATGGAGAGCGCCCGCGTCGTCGGTATGCCGAGGCCGTGCATCGCCTCACCGCAAAGATATTCCCGTATGACCGACCTGAGAACGGCCCTTCCGTCGAACACGCGCGCGTACTTCGTTCTACCCGCCCCCTTCAAATGAAGGTCCCACTTTCCGCCGCGCGCGTTTCTTACCTCGCCCAGAAGTATCGCCCTCCCGTCACCAATGTCTGGATTGTAGACGCCGAACTGGTGCCCGGTGTAATACATGGCGAGAGGATACGAGCCGGGTATCGCTTTCCCGCCGGAGAGATAGAGCGCGAGCTCAGGATTATTTACCTCCTCCGGGTCGAGGTCTATAAGCACGGCCGCATCGGGATTAAAGCAGACGAGCCGCGGATTCTCGAACGGTGTCGGGCGGACGGCGTCGTAGAAATCCACGGGAAGCCTGCTATAAGTGTTGTCGAAATCGAGCTCCGTTATCCTTTTCATAAGAGACGTCCTGCTACCGTTGGGAAAGCGCCTAATGTCATTGTATATTTAACCTCAACTTCACATTCGCTCAAGGCCGATGAAGCACAGGAAAAACAAGATCAAGCGTCAGCACAGCATAATCAAGGGCCTGAGAAGCTTTCTCGAAGACAGGCTTTCGCCGCTCGATTTTATCGAATCGATAATCCCCGGGGAGATTAAAGTAGGCAAGAAAACCGGTGAGAATCTCGAAGTCAGGTACAGGTACAGCACTGTGAGCGGCGCGAAGCTTATTGCCAGGAGCGGCACATCGGTACAGGAGGTTTTCGTCGTGACGAGCGATCCGGATAAGCTGAAAGAAATTATAGATTCCACGCGCGAGAAAAATTAGGAGAGCCTGAGGCAGTTCTTACCGAGAAGCGACTCTACTTCGTATATAAAATTATCCTCGATATCGACCCTGTTATCCTCGACCTCTATGACAGCCTCCCCGTGATCAGTTTCGAGGTGAACGTGCACGACCGCCTGCCCCGGATAAGAATTGAATATCTCCTTCAGGCGGACGAAGTTTTCCTTCCGGAGCGAGCCGTTCCCGAGGCTTATGTGAACCGTCGAGCCGTTCCGCATTCCCTTTATCGGCATGATCTCGACCGCCCTGATTTTCACCCTGTCTTCGCCCGGCTCGAGCACGCCCTTTATGATCACGGGCTCTATCTTGTCTTCGAGGAGGTCGAGTGACTTTCGGAGAAGGTCGTTGAATATGAAAACCTCGACGGAGCCATTGAGGTCCTCTATGATGAGATTTCCGAATATTCCGGAGCCGCTTTTCGTGTGCTTAACGGTAAGCGTACGCACGACCCCGGCGACCGTGACTTCCTGCTTCTCTTTTATTTCGAGGAGCGACTCGGTATCCGTGATCGCCGTCCTTCCCAGCTCGGAGAGGTATTTCGTCAGCGGATGGCTTGTGACGTAAAACCCCAGCATGTCCATCTCGTTCTTCAAAAGCTCCTTCTCAGCCCATTCCTCTAGCTCGGCAAGCTTCGGGAGCGAAATCGCGTCGTTGAGCGCGAAGAGGCTGTGCTGCCCATCGACAGAGCTCTTCTGTCTGATGGACGTGTAGCTTATCAGCATGTCGAGAGACTCTATGAGGCTCGCCCTGTTTATGCCGAGCGAGTCGAACGCTCCGCTCTTTATGAGGCTCTCGAAGGTTCTGCGATTCAGCCTCCGCGCCTCGACGTGCTCGCAGAACTCGAATATGGTCGAGAACCTCCCCTTATCGCGCCGCGCGCTGATTATAGATTCCACCGTCCCTTCGCCGACATTCTTTATAGCGGCGAGCCCGAAGCGTATGCTGCCGTTCGACGCCGTGAAACCGTCGAGGCTGACATTCACGTCCGGCGCGAGGACGGGGATACCCATCTGCTTGCATTCAGTGATGCTGGATATGACCTTATCCGTGTTCCCCGATTCGACGGACATCAGCGCCGCCATGAACTCGGCCGGGTAGTGCGTCTTGAGATACGCCGTCTGGTAGGTGATTAGCGCGTAGGCCGTGCTGTGGCTCTTGTTGAAGGAGTATTCGGCGAATTTCTCCATCGCGTCGAATATCTCCTCGGCCTTCTTGTCCTTTATTCCCTTTTCCTTCGCGCCCTGGAGGAACCTTTCACGCTGCGCCTTCATCTCTTCCGGCTTTTTCTTCCCCATCGCGCGGCGGAGAAGGTCGGCTTCGCCGAGGCTGTAGCTGGCGACGACGCTCGCCGTCTTCATAATCTGCTCCTGGTAAACGAAGAGCCCGTACGTGTCTTTGAGGACGTCCTGTAGCTCGGGGAGCGGATACTGAACTTTTTTCCCGTGCTTCCGGCCTATGTATTCATCGACCATGCCGCTGTCGAGAGGGCCCGGCCTGTACAGCGCGAGGACGGCTATGATGTCCTCGAAGTCCGTCGGCTGGAGCTTCGTCAAAAGCTCCTTCATACCGGAGGATTCGATCTGGAAAATTCCGCGCGTCTTGCCGCTCGCGAGTAGGCTGTAAACGGCCTGGTCGTCGAGCGGGATTTTCTTGATGTCGAAGTTGCCGCCGTCGCCGTAATTTTCCCTTATCAGCTTTAGAGCCTTGTCTATAACGGTGAGCGTCTTGAGCCCGAGAAAATCGAACTTCACGAAGCCGAGCTCTTCGACGGTATTCATGTCGAACTGTGTCACGATTTCATCGTTGGAGCCTTTGTAGAGCGGTATGTGGTCGGCGAGCGGCTCGTTCGCTATCACTATCCCGGCGGCGTGCGTCGAGGAATGCCGAACCATATTTTCGAGCGGCTTCGCGAGCTCTATAAGCTCCTGGAGTGGAGGGGAGCCCTCAATCAGCTTTCTCAACTCCGGCACGCTTTCGAGCGCCTTGTCGATGCTGAACACCTTGCCCCTGAAGCTCGGGATGAGCTTCGTCACTTTATCCACATCGGCGTAGGGAATGCCCAGCACTCTGCCGACATCCTTGACGACAGCCTTCGCGGACATTGTCCCGAACGTCCCTATCTGGGCGACCTTGTCCTCGCCGTATTTTCGCGTGACGTATCTTATCACTTCGTCACGCCCCTCGGCGCAGAAGTCTATGTCTATATCGGGCATGCTGATGCGTTCGGGGTTCAGGAACCTCTCGAATATGAGGTTATACGGGATCGGGTCGACCTCGGTTATGCCGAGGACGTATGCGACGAGGCTCCCCGCCGCGCTTCCGCGCCCGGGGCCGACGGGGATTCCGTTCGACTTCGCGTAGTTTATAAAATCGGCGACGACGAGGAAGTATCCTGAAAATCCCATCTTCTGAATGATGTCGATCTCTGTTTCGAGCCTCTCGTTATACTCCGCAGTTCTTTCTCCCGATATGTCGCCTTCCTTTATACGCTCCGAGAGCTTTTCCCTCGCGAGCTCCGCCATGTGCTCGTCGAGCGACTTCCCCCCCTCTACCTCGAACTCCGGCAGCTTGTATCCGTCGCGCTCGAACTGAAAATCGCATCTCTTCGCGATCTCCCCGGTCATCTGTATCGCGTCTTCGAACCCTTCGAGGTCGCGCATCATCTCGCCTTCGGATTTAAGGTAATACTGGTCGCCCTGGAATTTGAACCTGTTCTCGTCCTGGAGCGAGGAGCCTGTCTGTATGCAAAGGAGCGCGTCGTGCGGGCGGGAATCGCTCTGCCTGAGGAAGTGGCAGTCGTTCGTCGCGACGACGGATATGTTCAGCTTCTCCCCTATCTCCTTTACCTTCTTGTTCACCCTCTTCTGCTCGGGGAGCCCTGTCGCCTGGACTTCGAGATAATACCTGTCGCCAAACATCTCTTTATACATGGAGGCGACGCCCAGGGCGGCGTTCATGTCCTTGCCGAAAATGGCCTTCGAAAGCTCGCTGTTGAGGCAGCCACTCAACACTATCAGCCCTTCCCTGTGCTGGTCCAGGAGCTCGTGGTCAATGCGGGGCCTTCTGTAAAATCCGTCGAAGTAGGCCTTCGTAACGAGGCGGGAAAGGTTCCTGTACCCTTCCCTGTTCATGGAGAGGACTGTAAGGTGATGGGTCTTGCCGTCGGATGGATTATCGCGGTTTAGCTTCTGCGTTATATAAAGCTCGCAGCCTATGATCGGCTTTATCCCGGCGCCTACGGCGGACTTGTAAAACTCGTACGCGCCGAAGAGGTTTCCGTGGTCCGTCAGCGCCACGGCCTCCATGCCGAATTCTTTCGCCTGGGGAAAAAGGTCCTCGAATTTTATGGCCCCGTCGAGGAGCGAGTACTGGGAATGAAGGTGCAGATGGACAAAACCGCCGGACATTCCTTCTATTATATCCATGATGGCTTTGGCTGTTCAAGTATCGAAAAAACTTCTTTACTTTCCCGAAGGTTAGGCGGTATGTATAAAGCCCGCGCAGACAATATAGCCCGGCGCAGGTACGACGATATTGAAAACCCGCCCCTTAAAAGTATATTAACCCTCTCCGGATGACAGGCGCGGGGAGCATCCACGGCATATGTTATCCTAATGGCTCTGAGAATACTCGCACTTTTAACGAGCCATATTGAACGGCGGTTTTAAGGAGGCATTATATAAATATGGAAGAAATATTTTCCTACCTGAACAGCATGCTGCCGAGCCCGTACTCGGACCTGGTCACGGTTGCCGCGATATTCGCGGTTTTACTTGTAGTTGCATTCATAATTTCATTCTTTTTCGAGCGGAAGCCCGGAAAGCCCCCGCAGCCCGAGCCCAGGGCTCCCGAAGCGCCGGAGCCCGAGATAAAAGCGGTTCCACCTCCAGACCTCGAAGTGTTCAAGGCCCCGCCGCACGAAGTGATACGCGAGCCCGAGACGGTATCCGTAAAAAGGGAAGCTCCGCCCGCGCCTGGGGTAAAACGCGCCGCTGAGCCCGCTCCCTTACCGGAGCCTACACCGCTGCCCGAAGAGCGTCAGGAGACGATTGCAACGCCGGCAGAGCAAGAAATTACCCCCGAGCCTGCAGCGCCCGCGCCCGCTCCGGAACCCGAGCCCGAGCCCGAACCCGGACCGGTTGAAGAAGTCCCGGAAACAAAAGAAGGCCTCTTCGCGCGTCTGAGAAAAGGGCTCTCGAAAACACACACCGGCTTTCTCGGAAAGCTCGGCGAGGTGATTTCGAACAGGGAAATTAACGACGACCTCTGGGACGAATTCGAGGAGACGCTGATAATGGCCGACCTCGGCATGGGGACGACGATGAAACTTAAGGAGAGAGTGCAGTCCCGTCTAAAGAAGAAGTCGCTCTCCGACTCCGGCGCGATAACGGAAGCCCTGAAGGAAGAAATCCTCGCCATACTCAAGAGCGCCGAGGCAAAGCCGCTTTCGATTTCGGAGAAGCCCTTCGTCATAATGATCGCGGGTGTAAACGGCGTCGGAAAGACGACGACAATAGGCAAGCTCGCCAACAGGTTCAAGAAAGATAACAGGCAGGTCATGGTCGCCGCAGGGGACACTTTCAGGGCGGCCGCCACCGAGCAGCTCGAAGTGTGGTCGAAGCGCGTAGGCTCCGATTTCATAAAGGGTCATAGCGGTGCGGACCCTTCGTCCGTAGCATTCGACGCTGTCAAGGCGGCGTCGGCGCGCGGGACGGACATCCTCATAATCGACACCGCCGGCAGGCTCCACACCAAGGGCAACCTCATGGACGAGATAAAGAAGATGAAGCGCGTCATCTCGCGCGAGATGGAAAGTGCGCCTCACGAGACGTTCCTTGTGCTCGACGCCACCACGGGACAGAACGCCGTTCAGCAGGCCAAGATGTTCAACGATGCCCTCGGCGTAACGGGAATAGTGTTGACGAAGTTAGATGGCACCGCCAAGGGCGGCGTCATAATCGCGATAGCCGATGAGCTCAACATACCGGTAAGATTCATCGGCATAGGCGAGGCGCTCGGAGACCTGAGAGAGTTCAACGCAGACGATTTCGTGGAGGCCCTCTTTTACGAAGGAGGGGAAACCGTTCATTGAGCCGACCTTACGGTTCCCTTTACCGTACGGATTAGTAAACTTAAGCTAAGATGCCGAGGGATCAACACAGTAAGTACATGTCGATCGCCCTTAAGCTCGCCCTGAAGGCCGAGGGCATGACGAGCCCGAACCCGCTCGTCGGGGCAGTGCTCGTAAAAGGCGGGAAGATCATAGGCAGGGGCTTTCATAAAATGGCCGGCCTGCCCCACGCCGAAATAGAGGCTTTCACAGATGCCGAAAGGAACGGGCACAGCCTAAAAGGCGCAACCCTTTACGTCACCCTCGAGCCCTGCTGCCACGAGGGCAAAAGAACCCCCCCCTGCGTAAACGCCATAGTGGAAAAGGGCATAGCGCGCGTCGTGGTCGCGGCAGGCGACCCCAACCCTAAGGTATGCGGGAACGGTTTCTCCATACTGAGAGACGAGGGCGTCGAGGTCATACCTTTTGTTCTCGAACAAAAAGCCCTTGATCTCAACGAGGCGTACAACAAATATATAACGACGGGCGTACCCTTCGTTACCTTAAAGCTCGCGGCCACACTCGACGGGAAGATAGCGGCTTTCACCGGTGACTCTAAGTGGATAGGGAGCGAGAGGCAGAGAAAGCTCGCCCACAAGCTGAGAAGCGCATCCGACGCCGTCATTGTAGGCGTGGGAACCGTCCTCAGGGACGACCCGAAGCTGAACGCGAGGCTTTCAGGCCGTGAGATACGTCAGCCGATTCCGGTGATACTGGACAGGACGCTTAGAACTCCGCCCGGGTCGAGCGTGTTCAAGGCCCACGGCAGCGTGATAATCGCGACCGTAAAACCGGTCAATCCCGGAAAGAAGAAACGCCTCGAAGAGGCCGGGGCCAGGGTGCTCGAAATCGGTCACGATAGACAAGGCCTTCCCGACATGAAAAAACTCCTCCGCGAGCTCGGGAGGAACGAAATAGTGAGCGTCCTCATCGAGGGCGGCAGCAAGGCCGCCGCGAGCGCGCTAAAGTCTGGACTGGTCGATAAGGTAACGTTTTTCTACGCGCCGAAGATCCTCGGGGGCGACGGCGTCAGCATGATAGACGGCCTCGGAATCAAAAGCGTAAAGAACGCTGTGCAGGTAACTGATGTTAAAATTACCAGGCTCGGAGAAGAGCTCATGGTCGAAGGATATGTAAAAAAGCGCGGAGGGAAGTGATGAACGTCCTTCCGGCCGCTGACACGGCGATAAAAGACAGGATAGGGCTTTTCGGGGGCACGTTCGACCCGGTCCACCTGGGGCACCTGCGCGCCGCCGAGGAGATACGGGAGACCCTCGGCCTCAGCAGCGTGTGGTTCGTTCCTTCCGCAATTCCGCCGCACAAACACAAGGAAGTGACCCCTTCTATCCACAGGCTCAAAATGCTTGAAATCGCCGTCGAGCCGAACCCCTGTTTCGGGATATGCACCTATGAAATAAAGAAGAAGAAGACTTCTTATACGATCGAAACCCTCCGGCACCTTACCTCCGCCCATCCCGACGCCGAATTTTATTTTATCGTCGGCAGCGAGCTCTTTTCGCACATAGAAACCTGGAAGGACTACAGGGAGCTCTTCACCCTTTCGAGCTTCGCCGTCATTAGCCGGCCGGGCCTTAAAGACGAGGATTTCCCGCCGCTTCCGCTTGCCCTTAAAGAGGATTTTAGTTATCATAATAGTGAACACAACGTGATATCGTACATTAACAGGTATTCGAAAATCATTGCCCTCACCCGGTTCACGGGGCTCGAAATTTCTTCCACGGAAATAAGGACTTATATAAGCGAAGCGGCGTCCGTAAGGTATCTCGTGCCCGACGGCGTCGCCGAGTATATATCGGCTCACAAACTCTACGATACGGAGGCTGCCCTATAAATTCCAAGAAGAAAGCGATAGCGCTTGCCCACGCCGCATGGGAGAAGAATTCCGAAAATCCCGTGCTCATGGATGTCAGAACCAGAAGCGACGTAACCGACTACTTCCTCGTGTGCAGCGCGAACTCCACGAGGGGAGTAAAAACAATAGTAGACAACATCGAAAAGAAGCTGCTTGAGCTCGACCAGAAAGTAATCGGCATAGAGGGTTACGCCGAAGGCAACTGGGTGCTCGTGGATTCGGCCGACGTCGTGGTTCACGTCTTTTACGAGCCCTACCGGAAATTCTACGACATCGAGAGCCTCTGGAGCGACGCGCCGAGGGTGAAGCTCTCGCTTGAGCCGGCTATTCCCGGCCGTACGGGATCTTTCGACCACGCGCCTGCTGTTAAATAAATGTGCCGTAGAATACACGTACCGGTTTTATTTGATTTAGTCTGAGATAATCCGGGATTTGGGAGCTGCCCCGGCATGCACAGCTCCGCCACACTTTATTTCCGCCCTGAATGAGCTTAAAGGGAAAGTACTGCCCGGCCCCTCTTACTGGCCTTCCTTGATTCCACGCCTTCTGATGAAAGCAGGTATCTCGAACTCGTCTTCGCCGATGTCCGTCGGTATCTTGGTGACGATCTGGCCGAACCTCGGTGCCGCTTTCGCAGCGCTCTGGATACCGGTGGCGATGACGGTCAGCTGGACGGATTCCTTGAAATCGTGGTTTATAACGAGGCCGAATATGAGGTTCACATCCTCGCCGGCCCTGTCCTTTATGTAGTTGCAGGCCTCGTTGAGCTCTTCGATTCCGAAGTCGGGAGAGGCGGTTACGTTGAGAAGTATGCCCGTCGCCCCGTCTATCGAGATGTCTTCGAGAAGCGGGCTCGTTATGGCCGCCTCGGCCGCCTCTATGGCCCTGTTGGTGCCCTCGGCGAAGCCGGTACCCATGAGAGCCTTTCCGCCGTTCTCGCCCATGATGCTCTTCACGTCCGCAAAGTCGACGTTAATGTAGCCCGTGCCGGTTATTATGTCCGAAATGCCGCGGACTGCCTGGTGGAGCACCTCGTCGGCGCGCGTGAAGGCGTCGAGAATCGATATCTTGTGTACTTCGGTGAGCCTGTCGTTCGGTATGACTATGAGGGTGTCTACTTCCTTTTCGAGGTTCGCTATGCCTTCGAGGGCCTGCCTGTTTCTCTTCGGGCCTTCGAATCCGAAGGGCTTGGTTACGACGCCTACCGTTAGCGCGCCGACGTCTTTGGAAGCCTGCGCGATTATAGGGGACGCCCCGGTGCCGGTGCCGCCGCCCATGCCGGCGGTTATGAAAACCATGTCAGCGCCGTCTAGAGCTTCGGCTATTTTAATCTGGTCTTCGAGGGCTGCTTCGCGCCCGAGGTTGGGGTTGCCGCCCGAGCCCAGTCCCTTGGTCGTTCTGTTGCCTATCTGAATTTTGGTGTGTGCGAGGGATTTTCTTAAGTCCTGAGAGTCTGTGTTGGCTACTATGAATTCGACGCCCTGAAGGCCTCTTTCTATCATGGCGTTTACCGCGTTACCGCCGGCGCCGCCGGCGCCTATCACTTTTATTCTTGCTTTTTGTTCTAAGCCTGTATCTTCAAGCTCGAAATTTGCCATTTATGGGAACCCTCCTCGTAGATCGGAAGAGC
>PJQE01000096.1_pt1 | contig 11843 bp, 10 predicted proteins | sample 1503751 | NCBI WGS metagenome assembly PJQE01 (sample SAMN07775948, study PRJNA414020) | Biofilm metagenome, whole genome shotgun sequencing project. | reverse complement strand
CTCTTCGGAGGAGGACTTCTGTCGAGCAATTACGGCAAGGTGCCGTCGTTCCTCCAGGTTTATACCCAGCCCTACTACCACGACTATTTCGCCGCGGCAGGCATGGCTCCTATAAAGAAGCTCCTTCACTACACCATCGACTTCAAGTCCGAGGAAAACGCCGCGAAGATAAGAAAATATGCAAATGGATTCAAACCCGGGCGCATAAAGATAAGACAGATGAAGAAATCCGAGTGGGAGAGCGAGGTCAGAGGGGTCGTCGACGTCTTCAACGAGTCGCTCGCTTACCTCTGGGGCAACGTTCCACTTGAATACGACGAATTCATCGAAATAGCCGACGAGTTCAAGGCGCTCATCAAGCCCGAGTTCTGGCTGGTCGCCGAGGCGGGCGGAAAGACTGTCGGATTCATCGGCGGCTTCCCGCAGTATGCCCCGGTATTCAAGGGACTCGACGGCGAGATGAAGCCCCACAGGCTTTTAAAGCTTCCCCTGAAAATGAAGGGAATCAAGGAAGGCGTCCTCATGATAGAGGGCCTACTGCCGGAATACGCGGGCTCGGGGCTGGGTACGGCCCTTCTCGCCGGCGTATGCGCGGAGAGGGTGGACAAAGGCTACGAGAGCGCCGCGGGGACGTGGGTGCTCGAAGACAATCCCGCCTCGCAGCGCATGGTCGAAAAACTGGGCGGCAGGGTGAACCTGCACTGGGACATGTACGGAAAGCGAATAGACGGAAAGCGGATAGAAGAAACGACAATGAGAATGGTTGACGAATAAGGGATGATGCCGGCTACAGATAAAGACAGGCTCAAAAAATCGGCGTTCAGCATTCTGGCCTTCATGCTGCTGATATTCTGCGTGGGTAATCTCGCACTAGGGATCACCTGGATAGAGAGGTCTTACCCCGGGTTCTTCTACTATAGCAACATGGTCGTCACCGACATAACCCCCGGCGTCGAGAACGGCGAGGAGCTCACGAGGTTCAAGGACAGGATCATCGAGGCGAACGGCGTCCGGATAAACAGCCCGTCCGAGCTGCTCGCCATAACGAACTCCTTTCCCGCCGGCACGGACGTCGAATACAAGATCGAAAGGAACGGCGAGGCGTTTAACGTCTCCATACCGATCCAGACCTTCAAGGCCCGCGATTTCGCCCAGATGTTCGGCGTCATATTCGCCATGGGAGCGGTATTCTTTGTAATAGGAGCCCTCGTACTCCGCATGAAGCCCAACGCCCGGGAAGGAAGGGCGTTCTTTCTCTTCTGCGCGGCCATATGCATATGGTTCACAGGCTCCTTCGACGCCCAGGCCTCGCATATCCTCGACCAGCTCATATTCTTCGCCTGGGTCTTCAGCCCGGTGGCCGGCATACATCTCATGTTCATATTTCCGTCGGACACCCGCATCAAGGCCTCGGCGCAGAATGTAATATCGCTAGTATTCCTCTTCATATCGGCGATGCTTTTCATACTGCAGTACATATTCTTTCATTCCTACGACGTCTGGAAGTATATAAACACCGCAACATGGATTTACGTCGTCCTCAGCACCATAATATTCCCGGCTTCCTCGCTTATGACCTATCTCCGCCCGGCCTCGGCTCTCGAAAAGCAGAGGGCGCAGATAATACTCCTCGGCTGCGTATTCGGGCTCCTGATACCGGCCTCCGCCGTAGCCGGCATAACCGTTTTCAACATAGACCTGCCCTATAACCTGATGGCGCTCCCCGTCGTGATATTCCCGCTCTCGATAGCCTACGCCATAGTCAAGCACAAACTCTTCGACATAGACGTCATACTCGAAAAGGCTCTCACGTACGGCCTTCTCACGGGAGCCGTCGTCGCGATGTCGGCGCTCACGATATTCGCGTTCAATGTCGTCTTCGCGAGGTACGGCGGCTGGCGTAACCCCGCCTTCTTCGTCGTTCTCAGCGCATTTCTGGTAATAGCGCTGAACCCGCTCAAGAACCGGATACAGGATTTCGTCGACCTCACCTTCTTCAGAAAGAAATACGACTACAAGCGCACGGTCGAAGAGGTCAGCTACGCCATGACCTCTCTACTCAGCCTCGACAAGATCGTCGACAAAATAATCACGATAATTGAAAACACGATGTTCGCCTCGCCCGTGCTTGTTTATATCTATAACCAGGAATCGGGTGTCTACGAGGCCTTCGTAAAGGACGGGAGCGACCTCCCCCCCGGCGCTGACGAGCCCATACGGGAAGACAGCCCGCTGGTTATCGAGCTCAATCAGCAGAAAAAAGAGCTTTTCAGGGAAGATTTAATCTCGGACGACAAGTACAAGCTCGACTCCGAGGAGCTACTGGCCGAATTCGACAGGTTCACGGCGTCGCTCTTCATGCCCGTTTTCTTCAAGAGGCAGCTCATAGGGTTCATAGTTTTAGGCGACAAGAAATCGAGGCTGTCCTATACCTCCCGCGACGTGAACCTCCTCAAGATACTCGCTAACCAGAGCGCCATAGCCATCGAAAACGCGCTCGCGTTCAAGCTCGTCGAGGACTACGCCAAGAAGCTGGAAAAGACGAACAGCGAGCTCAAGGACATGCAGACCCAGCTCGTACACGCCGAGAAGATGTCGGCCATCGGGCAGCTCGCCGCCGGCGTCGCCCACGAAATAAGAAACCCGCTCAACATAATAGAGGGCGCGCGCTACTACCTTTCGACGTATATGGTTAACCAGGAGAACGCCGAGACGGTCGGCGAATACCTCGATTATATAAAGCAGGAGATAGACAGGACCAACAGGCTTATAGACAGCCTGCTCAAATTTTCGAGGGCCGAGCCGCCGTATTTCGAGAAGGTGGACATAAACGCGGTTCTCGAGAACGTGGTCATTCTGGTGAGAAAGCAGATATCCGACAACGACGTAAGGCTCTCCACGAAACTCGACCAGGAGATCCCGCTCATCATGGCCGACCCGAACCAGCTCTGGCAGGTCTTCATAAACATCATTCTGAACGCGGTCCAGGCCATGCCGAAGGGCGGCAGCCTGGCTATAGAAACCTCGATCGGCTATTCGGATTCCGGCCCCGTGCCGTCCCGGAACGTATGCATCAGCTTCGAGGACACCGGCGTCGGCATAGCGAAAGAGGACATTACACGCATTTTCGACCCGTTTTTCACTAAAAAGGATATGGGGACCGGCCTCGGGCTTTCCATAGCCTACAAGATAATCGAGAAGCACTCGGGCCGGATAATTGTGAGCTCCGAAAAAGACAAAGGGACTATATTTACGATTGAACTCCCGGTAAATAACCTTAATATTAGGGAAGGAGAGGCAAATGGGTGAGGGTATGAAAAGGGTTCTTGTCGTAGATGACGAGCAGCTTATTCTGAAAATCATCTCCGACATTCTGGCCAAGGAAGGGTATGAAGTCCTCGTCGCGAATAACTGCGAGAAAGCGGCGGATCTCCTTAAAACCACCTCCTTCGACGTAGTTCTGTCAGACATCAAGATGCCGCTCAAGAGCGGTATAGACCTTCTCGAAGAAATAAAGAACAAGGACCCGAACATACCTGTAATTCTCATGACCGGGTTCGCCTCCCTCGAAACGGCTGTCGAGGCCGTTCAGAACGGGGCCTTCGACTACCTCATAAAGCCCCTCGACTACGGGAAGCTTAAGAGCGTTATAGAGCACGCGGCCGACAGGTACAAGCTCTACAGGGAAAACACCCGCCTCATGAGAGACCTCAAGGAGCTCAACACGAACCTCGAAATAAAGGTGAGGGAGAGGAACAGGGAGCTTGAAAACACACTCAACAGCACCATAGAGAGCATCATAACGACCGACAGGGACCTTGTAATCGTAAGCTCGAACCCGAAGACGGCCGAGATATTCGGCAAGGAGTGCAGGGGCGAGAAGCTGAGCTGGCTTTTCCAGGGTATAAACTTCGACACCATAATCCCGAAGATACTGAGCGATACTTCATATTCCACGAAGCACGAAATAAGATACGAAGGCAAGTTCCTCGAAGTCTCCCTCTCCCCGCTCCGCGACTTCGAATCGGGGGAGATATTCGGCGTCATAGCCACGACCGAAGACATAACGGAAAAAAAGAAGCTCGAGGCCCAGCTCATACATTCCGCCAAGATGTCGGGCGTCGGGCAGCTGGCCGCCGGAGTCGCGCACGAGTTCAACAACATCCTCTCGGGCATAATCGGCTACACTAGCCTCGCCCTCACGCGCGGCGACATCGAGAGCATCAAGAAAGACCTCCGCATAATAGAAAAGGCCTCCGACAGGGCCGTAGAAATTGTTAACAAGCTCCTTTCGTTCTCGCGGCAGAAGGGCGAGAAGTTCCAGGTGTCGCAGATCGAGAACGTCATCGACGACGCTCTCGGCCTCGTCGAGCACACGTTCGAAACGGAAGGCATACGCGTTTTAAGGAGCTACGAGAACGTCCCGCCGATAAGGCTCAACCTGGGCGAGCTGCAGCAGGTATTTTTAAACCTCGCGATCAACTCCAAGCACGCCATGCCCGGCGGCGGGGCGATAGCCATAAGCACGAAGCTCGCCGACGATTTTATCCGGATCGATTTTTCGGACACCGGCGTCGGCATACCTCCGGAAAACCTTTCGAGGATATTCGAGCCCTTCTTCACGACCAAGATGGGCGACGGCCCCAAGGCGGGGACAGGCCTCGGCCTCTCCGTGATCTATGCCATCATCGAAAGGCACGGCGGCCGTATAGAGGTATCGAGCGAGCCGAATAAAGGAACGACATTCACCATATTCCTCCCGAATGTTCAATCGGTGGCCAGGTCGCCCGAGCCCGATACCCCCAAGCGAAACAATCCCAGCGGGAAGGTGATAGAGCTCAGGCGGAAGGGCAACGTGCTCATAGTCGACGACGAAGAATTCATAAGGGACATCGTTAAGGAATGCCTCACCAGCACCGGGCACAACGTCATTACAGCCGAAAGCGGCGAGGAAGCCCTCGGCCTCATGAAGAAGAACCACTTCGACATTATGTTCCTGGATTTCTCCATGCCGAGCAAGGACGGGCTCGAGCTTCTGAGGGAGATAAGGGCGATAGACCGGAACGCGAACGTCGTCATAATAAGCGCGCGCCCGGAGGAGCAGCTCCCGGGCGAGCTTTCGGACGAAGGCTCCTACAACATAATCAAGAAGCCATTCTCGGTCGACCAGATACAGAACGCCGTAAGCAGGGTTCTCGGGGCCGAGAGCGCGAGCAGGTAACCCGGGGCCGGGTATAATAGTCCTGTGGCCGAGAACCTCCGATTCAGCATATTCGTGAACGACGACGAAATTTACTCCGGCGACTTCGGAGAGATTCCGGAGAAAAAAAGGGCCTCGATAACGAGCGACCTTGCGGAATGGTCGGGCTCTCTCGGGAAGAGGGGACTCAACGAGCTCATTTATTCCCACCTCGCATGGTATGAAGAGAAGGACGTTTTCTGCGCCGAATGCGGGGGAAGAAACGAGAACGGAACCGCCGACAAATGCGCCCGCTGCGGCGGCAGGATGGTCACGAGGTATGTTTACGAGCGGAGCGCCGGGCTCGACAGGATACTGACCTGCGTCGGCATGATAACCCAGGTAAAAATAACCGAGGTGTAGCGGGCATCTTTTCAAAGCCCGAGGCCGGGGTATAATCTCTTTACCTCAATCACTCGAGGGATTCTGAATGAAACTTATCGTCAAGGGACAGCTCTTTCCAAGCATCTGGAATATAGCGGATAGCGTCCGGAAGCTGAGGAACGAAAGGCGGCTCGTCAACCTCGGCGCGGGAGCCACGACAGTGCCTGTATACGAAGTCGACCTCCCCGCGGGCACGCACAAGGACGGGCTCTACTTCGTCACACCGAAAGGAACGCGGCTTTACTTTAACCCGGGCGACCAGTACCAGATAGGCTACCTCGCCTCAGAGCTCGACTCGGACCCGATGGCCGCAAGGCACTTTCCCGGGGAAGCGGCGTCCGCGGCGGGCTGACTCCGGCTTTGACGCGATATCGCGTTTGTGTACCATTTACCTAAATGGACGATCACGGTCACTCATACGGCGTAGACGGCGGCTCCCAGAAAAAGGCGCTTTTATTCGTGCTCCTCTTCACCGGGGCGTTGATGTTCATAGAAGCGGCGGCCGGGTTCTATACGAGAAGCCTCGCGCTCCTGTCGGACGCGGGGCACATGCTGACGGACGTCGTGTCGTCGCCCTCACGATAGCCTTCATGGCCGTACGGCTTTCCTCGATGCCCCCGACGGCGCGTAAAACCTTCGGCTTCTACAGGGCCGAGATACTCGGCGCCTTCGTGAACGGACTTTTACTCCTCGGCATATCGGTATGGATTATCATCGAGGCTTTTCACAGGATTTAGAGTCCCCGAACCCGTCAAAAGCGCTGCGATGACGTCGTCGCCGTCGCCGGCCTCCTTCTCAACCTGGGCTCGGCCTACGTCCTCTACAGGCTAAGGAGCGAGAACCTCAACATGAAGGCCGCGATGTATCATGTCGTAAGCGACGCGCTGGGATCTGTAGGCGCGATAGCCGCCGGCCTCGTGATGATTTTTACGGGCTGGTACTACGCTGACAGCATAATAAGCATCCTCATTTCCGTGCTCATATTAAGGGGCGCTTGGACGCTCATACGCGACTCGTCGCACATACTCCTCGAAGGCACACCGAGCCGGCTCGACATCGACGCAGTCGAGAAATCCATAGCCTCTCACGCCGGCGTCAAAAGCGTCCACGATCTTCACGCATGGACGCTGACGGAGGGGCACGAGGCCCTGAGCGCACATCTCGTGATTTCAGACATGCAGTCGGGCGAGGCGCTCATGGGCGAGATAAAGTCGCTCCTTCTTCAAAAATTCCACATTAGTCACGTCACGCTCCAGCTGGAGACGGAAGAGTGCGACGAAGCGGGCAGCCCCTGCTACGGCAACACCGACCCCGGAAAGATATGAAAGTGATAGCCGGCCTGACATAATCCGCCCCGCTTTTCATTCTATCAGACTTGTACTGGAGTTGAAAAAAGAAAGGGCCCGGCGGAATACCGGGCCCCTTTGATTATCGGATTTATATTTGAGACTTACTTCACGCTCAGAATCTCGGACGCCTTCTTCGTGGCAGCTCCGAAATCGAACTTGTAACCGAGGCCGTTGAGGACGCTCTCTATGGCTGCGACGCCGGTTATGGTGTCGGTGACGTCGATGTCGCCGATGTGGGAAATGCGGAAGATAACGCCCTTCGCCTGGTCCTGGCCGTCGGCGACTGTTATGCCGAACTCGCTCGCGAGGGCCTTTATAACCTTGGACGACCCTATCTCGGGCGGCGCGATGACTGTCGTGAGCGCGGGGCTCGGAACGCTCTTCACATATGGCTCGAGTCCTATAGCCTTCATGGCCTCCCTCATTGCAAGCGCAAGCTTCTGGTGGCGCTTGTGCATCGCCTCCCTTCCTTCTGCCTTGAATCTTCTGAGCACGGCGGCGAGGCCGATTATCAGCGTAACGGCAGGGGTGTAGGGTGTCGTGTTCTTCTCGGCGTTCTTGAGCGCGGGCTTGAGATCGAAATAGAACTTCGGCAGTTTCGAAGACTCGTAGAACTTCCACGCCTTCGGGCTGAGCGCGATGAAGGAAAGCCCCGGCGGCAGCATGAACGCCTTCTGGGAGCCGCCGACCAGAACGTCTATGCCCCATTCGTCGAACTCGAGCGGGAAGACGCCGACGCCGGTTATGCCGTCGACGATGGATATGACGCCGTCGCGCTTTCTGGTTATCGCGGCTATTTCTTTCGTGGGATGTAAAACGCCTGTCGAGGTTTCGCTCGCCTGAAACAGAACGGCCTTTATGGAAGGATCGGCATCGAGGGCCTTCTCGACCTCCGCCGGATCGGCCGAATATCCCCACTCGACTTTCATATCGACCACGCTAAGACCATACGCGCGGGCTATCTTGCCCCACCTTTCGCCGAACTTTCCGCCGTCGATAACGAGGACCTTGTCCCCGGGGGAAAGCGTATTGACCACGGCCGCTTCCATCGCGCCCGTGCCGGAGGCGGCGAGGACGAATACCTCTTCCTTCGTATCGAAAATATATTTCAGCCCCTCTCTCACCTCGGCGAAAATAGCCTCGAATTCCTTCGTCCTGTGGTGGATTATAGGCTTTGCCATTTCTAAAAGAACTTCGCTCGGGACGGCTACCGGGCCTGGTGTGAAGACATAATTTTTCACTGTTGGAATCTCCTCCGTATGTACGGTGTTGGAATAGTTCCGCAAATGGATTGCGGCTTGTTGTCATGTTCTGAAAACACTTTTTCGAAACGGCCTCTTGCCCGTATAGATATATGCGACAACTTATCCAGTAATGGCGATTGATTACGTTGCCGACAGGACAGAAACCATAAAAATTTACCCAAAATTCACGATAACTCAAATCCGCCCGCCTCCCTCTGCGCCTTGTGCGTCCTTGGCGCCTCTCCCAAGCCCCTCTCATTCTTGCAATTGGGCACGGGACGCTTATATTATCCCCATACGCGAATTCGGAATTACATTTAATCAAGGGAGAATACGATGACCGGAGAAAACAGGGAACGAATCCAGGACCTTAAGAAGAGGCTGACCACGCTCGGAGACTTTCTTTGACCTGCCCGGCAAAACAGCGCGTCTTAAAGAAATAGAGGAAATAACCGGAAAATCGGGCTTCTGGGACGACGCCACGAACGCCCAGGGTGTTCTGAGGGAACAGTCCACCATAAGAAACGCGGTCGAAAGCTGGGAGAAGCTTTCCCGCGAGCTCGAAGACGTCGAGGTTCTGGAAGAGCTCTCGCTAGAAGAAGAGGACGAGGCCGCTTCCCTCGAAGCGGGTGAAAAGCTCACCGAGATAGAGAACAGGGTCGAGGCGCTCGAATTCAAGCGCATACTCGGCGAGCCCGACGACGCACGCAATGCGATAGTTTCGATAAACGCCGGAGCGGGCGGGACGGAAGCCCAGGACTGGGCCGAGATACTTTTAAGGATGTACCTCCGCTATACCGAGCTCAACGATTACAAAACCGAGATGATCGAGTACCAGGAAGGGGACGAGGCCGGGCTCAAGGGCGCGACGTTCCTCGTTCAGGGAGACCACGCCTTCGGATACCTTAAAGGCGAGAGCGGGGTGCACAGGCTCGTCCGTATATCCCCGTTCGACGCCAACAAGAGAAGGCACACCTCGTTCGCGTCCGTTTTCGTTGTCCCCGAGATAGACGAGGACATCGAGGTCGAGATAGACGAAAAGGACCTCCGGGTCGACACGTACAGGGCCAGCGGCGCAGGCGGCCAGCACGTCAACAAGACGGACTCCGCCATACGTATAACCCACATTCCGACGGGCATAGTGGTAAGCTGCCAGAACGAGCGCTCACAGCACCAGAACAGGGCGACGGCCATGAAGATCCTGAAGGCGCGCCTCTACGAGCTCGAAAAGGAAAAGCAGAAGGAAAAATTAAACGAGCTTCAATCGACGAAAAAGGATATCGGCTGGGGGAGCCAGATACGTTCTTACGTCCTCCATCCCTACCGAATGATAAAGGACCACAGGACGGACTTCGAAACAGGCAACATCGACCCTGTCCTCGACGGCGATCTCAGCGAGTTCATAAGGAGCTATCTCCTGATGAACTCGGGGCAGAAGGCGTCTTAGTAAAGTTCTGGGGCGGCAGTAAATCCGCCCTTTGATTACTTAGCGGCGGTGGTATATTTATGCCCGGAAAACGACATCCGAAAGGGGCCGCAAGTCGGCGGCGCAAAGCCTCTCCGGAGGGGGCAGTCTTGAAAATCGGCATAATCGGTAAAACGAGCATAGAAAAGACCTTCGAGCTGGTTTCCGCCCTAAGCAAATGGCTCGAAGACAGAGGGGTCGAAGTCTATCTCGACAAGCCCCTCGCCAAACGCTCCCCCGCGGGGAAAGCGGCGCCCGCCGAGAAGATACCCGCGCTTGTAGACGTCATACTCGTTTTCGGGGGCGACGGCACATTCCTCGGCGTCGCGCGCCTCGCGTCGAAACACGGCACCCCCATTTTAGGCATCAACCTCGGCGGCCTCGGCTTTCTGACCGAGATAACCATAGACGAAATACATCCCATGATGGAGCGCATTCTCGCCGGCGATTATGAGGTTGAAGACCGCCACATGCTCCTCACGACGATACGCAGGGGCCGTAAGAGGATCGCAAGGCACGAAGTTCTGAACGACGTCGTCATAAACAAGCAGGCAGTCGCGAGGATTATAGACCTCGCGATATACATAGACGGCTCGCATGTTACGACGTACAAGGCCGACGGCCTGATAATCTCGACGCCCACGGGCTCCACAGCCTATTCGCTCTCTGCCGGCGGGCCTATAGTTCACCCCACCCTGCCCGTCACGATACTCACACCTATCTGCCCGCACACGCTCACGAACAGGCCGCTCGTCGTGGCCAGCGATATGAAGGTCGAGATAGCGATAACGACGCAGGAGCCGGATACGTACCTCACCCTCGACGGCCAGATAGGAATCCAGCTCAATACCGGCGACGTCGTCGAGGCAATTCAATCCGATACGAGCGTGAAGCTGATAAAATCCCCCTACAGGGATTTCTTCACCATACTCAAAACCAAGCTTATGTGGGGGGAGAGATATGGCAAGGTCAACGGATGAGCAGTTCCTTCACGACTGGGTTATCAGAAAAATAAAGGAAAAGTACGGCCGCCTCTACAGCGAAGTTCGCACGAACCCCGGGGACGAGAAAACACACGAATATAAAGGCAAGTACCCGGACGCCATACTCGTTAACTACGGCCAGGTAGTGCAGATCGTCGAGGTCGAGACGGCTGAGACTATAGAGCCCGGCAGGACCGCCAAGTGGAAAGAGCTTTCGGAGCTCGGCGTGAAGTTGACCCTTCTCGTACCCAAGGAGCAGCAGAACGCGGCGAGAGACCTCTGCTGGAAGAACGGCCTCGCGGCCAAGGTCAACCTCGGGAGCTTCGAGGTCAACCTCAATATCTGACGCGCCATCCGATGCATCCGCTTTAAAACTTCGCCGGTGTTAAAATCCCGCAGGACCGGGGACTTCCGCATATATATCGCGATAAATTCATGCGCGTGACCGGCTGCGCGGACGCTTCACTCGGCTCTCCCCCGCGGCGGGTATAATAACCATATTGCGAGCCGCGCCGTGGGGGCGTACCTTTCTTGCCACCCGGCGCAAATTTGTATAGGCTTTTCCCGCATCCAAGGAGGCGAATTAATGTCGATACTCGAAAAGGCGGACCCGGAAATATACGCGGCCATAAAGGCCGAAACCGAGCGGCAGGAATACAAGCTCGAGCTCATTGCATCGGAAAATTACGTGAGCGAGGCGGTGCTCGAAGCGCTCGGCTCCGTGCTCACGAACAAGTACGCCGAAGGGCTTCCGGGCAAGAGATATTACGGAGGCTGCGAATTCGTGGACGTCGCCGAAGACCTCGCACGCGACAGGGCGAAGAAGCTCTTCGGATGCGACGCCGTAAACGTCCAGCCCCATTCCGGCGCGCAGGCAAACATGGCCGTTTACTTCTCAGTCGTCGAGCCGGGAGACACAGTGCTCGGAATGAATCTCGCGCACGGCGGGCATCTGACGCACGGAAGTCCCGTGAATTTCTCGGGGAGGCTTTATAATGTCGTCGCCTACGGCGTCACCGAAGACACGAACCTCATCGACTACGACGAGGTGAAGAGGCTCGCGCTCGAACATAGACCCAAGCTGATTATCGCCGGATGGAGCGCATACCCGAGAGACATCGACTACGCGAAGTTCAGGGAAATAGCGGACGAGGCGGGCTCACTCCTCATGGCCGATAT
>PJQE01000095.1_pt1 | contig 11876 bp, 8 predicted proteins | sample 1503751 | NCBI WGS metagenome assembly PJQE01 (sample SAMN07775948, study PRJNA414020) | Biofilm metagenome, whole genome shotgun sequencing project. | reverse complement strand
CGTCGTCTACGACTTCCCCGAGAGCAACGGCCAGCCCCCCGAGTGTCATCGCGTTTATACCGATGCCCAGGAATTTTAAGACCATTAATCCACCCAGAAGCGAGAGTGGCATGGCAAGAAGGCTTATAAAAGAGGCGCGGAAATTAACCAAGAAGAGGAATAGGATAATTGTTACAATGATTCCTCCCTCCCAGAGAGCTTTCTTTAAATTTGTGATGGCAGATTCGATGAAATCAGCCTGCCTGAAAACCTCGTAATTCATATCGATTCCTTCTGGCAGGCCGGCTTTGATCTCTTCAAGTGCTTTTTCAACTTTATATGTCGTGGCCAATGTATCTGCGCCGTAAGCCTTTGAGATCGTGCCGATAACAGCTGGACTATCCATAAAAGCGCCGTCGCCGCGCTTTATCTCGGGGCCGAGCTTTACCTCGGTCAGTTGACTAAGTGTAATGGGGGTGCCGTCACTGCGGACGGACACTACGGTCCTCTTCAAATCGTCGAGAGTCGCAATTCGTCCGACACCGGTGATAGCAAACTCCTCCCCTCCACGGTACACAAAACCTCCAGGAACATTGACGTTTGATTTCTCTACCGCATCCTTGACTTGGGACAGGGTGACATCGTATGAACGCAGTTTCAGGGGATCGACAAGGACTTGATACTGCTTGACTTCCCCTCCGATCGAAACGACTGAGGCCACACCGCCTATAGCGAGAATCCTTGGGCGTATCTGCCAGTCCGAAATCGTCCGGAGTTCCATCGGCGAGAGCTTGTTGCTTGTTAAACTGTACTTCACCATCCATCCGACGGCGGATGTGACGGGAAGCATTACGGGCGGTTTTGTCCCGGGAGGAAAGCGGTCCTGCACCGACTGTATCCGCTCGGTTACAAGCTGACGTGCTGTATAAATGTTCGTACCCCAATTAAAAACGATGATAATCGTTGAAAGACCTACGGAAGACGACGAGCGGACGGCATCGACTCCAGGTGTACCGTTTACAGCACTCTCAATCGGAAAAGTTATTAGCGCCTCAACGTCTTCCGGGGAAAGTCCAGGTGCCTCCGTTTGTATTACGACTTGGGGCGGTGCAAACTCAGGAAAGACATCCACAGGCATACGCGTTACGAGATATGCGGAAGCGCCAAAGAAGATAATAGTAGCCACGATAACCAGTAGTTTATTATTGAGCGATCCTCTTATGATTGCGTTAAACATTAAGCAATTCTCCTATCTGCTGAACAACCATTTTGTATAAATCTGACGGTTGCCGTCTGTGACTACCTGGTCTCCAGTATAAAGACCGTCCGTGATTTCGATATAGCGGTCATCGCTCATGCCTGTTGCTACGTCCTGACGGACGAACTCGTTCCCGTTTTTTACGAATACAAATTTCTCAGCCCCAGCGTCGATGATTGCTTCTACAGGTACGGCCAAAACCTCACTGCCCGGTTTTACTACGAGATCGACTTTTGCAAAGAACTCAGGCTTGAGTAGCTCTTCCTTGTTATCTATCGAGACCCATATGCGTAAAGTTCGCTTCTCAGGATCGATCTGATCGGCGATAAAGCTGACAGAGCCATCGAAAACCATGTCTGGGTAGGCATCCAGCCTCACACGCGCATGCTGACCGAGTCTCACCTTAGAGACGTCGCTTTCGAATACATCACCTTCTACTATTACCTCGGTTAAATCCGCAATACGAAAAAGTGTCGCATTCGGTTCCACGGAGCCGCCGAAAGAGAGGTTTCTCTCGACGATTGTTCCCGAAAGCGGCGCAGTGATCGATACAAGGGGAGGGTCTCCGATCTGACGCGGAAGGAATGCGGCGAGTTTTTGCCCCCTCTTAACTCTGTCCCCGAGGTTTGCGTAGAGCTCCTGTATGCGGCCCTCTGCTCTCGTGCTCACCTCAGCTACTCTATTGGGCTCGGCCCTCACTATTCCGTTAACCGAAAGCACCTCCTCAATCTGCATCATGTCGGCTTCAACAACTTTTAGGCCTATGCTTTTTTGGGCTATGTCTGATAGCTCTACACCGGCGCTCTCTGTAGTGGAGGCAGTGCCTTTTTCCTCTCCGCCTAGTTGTTCTCCTTCGCCATCTCCATAGACAAACCGCGACGGAGTTATAATCGCAAGCGACATAAAAATTATTGTAAAAAGCGAAGTGAGAATTTTCTTTTTTCGGATCCTCATTTGATTTTTTCCTCTTTTGTTTCATCAGCTTTTATTGTGTTTGGATAAACCCCGCTGGCTATCTGAAGGTCATTGAGTGCAATGTGATAATCGCGAACCGAATTGATATAAGACGATGTCAAAGCGGCAAATTGCTGACGGGACTGGATGACATCGGCAATACCGACGAAACCCTGCTTAAAACCGTCTTCCACAAGTTTCACATTGTCTTCTGCAGTTTTTAAAATTCCGGTCTGGTAAGTTTCCAATAATTTAGAGAGAGTGGTTACTCGATTCAAAGCATCGCTTACCTCCTGACTGATTGTTAACTTTAATGCACTGAAATTTTCTTCCGCTCTATTCTCGCGAGCTTGCGCTTCGGCAATAAGACCCTGCTTTCGGTCAAAAACAGGCAGAGGTATAGTCACCTTTAGACCAATTAACTGATCGTTGTCGGTGATTTGCTCACCGGAACTATCCAAAACCAGACGATCGTTTTCATAGAAAATCCCCGCAGTTATGTCTTCAAAGCGTGAGGCCTTAGCCAACCTCGTGTCAGCTTTAGCGAGTTCTATGTTGAGTTCTGCAAGTCTTACATCCGGCCTCTGAGAAAAGGCGGTATCGATATTGTAGTAATTTAAATCACTTAAGGATTCGTATGTGAGCGAGCCCTCCGGAGTGAAGTCGAAGTAGGGCGGCTTTCCTATCAAGTTATTTATTGCAAAAATCTTACTTTTTCTGAGCGCCGTAAGAACCTCTTTCTCTTGTCTTGCTTGTTGCAGTGCTATCGCAACGGCATTAAGGTCTTGCTGCGATGCAAGACCATTTTTAATTCCGCTTTCAATACCTTTAAGCAATTCGCTATTGAGGCTTATCAAGGTTTCCTGCAGCTTCAGTTGTTCCTCGATTGCAAGGAGTTCCATGAATGTCTGACGGACATTTTGTACCAGTAAACGCTCTGAATTTGCGATGTCTGAAAGGGTAAGATTGACATTCAAACCAGCTGCTTCCTTTTGAGCACCTATACGACCACTTAAAGGAATAGGCTGGTTGATCCCCGCTGAAAAATTTCGTTCTCCGTCATTGGCGAAGATTGTGTCAAACCCGAAACTGGATTCTAAATCCGGGTTGGGGTAGAGTCCCGCCTGTCTTAATCTCCCTCTCGCCTCTTCGACTTGTATCCTGACAGCTGAAAGGCTCAGGTTTTCTTTGAGGGCTATTTCTACCGCCTGATCGATTGTTAATGCTTGAATCGGCTCTTCAGCTAAAGCTTTAATTCCGACAATCACCGCAACAAATAACATGGTGAGGAATATTTTCATTCTAATTTCCTCCATTGATTGCAAGGCATCGACAACAAACAAATTGCAACCCTCTAAATCGAAGGTTTTATGTGGCACTGACTAGTTTTGTAAGAAACAAGAATTTACAGAGATGCCCCATTTGATAGACTATTTGACTACCAATTGGTGCAAGACGGTTTGGTTAGAGGGAATTATAGTAAATATGAGGAGTGTAAGAGATATATATCGGGAGGACCGTGAGGTAGTTCTGTAACTACCAAATTTAAAAATTTTGTTCTGAAATCGCTTTCGTTTAAAGGAAACGGCAATAAAGCAACAACTGCAGGGGTGGCATTAAAATTGCCGCTATCGTTAGAGCTTGGAAGCACTTCCAAACAGCAATCATAACATTCGACATCTGTGGCATTTATTTCTAGATCGATTGAATCATGCCCTGAGGAATCATCAACGTCACCTTGTTCATGACCGTGGCAACGTGAGCTTAAACCCGTTGATTCTTCTGCAAATAAGTCCGTTACAGAATAGATGCCTGTCGTGCAAAGTATGAGGTTGAATACGATAAATAGGTTTAACAATCTCATGTATAAATAAATCTTAGCTAATCTACCTCGTATAGTCAATTAAATTCCTATGTCCAGTTGTACATAATAATTTTGTCATGGCTAAAGTATCAAATTTATATTCTCCAAGAAATACTTCTCATGGTGATCCGCTCCCTATTCATGTACCAGTTAGGAGGGAGTCACGATGGGTTTTTGAGTCCCCAAAAGCTATACCAACAAGATTCGAGAATTCTGACGTTTTGATTCTTCCCGAAACATTTCATAATTTCATTTTGGGTGTATGTAGTGTTGATCTCGATTATGAAACCCTTAAAGCCCACTAACCCCCCTATCCCTCTTCTTAATACTTTTTAGTAGCCTATGATAGTACAACAATCATAGAAATAACTATATAACGCATATCGCTTAGAAATAAGGAGAGTGTATGCCAAATTATAGACCAAATAGACAAACTTATTGAAAAAAAGCAGGGTTATGCTATCATACTAACTATGTTAGATATGCAAGTTAGAGCTCAAATTGAAGGACTGGATAGAAATGAACTCCGACAACTCTATAACTGGATTCGTAAGATGCTACCTCCAGCCGTTGTCTATCAGCAAAAACCTACGAAGTGTGGATGTAAGAAATGTAAAGAAGGTGGAAAGGGGCATGGTCTTTATTGGTACGCCTATTTCACATACCAGAATAAAACTCACTGCATTTATTTAGGAAAAGAGAAACGAGAAATCGATCCTTTAGAAATGTTATCGAAAAAGAGAAAAATTAAATAAGGGGGTTATTGATTATGGGAGTTTACAAGAAAGATCATCGCTACTATATAGATTATTATTTGCCCGATGGAAAAAGAAAAAGGGAAGTTGTTACTATACCAGGGACGGACCCATCGACTATAACACTACGTAATGCCGAAAAGGCTCTTGCAATAAGAAAAGCCGAAATAGCTCAGGGGAAATTTAATATTACCAAAACCGAGAAACCGCAAAAATTCGAGAAACTCGTGGAGGCTTATCTCGAATGGGTTGATGAAAATCACAAAAGCCCTGAGAGAGACCATGCCGCTTGCAAGAATCTGCTTATTCATTTTCAGGGAAGAAATATTTATAGCCTCAGTCTTTGGGAGATCGAGAAATATAAGTCCGTAAGGAAAGCACAAGGGCGTAAACCGGAGACTATAAATAAAGAACTTGGAGCTATGAGGAGAATGTTTAATCTGGCCATACAGGGGGCTTTAAGCATTAAGATAGGGAAGAACCCCATTCAAGGATTGAAGCTCTTAAAAGTCCCTAAAAAGAAGAGAAGGACATACATGGCCTGGGAATTTCAGATGATTTATAATGCTGCTTCTAGCCATTTCAAACCTGTTCTCTTATGCGCTTATCTTACCGGGATGAGACGTTCTGAGATCGCCGGGCTCAGGTGGAAGTTCGTCGATTTCGAAGGTGGCACAATCTATATAGCTGAGACGAAAAATGATGAGCCTAGAACAATCCCCATTGATGATCTTCTCCTTAAAACCCTACTGGGTATGAAAAAGAACTCAGTCAGCGATTTTGTTTTTACTACCCAGGAAGGAAAACCGTACATGTCTAAAACATCATGGAAAAGAGCATGGAGCACGGCCATAAGGAAGTCAGGTGTTGCAAAGGGCAGATTTCACGATTTTAGGCATACGTTTGTATCAGATTTGATAGTAAATGAGAAAGAGGACTATGCTACAGTCATGGAACTTTCGGGACATAAAGACGTCAGAATGCTTAAGCTTTATAGCCATACACACGAAGAAGCAAAAAAAGCGGCTATAGCGAAACTAGGAAATAGGCTTGAATCACATAATGTGGACACCTATTTGGACACTATATCCTGTGAAGCCCTACCAGATGGAAACAAATCATTAACCTAACCTATTGTTATTAAGGAACAAAAAGTGGCGGAGCCGACGGGACTCGAACCCGCGACCTCTGGCTTGACAGGCCAGCGTTCTAACCGGACTGAACTACGGCTCCATGGGTAAGATTTCAAATGGTGGGCGGTAAAGGATTCGAACCTATGACATCCTGCTTGTAAGGCAGGCGCTCTCCCGGGCTGAGCTAACCGCCCACTCCACACCAAGCCACGAGGGGCCATTTCGTCCCCGCGTGAGGGGAAAATATATAACTGATATTAAGACACTTGTCCAATCGCGGAAGTGGGAATTTTTAATCCGGCTTTCACATTGGAACATTTATATTCTACCCGGCTTCTCTCTCATCTCATAAGGCAAATGCCACCCTCACACAAGCAGACAATATTCTATTCGTCATTGCCATTATTCGCCGCATTCCTGTCATTGCGAGGGAGCATCTTAATGCGACCGCGGCAATCTCTCTTTCAGCCCTGTCTCATTATACACATAGTGCGTTTGCAGCGTGTTTTCTAATGAAGCACCACGCACACCCGGCACGTTTCTCACGTTGCGCCCGACATTTTCCTCACACCACTCCGATTACGGACTTATAATTAGGAGAAGCTAAAGGGTCCGCCCATCCGGCACATTAAAAGACTCAAGGAGAACAATATAATGAGATTAGCCGCAGCAGTTCTACTGTCATTACTCGTCGTCGTATCCTCGCTACCGGCACCTGCACGTGCGTGTACGGAAGTGAGGATCAAGGCCAAAGACGGCTCCGTCGTCATCGGGAGATCGATGGAATTCGCTCAGGAATTAAATTCAAACGTCGTCCTCCAGCCCAAGGGGCAGACGAGCACCTCTGCCCTCCCCGGCGGGAAGAAAGGGATAACGTGGACGTCCAAGTACGGCGTCCTCTACCTCGACGGTTTCGGGCTCGACGTCGCCATAGACGGCATCAACGAGGCCGGGCTCGGTTTAGGCGCCCTCTTCTTCCCGGGCGAGGCGCAGTACCAGGAGATGAAGTCCGACACCTCGCGCACGATCACGATCAACGATCTTCCGCGTTACATTCTTCAGAACTACGGCACCCTCGACGAGATCAGGAAAGACCTGCCGTCGCTTAACGTCGTCGGAATCGAAACGCCGCAGATGGGCAACATCATCATCCCGGCCCACTTCTCGGTTCACGACAAGACCGGAAGCGGCATAGTCATCGAATACACGAAGGACGGACTCGGCATTTACGACAGCATCGGAATTATGACCAACTCACCTTCATACCCGTGGCACCTGACGAACGTAAAGAACTACGTCGGCCTCACCGCCGAAGGCGCGGAACCCGAGGTTATCGACGGCGTCAGCTTCGCATCGACAGGACAGGGGAGCGGCCTCATGGGCATACCCGGCGACCCCACCCCGCCGTCCCGCTTCATAAGGGCTGGCGCGATGGCTTACCTCGCCGCTGAAACGGCCGACGCCCCCGGCGCTCTCACGCTCGCGATGCACATAATGAACACGGTAGACATACCCCTGGGCACGGTCAGAGACTTCACCGACAAGGAATCCTTCGGCGACTACACGCAGTGGGTCACAGGGCGCGACCTCACGAACAGCGTCCTCTATTTCAGAACCTACGACAACATGACCCTCCGCTCCATAGACATGACAAAGTTCGACCTGTCGGAAGGCGCGCCGCGGCTGACGATTCCCGTAGACGGCGGCGACGGCGCGGTCGTAGACGTTACGGCGAACCTCAAACCGGCGACCGAATAGCAGACAGCATCCGCCGTCAGGCTGACCGGCTTTGTCATGTGGTAAATCGTATCTTGCGGCGACATTACCATAGTCGATATAAAAATCTTCCCTCTCCCCTCCCAGGGGAGAGGGTCAGGGTGCACAGCACGCGAATTCGATGCAGCACTGACTTGTCTTTTTTATCCCCCTAAGGAAAAGTGGATACGGGGGGATTTAAGTCTTTTAGTCTGTCATTCCCGAGTGCTTTAATCGGGAATCCACTTCCACACACAATTTATCAAGCGTTTTTGTCATTTCGACCGAAGGGAGAAATCTATTTTTTCTTTTCTCACTTCTACTTCCTTTGGAAAAAGGGGGATTTAGGGGGATTTGAGGACAGCGTCCGCCGGCATCCGAAGTAGCAGCATCGTTGCTGACGTCGCCCGTCGCGCTCCAGATGCCTATAGCACTGGAATCCGCTACGTCGAGAAACACACTACGTGTGTCATTCCCAATGATTTCGAGCTAACGAGGAATCTCAACATTTCTGTCATTCCCAACAATTCCGAACGAGCGAGGAATTGGACGCCGTCACCTCACTGCACAAACGTTCATCCAGTACAGCTCACAACTTACCTATTAAGTATCATGTCTTTATCGGGAATCCGGCACGCCCCGCGTGCAGAAATTCGACGTCGCGGCACCCTGCCGCGACACAACACTTCTGTCATCCTTATAATCCGTCATTCTGAACTTGTTTCAGAATCTCGTTTTTATTCTTTCCATTTCTGCCATTCCTGAATGTCTTTACTTATCGCGGCGTAGGCAATGCCGTAGTCAGATCGGGAATCCATTCTTTAGCTATTAAAGTCCCCCTTAGAAAAAGGGGGATTTAGGGGGATTTGCGGACACTGTCCGCCTCCCGACGAAGCACCATAGGCGATTCAATTCAAGAGACGCGCGGCTGTTGGTGAATCTCCGCCCGGCCTACGTCGTATTCCTGTGGGCGTGGCACACGTAGTGTGCTTTTAGATGTAGCACGGTAGAGAATAACGCACCATCCGCGCAACCGGGTAGTCAGAGCAACAATCCTGCTACGTCGAATGTCAGCGGACACTGTCCGCCAAAAAAAGGGCGGATGTTTAGTCCGCCCTTCTTCTAACTTCTTTTCAGAATCTTATTGTTTTCAGTTTACGTTGGTACCGAGCTCGTCGGTTATCGGCATCGCCGGGATAACGACATTCTTCAGCACCGGCTCGTCCGACTCGATAGCCGCTTCGAGCACCTCGTCCATGTGGTGAACGAGCTTTATCTGAATATCCTTGAGTATGTTCTCGCGGATGTCCCTGAGATCCTTCTCGTTCTCCTGCGGGATGATAACCGTCTTCACCTTGCCCCTGTGAGCCGCAAGGATCTTCTCCTTGAGCCCGCCTATCGGGAGCACCCTGCCTCTGAGCGTTATCTCGCCCGTCATTGCGACGTCGTGCTTGACCGGCTTCCTGACGAGAGCCGATACGATGGCCGTCGATATCGCGATACCGGCGGAAGGCCCGTCCTTCGGGGTCGCGCCCTCGGGGACGTGGATGTGTATGTCGACCTTCTGGTGGAAGTTACGCTCGAGCCCGAGCCTCTCGGCCCTGGACCTGACATAGCTCATCGCAGCCTGCGTCGACTCCTGCATAACCTCGCCGAGCTTACCGGTGACGGTGAAGTTGCCCTTCCCAGGTACGACGGATACTTCTATCGTCAGAAGCTCTCCGCCGACCTCCGTCCACGCGAGACCTGTCGACATGCCGACCTGCGGCTTCTCTTCTATCTCGCCGTACTTGAACTTCGGTATGCCGAGGTACTTCTGGCTCGTAACCATGTTCGGAGTGACCTTGACGACATGGTCAGGCCCCTTCTTCACTATATCCCTCGCGGCCTTTCTGCATAGGGTCGCAATCTCCCTTTCGAGAGTCCTGACGCCGGCCTCCCTCGTATACCGCCTGATGACGGTGAGTATGGCCTGGTCCGATATCTTGACGTTCTCTTCCTTGAGGCCGTGCGCTTCGAGCTGTTTCGGCAGGAGGAACTTCTTGGCTATCTCGAGCTTTTCGTCCTCGGTATAGCCGGAGATGCGGATGATCTCCATCCTGTCCTGGAGCGCCCACGGGATCGTGTGCAGGATGTTCGCCGTCGTTATGAACATCACGTTCGAAAGATCGTAATCGACCTCGATGTAATGGTCGTTGAAGGCGGTATTCTGCTCCGGGTCGAGCGCTTCGAGAAGTGCCGAAGCCGGGTCGCCCCTGAAGTCCATCCCGAGCTTGTCTATTTCGTCGAGGAGGAACACCGGGTTGGTCGTGCCCGCCTTTCTTACTCCCTGAATTATCTTTCCGGGCAGAGCGCCGATGTAGGTCCTTCTGTGGCCCCTGATCTCGGCCTCGTCCCTGACGCCGCCTAGCGAAACGCGGACGAACTTCCTTCCCATCGAGCGGGCTATGGACTTCGCGAGCGAAGTCTTACCTACTCCGGGAGGCCCGACAAGGCAGAGTATCGGCCCCCTGATCTTCTTCGTAAGGGCCTGAACGGCGAGGTATTCGAGGATCCTCTCCTTCGGTTTTTCGAGTCCGAAGTGGTCCTCGTCGAGTATCGTCTGCGCCTCGTCTATGTCTATCCTGTCCTCGGTCTTCTCGCCATCCCACGGTAACGAAAGCAGCCAGTCGATGTAGTTGCGTACAACTGTCGCTTCGGCCGACATGGGCGACATCTGTTTCAGCTTCTTTATCTCTTTCTTGACCTTCTGCTCGGCCTCTTCGGGCATGGTCTTCTTCTTGACCCTGTCCTCGAATTCCTGTATCTCGGATTTGAGGTCGTCTTTCTCGCCGAGCTCCTTCTGTATAGCCCTCATCTGCTCGGTGAGGTAGTACTCCTTCTGGGCCTTTTCCATCTGCTTCTTGACCCTGGAGCGTATCTTCTTTTCGATCTGGAGTATCTCGACTTCGGCCTGGATTTTTTCGTAGAGCTTCTCCAGCCTCTCGGCCGGGTCCAGCGTCTCCAGTATCTCCTGCTTGTCCTCGAGCTTAAAGCCGAGGTGTGAGGAAATCGTGTCCGAAAGCCTCCCCGCGTCTTCGATCGAAGATACGGTGACAATTACCTCGGACGGAATTTTCTTGTTGAGTTTCACATAATTTTCAAAGGCCGTAACGAGCGTCCTCATGAGGGCTTCGGTTTCCACCCCCACGTCCTCCGTTTCGGGGATCTGCTCCACCTCGACGAGGAAATAGCTCTTGTTCGGGAGATAGCCCTGAACGCGGCCTCTCCTCTTGCCCTCGACCAGCACTTTAACGGTGCCGTCCGGGAGCCTGAGCATCTGGACTATCGTGCCTATTGTTCCTATGTCGTATATATCCGCTTCCTGAGGGTCGTTCGTCTTGGCGTCCCTCTGGGCGACGAGGAAGATTTCCTTGGATTTCTTCATGGCCTCTTCGAGAGCGCGGATCGATTTTTCCCTGCCCACGAAAAGCGGAGCCACCATATACGGGAAAATAACTACGTCTCTTAACGGCAGCAGCGGTAATGTTTCCATTTGCCCCTTTCCTTCCTCATTTTTGAAAAACATCGGCATGCTTGGTCTCCTTAACTTCTGGATTCACATCCTACGTACCCAGGCGCGCCTCCTCCTCGTAGATAAAGAGCGGCTCGCCCGTTGCGTTTATCACATCCTCCGTAATAACACAGCGACGAAGACCTTTTAGCGACGGAACCTCGTAGGATATATCGAGCATCACGGTTTCGATGATGGCCCTGAGCCCCCTCGCGCCTGTCCTTCTGGCTATGGCCTCGCGAGCGATGGCGGCGAGCGCACCGTCCGTAACCTCGAGCTCGACCCCTTCGAGCTCCATCAGTTTCTGGAACTGCTTTATAATCGCATTTTTCGGTTTCGTAAGTATCTCTATGAACGATTCCTCGCTCAGCTCTTCGAGAGTCGCGACGACAGGTATCCTGCCGACGAATTCCGGGATGAGCCCGAACTGTATCTGGTCCTCGGGCTGAACCTGCTTGAGGAGCGATCCGAGGTCCTTCTCGGCCGCGCCGCCGCTCAGCTTCGCTTCGAACCCTATCGACTTCTCTCCGATTCTCTGCCTCACGATATCCTCGAGGCCGCAGAACGCGCCCCCGCAAATGAAGAGGATGTTCGTCGTATCGACCTGCAGAAACTCCTGCTGGGG
>PJQE01000094.1_pt1 | contig 11936 bp, 7 predicted proteins | sample 1503751 | NCBI WGS metagenome assembly PJQE01 (sample SAMN07775948, study PRJNA414020) | Biofilm metagenome, whole genome shotgun sequencing project. | reverse complement strand
ACCGATAGGTGTTGGTCTACGGCGCCCTGTCCCGCGCCGCAGAGCGCGACAGGGACCTAGCGATGGCGCAGCATTGGGACGGCCTGTTCCTGCGCAAGCTGGACGAAATGCGCGTGAAGGACTCTCTACGCTCTCAGACCCCTCGCTACGCACGCATGCCGAGGGCGTACGCGGGCAGGTACGACCGTGGCCGTTAAGCCTGTCTCGCTGCCAGCACCCAGCATGGGGATCAACGAGGACGCCGCGCCCGGGGCTATGTCTCAGGACGAGGCGATCCAGATGGTCAACGTCCTCCCACACAACCCTGCGCAGATCGAGCGTCGCGGCCCAATCTTCCTGGCGGACTCTGATGATGACATCGCCTCGAACGAGTTTGTGGTCGGCGTGGCGATTCACGGCAAGAACATGATCGTGACGTACATCAATGACGACGGCGGCGGGTGGACGGACTACTACCGTGACCCGCGGTACGTGTATCAGCAGTCCCCCTCAGCGTGGGAGGCGCGCGGGCGCTACCGCAGCCAGACAGGCGGCGTGCTGGAAGCTTACCTAGCCGCCGTGACGGCCACCAACTACACCAACGACATTGCCGGTACTCCTGATGCTAACATCCTGCTGCCTTACGGGCGCACGACGTTCTTCGAGGACATCTGCTACTGGCCCAGCCTGAGCGTTGAGAACACCTACGCCAAGATTGCGTCAGCGCCGACGCTGGTCAGCGGTACGCGCCTGGTTGCGTGGGCTGGTACAAACAAGTCAACGAAGACCCACGCTAACGTGAGCATCAACGTGGGGTCTACTACACTGACTTTCGGCTCAGACCCCGGTGACATCGTAGGGCAGTTTCTCACGTTCGACGGCGACCGTACTACAACGGTGCCGTTCGCATACCTGGTTACTGAGGAGATCGTGACTAACACGACGTTCCGAATCTCCAAGCCTTACGGCCTGGGCGAATCTGCCGCGGCTAACAAGTCCGGGCAGGCTGTCCAGATCCGCTCGCGTGACATTCCTATTCAGTCCCCGGCGGGGGTGGCAGCGTGCGACGCCCATCTTGACCGTATCTTCGTGGGACGGGCGCTGCTGCGAGACTCGACAGGGACTATCCAGGCTGGCTACTACCCGAACGCGCTCAAGTGGTCGCAGGTGCTAAACCCGGAGAAGTGGCCTGACGCGAACGTAACGCTGGTCGGCTCTGAGCCGGGCGACGCGATCATGGGGCTGGCCTCTGTCGGGCGATACCTGCTGATCTTCAAGAACTACAGCACCTGGATCCTGGCTGGGGACAGCGAGGAAAACTTCACAGTCAAGCGGCTGCTCGGAAACATCGGGTGCATCGACTCGCGGAGCATCGTAGAATACGAGAACGGCATCATTTGGGCGAGCTGGCAGGGCATCCATATGATTGACGGCAGCACGCTGGACGTTGTGAACCTGACAGAGCGTAAGGGCGGTCACGGCATCCGCCGCACCTACCAGAACGCGGTGGGAGAGTACCCAGGTAACATCATCGTGACGGCAGCGGCTGATAACATGGGCTACTTGCACGTTCACGCTTCGTCTAACTACGACGCGTTGGTCAACGGAACAGGCGAGACAGCACCGCACGATAAGTTCCCGATGTCTTGCTTCATCAAGACGCGCGCGTGGACGCGTCTACAGAACAACTCCACCGCTGGCGGGCTTCGCTTCGCAGGAACACCTAAGTTCTTCTCGTGCAAGCCGTACCGCGGGATGGCGCTCGGAGTAGCGCCCGCCGCGGTTGTGATCATGGACACCGCAACTAACCCTGGCCAGGAGATTCCGAACGACATGATCGTGTCGTTCGGCAACAACGCTGTTGTTCAGGGCTATGATATGGTTAACACCCCGTCCACATCACCTACACAGACGCCGTACCCAGTGGATGTTTCGTACGCGGACCTGGCGCTGAGCGGAGACTTTACGTGGTCTTTGAAGAAGATTTCGGTACACCACCTTATTGAGTACCAGTCAGACACAACAAACGCCTCGACGGTCGGCGCGCAGATTTTCGCACAGTTCGACCCACTCGAAACGAACACTAACCCGCAGTTCCCTAACACACCGCTAGGCGCAGTGAAGGCGCGTGTGCTAACATCAGGGACAGCGGGGCATACACTGTACGTCACAGAGGTAAATCCGCGGTCGAGCAGCGACGAAGACGCTCTTCGCGGGCAGTTCCTGCGTATGAGGATCTATGACACGAGTTCCGCGCCCACGAGTAGCTGGAAGATTTTCAGTGTAGTGGCTGCTGTGGAGCAAAATCGCCTCGGTAGGGGCACTAATCACCTGCTATAATGGAGAGTAATGAATAAGAATCTAGGGCGCCATACATACGAGGACTTCGTCGGGTCGCACGGTGGGCGCCGCACAGCGGCTCTTGCCGGGCGTTTCCGCAAGGCTAAGGGTATGCAGGTGACAGACAAGATGCAGCAGGCCATGATGCAGGAGGCTATGCGCCGCAGCGAGGCACTCGCACGCAAGCCGATGGCGGCACTCGATGTTGACCCAGGTGGAGTCCCTGACGCGCCAGCAGCGCCGCGTGTTGGCGGGCGCACCTCGCCTGGGACGACCCCGGCTGCTAACCCGGTCAAGGATCGCTACCTAGGCCCAGGTGATGGATCGCAGATGATCCACCCGTGGAACCCGGGCAACCGCCAAATCGGAGTATCTGCGAAGAATCTTGAGAAGCTACTGGGTGGCGGCGCAGCCGCGCCAGTCGGTCCTATGAAGAACGCGACGATGCCTCCAGCCAAGAAGGGTGCGAAGCGTGTCTACCGACAGCATTAACCCTTTCGAGCCGTCAGCGTTCGATCTCTCCGAAGATGATCTCAAGGACCCGGTACCCGAGCAGTGGCCGCCCGCCGAAGAGCACTGGCCTGCACGGCCACCGCTACACGAACGTGTGCAGCAGCGCCCAGATTTCTGGCAGGCACTGAGCAACGTAAGGAAGTAAATGGCAATCCTAAAGCGCGCCCGACAGCAGGCTACAAAGCTTCCAGCCCCGAAGGTGGCTGCGCAGAAGCCTGCACCGAAGGCGGCCGCAAAGCCTAAGCCACGCAACGTGCCAACAGTGCAGGCCGCGCCTGCGCCGACATACACACCGGGGCAGCTCACGCCGAGCGCGCTGCAGCAGCTCGCGGCGAGCCGCGTACGCTACGCGACAATGACAGGTAACGACGAGTACGGGAACTTTCAGGGCGTGCCCGGCATCATCGAGCAGCGTCGGCTCAGTCGTGTTGGGGACATCGGCGCGCAGCGCGTTGCCTCTGACACCTCCCGCAAGGAGGGGCTGATCGCGTCTGATCAGAACTACGCCGCTCGCGGCATGGGTCGCTCAGGTCTACTTGCTCAGGCGCGCGGTAAGGTGGAGGCAGCCGCCCTCGACCGTGAGGGGTCGTTCACACGCGCAGAGCAGCAGGCAAAGCTCGACGCCGATGCTGCGCTCGCCGAAGAGAACTTCAATTTCGCGTCCGGGAACTCGCAGATCCGCCAGGCGGCGGAGGCAGAAGCCTTCAACGATTGGATGCGCAACAACCCTAACCCTGGGGCGCAGCCTGCGGCGGCTCCTGCGGTTAAGCCGCTTCCTGACTGGGGCAGCTGGGTCAAGTCTCACCCGTGGGCAAAGACGCCCGCGCAGCGCAGGATTCTTCGCACGCAGTACGATGCCATGGTAGCTAAGAGGGCGGGATAATGGCGATCAGTCGCGTTCCAACAGGGCCACGCCCAACTTACACCAAGCCAAAGAAGAAGGTCAAGCGCCCGGACGGTAGCCAGCACCTTGTCGGCAAGACACCGCCGAAGCGTGTGGCTTCGCCTGGGCCTCGCCCGGACGGCCGCCAGCACCTTGTTGGGGACGCGCCAAAGCCTGGGAAGCGCATTCAGGGTGGCAAGCCTAAGAAGGTCAAGCGCCAGCGCATCCGCGTCGTAGCAGGGTCTGCCGCGCGGGCGGCCAGGCCGCCAGTTCGTCCTTCGAACCCAGCGCAGCGTGGTGGTCGTATCACACGCTCTGGGGGCAGCCCCGGTGGTGGTGGCAGCCCGGGCGGCGGCGGCGGGAACCCCGGTGGCGGAGGCAAGCCACCGAAGGCACCCAAGGCACCGAAGGCTGCACCCGCCGCTGCGCCGGCCGCGGTAGAGGACGAGCTGACTGTTGACGGCATCATGCAGGAATACTTCGGCCCAGCGCTGGCGGAGCTAACGCGCCAGGAGCAGGAGGCCGAGCGTACCCGTGGGCTACAGATGGCCGACGCGGATCGCCTGCGTGCCTGGATGGCGCAGCAGAACACAGACGCTGAAACCTTCTTCACTAACACCAACAACCGTCCTCCGACGGAGACTACGTCTCTGCTTGCTGAGGCGCAGCGCCGCGCTGCGGCCGCTGTTGGCGGGAACGCAGACCTTACCGAGGCCGCAGGGATCGACGCCTCAAACGCAGCCCTCGCCGCGCACCAGCCGGGGGACGCAGCTGCGGCCGCCTTTCCTCAGCTACAGAAGGGTGCGTTCTCTCGTGGGCTGGCTGACCAGCGTGGAGTCACATCCGCGACGATGGCCAACATCAACTCTGGTGTGAACGCTGCGTTCAACCAGCGCCTGAGCGATCTAAGTGGCGAGCGCTCTGGCATCAGCATCAACTCGGGTAAGCTGCTACAGGAAGAGCGTGCCGCGAGGCGCACCGCGGCCCAGGACGACAGGATGTTCGAGCTAATCGCCCGTGATAAGCTTGGAAACCTGGATGTAGCGAGGACCAACGCGGAGACCAAGCGTCTCCAGGTGATCACGACTGCTGACAACGCTCGACTAACCATGCAGCTGCGCGCACAGATCGAGGCAGGAAAGCTGTCTCGTGACGAGGCTCGCCTCGCCCTGGACGAGAAGCTTCGCTCGCAGAACCTGAGCATCGCGAAGCGTAAGCTGGAGCTGGCGCGCTTCGACTCAGAGACCAAGCGTATCAAGAGCACGGGGGCCGACGTAGCGAAGCTGTCCAACTGGGCGTCGGAGCGTTACGACCGCTACCTAGAGCAGTTCGGAGCACGGAACTGGGATGCCGTTCCGCGCGACCAGCAGCGGAAGATCGTCCGCAACATGATTACCGGACTTCGCGGAGCGGGCGGAGCGAATATGTCACAGGACCAGGTGCTGTCGATTCTCGGCGGAATCTTCGGGGACATTCCTGTCCGTGACAAGGCGTTCAGGTCAATGGTAACCGCTCTATGGCCAACGTAAAGCGCAGCAGCGTACTCGACGTACTCAGCGGCAAGGCGAAGGGCTCGGGGAAGCTCTCGCCTTCCGCAACCATTCTTGCGGCGCATCTTAGCCGGGGCGCACCCAGCGGCAAGGCGTCGGGCGAAGGTGCAATCGGCGGGGATGGCGGCGGGCCGAACCTAGCCGAGGGGCTCAAGAAGTTCGGAACGTCTACGCTGAACGCGCTCTCCGTGCCGGGCGCTGTGGTCACAACTTCTCTGACCAACGCCATTCGCGGGTCGCGCGGCGAGGATCTGATCTCGTGGAAGAACCTCGGAGGAACCTTCCGTGGCGACAAGTTCGCTGGCGGCCGTGTTCTGAACGAGACCCTTGGCCTCGGGGATAACCGCTGGCTCGGGCTAGCTACAGACATTGCGCTCGACCCGCTGTGGGTCGTGGGCATCGGCGCGCTGACCGCTCCTGCCAAGCTCTCTCGTGGAGCGAACGAGGTCGCTCGCGCGGCCCGCTTCGAGAAGCTCAAGGAGGCCCGCCGGGTCGAGGAAGCATTCGCGGAGCTAGCGCCACAGATCGGCAAGGGCGACCCTACAGTCGTGTCGAGAATGTCAGACCTGGCTGTGCGCAGCACTATGGCCTCGCAGGGTGCCAGGGCGTCGGGCGTAGTGCCCTCGCTCCGCCTCGGCATGGGAGCCAAGCGAGTAGACGGCGTGCGCACGCTGCGCGGTGTACGAGTGCCCCTGTGGTACAAGCCGATCATGAAGCGCGACCCAGCTAAGCTAGCCAGCGGGCGGTTCAACTTGTCGCCGGTGGCGGCTACCCTGTCGCGCGCTCAGGACCGCGCCCGCGGCCTCCAGAACCTGCGCATGTCTGAGCTTGACAAGGCAATCAAGGAGATCGGTAACGTTGACGAGGCCGTGCTGGCGCGCGTCGGACAGATCATGCTGGCCGCGAACGACGACGCGCGGGGTGCCCAGGACCTGATTGCGCAGCTACGCGCCATGGGGATCTGGGACAAGACCCACGATGACGTGCTTGAACTGTTCTCGCGTACGGGCCGTGAGCAGGCGGACCAGCTAGGCTGGATCACACACGCCGAGCAGGGCAAGAAGATGGAGGCGTTCTTGAAGGAACGCTTTGACGCTACGACGCCGTTCCTGGCGGCCGCCGCGGACGCCGCCAACGCGGTTGACTCTCAGATGACGCGCGCCGTTGAGACAATCCGCCAGACGAAGCAGGCCCGCGTCGAGAAGGCGGCCGCACAGGTAGAGCTGGAGGTGGCGCGGATTGAGCAGCAGGCTGCTGACATCCGCACGGCTGCCGACATGATGACCGCCAACGCCACGCGCGCGGAGCGCGAGCTGGAGTCCGTGCGGGCTCAGCTGGCGGCGCGGTACAACGATCCCAAGTACGCCCGGACCCTAGTCAAGAGCAACCGTGGGCGCAGGCTTCGCGGGTGGTCCCCGAAGGACGAGGCCCAGGCGCGCACCCAGCAGCGCCGCACAGCCCTCCGAAACCGCGAGCGGGCTCTGGCGAGGCAGGCAGAGGCACAGCGCCAGGCCGCTACAGAAATGACGCGACAGGCCGAGACAGCTGCGAAGCTTGCGACCAAGAGCGTGAAGAAGCTCAACACCAAGGCGAACCGTCAGATCACAAAGATCGTGGACCGCTTCGCCAAGGTCGAGCGCGATACGATCGAACAGTTCACGAAGCGCAAGAAGGCGCTGAGCACACAGCTGGCCTCGTTGGCCAAGGATACTGACAACGCTATTGCGTCAGAGGCAAGGGTCTTTGCGCAGAACGAAAACCTCACTGAGTTCACCCAGGGTCGTCGCATGGAAATGCAGACGAACAAGGACGGTACCCGCAAGCTGGCCCCGTTGAAGAAGAAGCCTGCTGTGATGAGCGTGCAGGAGATCCACGAGAAGGCCATCGCGCTGATGAACCGGGGCGACTACATCCAGCACGCACCGAACCCCGAGATGATGGAGGAAGTTCGTGACTTCATGAACGCTCGCCGGGCACAGGGTATCGACGTGTCGGACATCGAGGGTAACAAGTTCCCCGGTGCCACGAAGGCGCAGAAGAAGCGCACCGCTAAGAACCCGTTCACGCTGATCACTGAGGATCAGAACATCGAGCTGATGATCAAGGCGGGGATCCCGGCCGACGAGGCCCAGCTGATCACAGACCGCCTGGCGGCGATGTTCGAGTTCTCGAAGGAAGCCGTGCCCTTCGCCAAGAAGAACATGCCAGGCATTACATGGCGTCCTGATATCAACGCGTACTCCATCGTTAGCTCTCGCGAGCGCCAGCAGTACGACATGCTGTTGAAGCGCAGCTTCATCGAGTCCTTTCAGGAGGCGTTCCCGCTCGCCGACGACTACCAGGGCATGTGGGACGACCTGATCAAGGAGTACAACACCAAGCGGATCCCCGGTAGCCCAGCTCAGCTGCTCGGCTACGCCAAGGTGAAGCGTGGCGATAAGAAGGTGCCCGGCGACGTGCCGCGCATCCAGCTGGCGACCGCCTGGATGAAGGCGTACTTCACCGTCCTGAACCCTGGCCACTTCTTCATGAACATCTTCGGGTCGTTTGTCAACGACCTGATCCTCGGCAACCGGCGTCACCTGGCGACCGGCTGGAAGGGCCACGTTCCCGGCGGCGAGCCATGGAAGATGGGCCAGATGGACCTCAACTCGCCGGTCATGAAGAAGGTGTACAAGATCGGTGACCAGGAGTTCACCGGCTACCAGCTCGGCACGTACGCTCGCTTGAGCGGGCTGGGTATCGGCTACACCCAGGCTGAGATCGAAATGGTCGCTCACATCTTCGAGGGCACCAGTCGTGCGAACGGCGTGGCCCGCCTCATGAACAAGCTCAACATGGACCGAGAGAACGCTGACCGCGTGTGGTCTTGGATCAACCACATGAAGGGTGGCGACGGGCCGCTTGAGGCTGCGGCCAAGGTGATCCGCACAAAGTTCGACTACAACGCAGCCACACACTTCGAACGCATCTGGATGCGTAACTTGTTCCTGTTCTACACCTGGATGAAGAACAACCTGATCCTCCAGGGCCAGGGTGTCCTGGCGCGGCCAGGTATCTACAGCACTATGAACCACATCGAGAACACTCGCCCGAAGGACCCGGGCGAGCCCTCGTGGTGGAAGGAAGCTGGCGGGCTCTACACTCCATACGGGCTGCTGACGTTCGGTAACCCGCTGGCCGACGTGTACAAGTACGAGGCCAGCCAGGAGAACTTCCGCAAGAACATCCTCGGTGCTATGACACCGTTCATTTCGTCGCCTCTACAGCTCGCGACCAATCAGGACTTCTTCACAGGCGGCGAGCTAAGCAAGTTCGCTGACCAGAACGTGCCATCACCCGCTGGGTACGTGCTGAACCCGCTTGGTATCGGCCAGCCGTCGCGCGCGCAGGCCGACGGCGAGCGCAGCCCTGCGATCCCTTGGTACCTGGCTAAGGTGCTCAAGGACTTCTCCGGACCGTACGGCAGCACGCTTGCTACACTTACATCACGCCCGGACAACGAGGCGTCCCCGATGCACGCCCTGATGCCGCGCTTTCTAGGTGCTAGAATTAACCCAGAAGAGCCCGAGAAGTGGCAGCGCTCATTGAAGGCACGTCAGACCCGTAAGAAGGCCGACGCAACCCGTAAGCGAAACTACGAGAAGCCCTAATGCCCTACGATCCCCGAGTAATAGCAGCCCTACGCCGATACGCACCACAGTCAGGAGCGCCGGTGGCGTATGTCGCCGCCGCGCTGGTGGAGTCGAACCTTGACCCGACCGCCATTGGTGACAACGGCGACAGCGTTGGGCTGTTTCAGGAGAACATCAACGGCCGTGGCCACGGGCTGTCGGTGGCCCAGCGCCAGGACCCGGTGGCCAACGCGCGTCGCGCTGCGGAAGAGTTCGCGCGCAGCCGCGGCTCGGGGCCAGAGCGCGCCTACAACGCCCAGCGCCCTGCGGACAGGGCTGACTACCTCGCCAAGGTGCGTTCGCGCATGGAAGAGGCCCGCGCGATCCTACGAGGTGGGCAGTCAGGCTCTACTCCTGGGGCCGCTCCACGGCTAGGAGGGGCCAAGACGCCCACCGAGCTGAGCAACGACGACCTTTCAGGCTATGCGCTAGCGGCGCTCGCTGACCGACAGCCCGGCGAGTCGCTCACGCGCAGCATCGGCCAGCAGTTCCTAGCCTCCAAGCTTGCTTCCTCGCTTGCCCCGGCTGACGAGGCCAGCAGCGCACCCGCGGGCAATAAGCGGCGGCAGGACTCCACGGCACAGTTCGGTGGTAAGCCAGGAGGGTTCCGCGCGGGCGGTGGTCCAGAGGGTCACGGTGCCCGTGCCCTGGGTAACTGGCAGAGTGACAATGCCTACGATATCATGGGGAAGACAGGGCAGGAAGTGTACGCTCCGGTCAGCGGAACCGTGACGAGGATCAGCGGGCAGCCTGGGGGTGACCCTGGGTTTGCGGGCTACGGCATCACTGTGCGCACAAGCGAAGGTGATCTGTTCTTCAAGCACCTGGGAACGCGAGACGTTGAGGTGGGCAGCAGGATTACACCAGGGCAGCGCGTCGGGACGCTGGACGCAGCAACGCGCGGCGGACCGCATATCCACTTGGGCGGCACAAACCGCAGGCAGCTAGACCGGCTGAATGCATGGTACTTGGGAAGGCAGTAATGTCGAGTGATCCGAGGTTGGTTCCAATGGACCTGTTCCTACAGGACCAGAAGAGGCAGGACGATGACATCCGTGAATCGCGCGCTGCACTAGAACGCGCCGTAGGCTCAGTTGTTACGGAGATCAAGGGCCTGCGCGTTGACACAGTGCGCGGCCAGGACCAGTTGAAGTCAGAGCTAGAATCAGTGACTGGGAACCTGCGCGTTGATGAGGCGATCGAAGCGGTACAGCAGAAGGAGATCCTATCACGGCGTGAGAAGATGTTCGCTGTGATCCTTATTGCTATCCCCATCATCATCAACATGGGTACCAACGTTCTCGACCGCTTCTGGTAATACTTGAGTGCTCAACTTAAATGAGGGCATAAAAAAAGCCCGCCTTTCGGCGGGCTTAGGTCCTACAGTGGAGCCGGTGGGATTCGAACCCACCTCCGACACGGTGCCGCGGGCGGCCTTACCGTGCGTCGAAACCATGATCGGCCCCAGGAGGACAGCCCCGGAGTCGAACCGGGTTACTCAGCTTTGCAGGCTGGTCGCTAGCCGTCTGCGTCGCTGTCCTTACGGAAGGGAGAGGGGACGATCCTCCACGGGCTTACACCCCTACTGATTAGCAATCAGCGGCCGTCGCCAACTATCGGCTGGCCCTTCCGGGTAATGCCGAAGGATCCTTCACCATCGAGGAAACCAGCGGCCCATGAGTGGTCTACTGCTGACATAGTGGTTCACCTTCGAGTCGAACGAAGCGCACCCTGCTTATCAGGCGGGGCAGCACGACCGGTGCGTCGTGAACCTGGGAGCGAGTCCGGGAATCGAACCCGAGAGACTGGGGTTATGAGCCCCGCCCCGAACCTATCACCCGCAGTGGACTGTCGAGGAATCGAACCCCGTTCGCCAGCTTAAGAGGCTGGTGCTAATCCAGTTACAGCTCACAGTCCTGGTACTACAGTAGGATACCAGGGAGTCGAACCCTGCTTCTCAACGCTTGAAAGGCGTGTGTCCTAGCCGCTAGACCCGTATCCCATGATAGCTTCGCGCCTGTGATCCTAGCGCTTTAAAAACCCGAAGGTGGCTAGGTGCAGCGAGCGACCGCCGCGTTAGTTAAGGCCAAGCTTCTACGGGAGCAACCCGCAGCAGTACGAGATAGGGGATTCGGACCCCTGTTTCCAGGCTGAGAACCTGGCGTCCTAGACCTGACTAGACGAATCTCGCTTGGTTAGGGGCCAGGAATCGAACCCGGAACTCGTGGGTCAGAGCCACGCGTCCTACCATTAGACCACACCCTAGTGGACCGCCGGGGAATCGAACCCCGCCAGAACTGCTTGCAAAGCAGCCGATAACCCCAGCTATCTCGCAGCCCTTGGCCAGACGCCTGCTAGCAGGCCCCACCGGCCGTTTATACTCCCCGGTGGTGTTTGTCCAGATAGAGTAGGAGCCCGTCGCCTGAATCCGTCAGCGAGGAAATGCCCGAACAGGGAATCGAACCCCGGACGCGCGCCGTGTAAAGACGCCGCTCTCCCACTGAGCTAGTCGGGCTTGGTGCAGGGTGATGGATTCGAACCACCGAGGCCGGAGGCCAACGGGTTACAGCCGTCGTTGATCACCAATTCGACCCTGCATGATACAGCCGGAATCGGAGGAATCGAACCTCCCTTGCTCGGGCTTCAACCGAGTACATAACCACTCTGTCAGATTCCGTTAAGGAGCCCCCACCAGGAGTCGAACCCGGATCGCCTGATTACAAAACAGGAATGTTAGCCGTTCACACCACGGAGGCTGGTTCGGACGGAGGGATTTGCACCCTCATTCACCAGGTTTTGAAGCCGGCGGCTTTGCTCGTTTGCCTACATCCGAGTACCCACGGTAGGAGTCGAACCTACAAAACCTCGGGCCTAAACCGAGTGACTTTGCCGTTTGTCCACGCGGGCTTGGACTGCACGATGGGACTCGAACCCACTTCCGCCAGGGTCACATCCTGGAGCCTCGGCCACTTCGGCTTCGCGCAGAGCAGATCGGAA
>PJQE01000093.1_pt1 | contig 11963 bp, 10 predicted proteins | sample 1503751 | NCBI WGS metagenome assembly PJQE01 (sample SAMN07775948, study PRJNA414020) | Biofilm metagenome, whole genome shotgun sequencing project. | reverse complement strand
CGTGCATAGCCGAAACGGAAGCGCACCACGGACTGGGGCAGCAAGGTCAGGTTGACGTCGCTCATGCGCCGCGAAACCAGGAACGTGTGCGGTGAACTGGAAACCACCGGGGAAAAGCCGATCGGCGCGTTGGTCGGAATGGTGGGCGGATTGAGAGGATTCACCAGCAGGTTGTAGTCCCAGACGTTGCGGTCGCGCCGGAAGGTCGCGCTGAAGTTGTACCATTTGTTCTTGTAGGCCCGCAGGCGCGAGACGTTGTTCGGATCGCCGCCGTAGCCGAAGTTGGCGAAGGAAAAGTCGTCAAACAGCCAGCCTTGGTGGTTGAGCGAGCGCATGTCGAGCTTGTATTCGAGCACCCGCGGCCCTTCGTGCAGGTTCACGAAGGTGTTGTACACGCTGCCGCTGCCGGTGATCTCTCTCCACCGGTAGCCCAGCTCGACGCTCTGCCGAATGTTGTAGTTGCCCTGGTTGATGCCTTCCGATTGTTCCTGCGCCGGTGCTGCAGGGCAGAGCAACAGCGCAGGAGTCAGGATGGCAAAGCACAGCCATGCAGCTTTCAGGCTCCGCTGCCAGCCTCCCAGGGTGCAGCGGCGTGCCCCCGAAACGAAAACGTCTTGAGAATCGAGATGGGGTTCAACTGGGACACCATTACGCATCGCCGCCTCCTCACTTGAAGAACACACTGCTGAAGTTGGAACCATGGATGGTCTGATGGCAGACCGTGCAGGCCTGGTACTTCTGCGACTGGTCGTGGCTGGGACCCAGCGGCGCCAGACCGCCGCCGGTGAGAGCGTGGCACTCCAGGCACAGCAGATTGATCTGACTGCGCCGCAGCATACGCGGGTTCGCCGAGCCGTGCGGCAGGTGGCAGGCCATGCAGCCCTCGGTTTTCACCGGAGCATGCTCGAAGACAAAGGGACCGGTCTTCTCCGCGTGGCATTTGAAGCACACTGCATCTTGCGCGGCGGTACTGCGGAGTTGCTTGGTAAGAAAGCCGCCATGCGGGTTGTGGCAGTCGGTGCATTTGATCAGTCCTTCCTTTACGCGGTGATGGAAGGGCCGGCTAAAATCGGGTTTGACCTCGAGGTGGCAGGAAAAGCAAAGGTCAGGCTGGGCTCTGGTCAACAGAAACTGCCGCTCCTTCGCCTTGTGCACGGAGTGGCAATCAATGCAACTTACGTCGTTGACCTTGTGAACGGATCGGGCGTAGTTGCTGTGCTCTTCCCCGGATTGATGGCATTCCAGGCAGCGCGCGCTGATCTTCTCGCTGGACACACCCTTGAAATTGAAAATTTTTTCCTTGTCGCCGCCGGTGTTCATGTGCTCCATGCCGGGGCCGTGACACGACTCGCAGCCTTGCCACTCCTTGCCGCGCTTGCTATCGAGCACGGTGGCCCAGTGCCGCGTGGTCTCGAATTTCTTGTAAACCTCTTCGTGGCAGCCCTTGCAGGTTTCCGCGCCAATGTATTGCGAGAGGTCCTTGGCCTGAGCGGGCACAGACTTCTTGGCGGGTGTGCGGTCGCCTGCGGAAAGCGAGACTGTTGCCACCAGTACGACGAGGGCCAGGGCCAGCAACAGGAAGAGCAGCCGGGAACGATTCGAACTGGCTTGAGTCATGGGGAGGCTCCTATGGATGGCTGCCATTGGCAGCGGGACAGCGGGCGCAGGGCCGACCCGGGTTGAGGGTTTGCGGATTGGGGGTGACATGGTTTCGCTCCTCTAGAAGAGGATCAAGGGCTTGATGATGCCGTCTTGTTTCTTGGCCATCATTTGAAACGCTGCTTCAATTTGGTCAAAGCGGAAGCGATGCGTGGTGAGGGGAGTGGGGTCCACGCGGCCGGTCTCCAACAGGCGCAACAGCCGGCGCATCCGCTCCTTGCCGCCCGGGCAAAGCGCGGTGCGAATGACTTTATCACTCATGCCGACGCCCCAGTCAATCCTAGGGATGCCCACGTAGTCACCGTGGCCGTGGTAGCCGATGTTGGAAATGGTGCCGCCCGGACGGGTGGCCCGGATGGCAGCTTCAAAGGTGTGCTCGGCCCCCAGGGCCTCGATGCTGGAGTCCACGCCGGAGCCGTCTGTTAGGTGACGTATGGTTGCAACGGGGTCCTGCTGTTTGAAGTCCACCACCACATCGGCACCGTAGTGCCGGGCGAGCTCCTTTCGCCGGGGAATCGTTTCCACAGCAATGAGCAGGCCCGCCCCCAGCAGGCGCGCGCCGGCAGTGGCCATCAGCCCCACCGGGCCCTGGCCAAAAACGGCCACCGTGCCCCCGATGGGAATGTTGGCGTTCTCGGCCCCAATGAAGCCGGTGGACATCATGTCGCAGGCATAAACGGCCGCTTCCGGAGATACCGTGGGGGGAATCAGGGCCAGGTTGGCCTGGGCGTCGTTCACGTGAAAGTACTCGGCGAAGACGCCGTCCTTGATGTTGGCAAACTTCCACCCGCCGAGCATCTGAGAACACTGCGAGGGAAAGCCCCGCAAGCAGCTCTCGCATTTGTAGCAGGGGGTGATGGCATTGACGGCCACGCGGTCGCCTTCCTGGAACCCGTGCACCTCGCGGCCCAGTTTGTAGATGATCCCCACGCCTTCGTGGCCGAGGGTCAGATCCTTGCGATCGCCGATGGCCCCTCCGACGGTGTGCGTATCCGAGGTGCAAATCAGCGCGTGGGTGGTCTTGATGACGGCACCGTTGGCCCCAGGGTCCTCAGGAACAGGCTTCTGCATAAGGCCGACGCGGCCGATGCCGTACATCACGAAGGCCTGCATGGTCTTCACGGAAGGAGCGGGCCGGGGTGCTTCCAGGACGGGGGACAGTGCATCGCGCATAACCGATCTCCTGGCGCGGCGACCGGGCGTTGCATCAGGCGTAGGCGTGCAAACCGGGCAGCAGGTAGGTCACGCCGAAAAACGTGAACAGCACGACGGCGAATCCCAGAATCGCGAAGTACGCCGCCCGGCGGCCCCTCCAGCCGCGGGTGATGCGCATGTGCAAATAGCCGGCGTACACGATCCAGGTGATGAGCGCCCAAGTCTCCTTCGGGTCCCAACTCCAATACGAGCCCCAGGTGCGATTGGCCCAGTAGGCCCCAGCGGCAATCATCAACGTGAGCAGGGGAAACGCAAGGCTGATGGTCTTGTAGGTGAGGCGGTCGAGCGTCTCCTTGCTGGGCAACACCCGCTCGAGGTTCGGCCGGCGCCAGTGAAGCAGCAAGTACAGAATAGAGACGAACAAGCCGCTGACCAGGCCGGTCAGGATGAACGGGCTTGCGGCCAGGCTCGTCGGAAAAAGACCCGCGGTTTGTGGCGAGAGGTAAGCGCCTTCGCCGGCTCGCAGCACAAAGATTCCCATGGCTGCTACCTGGAGAAGTACGGAGACAAAGAACGCGCGATGGGCCCAAGCCAGGGCCTTTTCCTGCTTGTTCCAAACGGCCCAGGCGCAAAGTCCCAGCGGAACCAGCGCTGAAGCAAGAACCAGAAGCATCAGCCAGCCCAAGGAAGGGATCGCCACGAACAAGCGGGTCTTCTCCGCGAAGAAAATCTCCTGGCGATTGGCAGGGTCCCAGGCCACCACGCGGAGGCCGCCGGAAGGATCAAAGCGCGCGGCGATACCCACGTAGATCGCCACCAGCAAGCCGGAGGTGGCGGCCAGGAAAGTTTCCGTGCGCACGCGGTCCTGAATCAGAAACATCAGGGCCAGGCCGAAGCTCAGGGCGCAGGCGGCATAGGCCAGCATGGCCAGGGAGACATGGACATGCAGCCACGTAGACTGCAGTGCGGGCACCAGCGGGCGTACCGAGGAGGGTAACAACTGCATCAGCAGGACGCTCAAGGTGGCCAGCGGCAGGGCAATCGTTCCCAGCACGCGCAGGCGATAGCGCCACTCCACGAACAGGGTAAGGGCGGCCAGCGTCCACACAAAGCTCAACAGCATTTCATAGACGCTGGAGAAAGGTGGATGACCCGACGCCTGCCAGCGGTACACGGCAGCCAGGGTGGTCAGAAGGAAGGCGATCGAGGTCGCCGCAGTGCCGAAACGGGCATGCTGTTCCGCGCCGCTCACAGCAAAACTGATATATAGCACTGATGCGCCGGTAAAAAATAGCAGCGCGGCATACAACAGGCCTTCTTCGCTCAGCAAGTAAGCATTCTTAGCTGCTCTGGGCAAGGCGGTGAAGAGGAGAAAAGCGATAGTCAGGCCAACCGCAGGAATGAGCCAGCGACGACTCAGCGATGGCGTTGCCACGCTGCGGTTGTCCAGCCGGCTGGTTGCTATGACGCGTGCCATCTCTACGCCCTCGCTTTCTGCTCCAGCTCACCGCCAATCAGGTCTTCCGCGGCAGGCTTGGCGGGCGATGCTTCTCGAAACCAGGCCAGCCGCTGCTCGACTTTCGCAGCCAGGGTGCCTTCCATACGCCTGATCAGTTCTTCAAACCGTTCTTTGAATTCGCCGCGCTCCTTGCTCGTCGAGGCGCCCACCCACAAGACCATGCGGCCCCGGCCATCGGTAACAGGCATGGCCCAAACGCGTACGTGCACAAAGTAGAATGCCCCGGCCAGCCCGATCCCCATCAAGATGATTCCCGCCCAGACGGCCCATTGTCCCGGCTCGTAGGACACCTGCAAGGCGGTGTAGTAACCCAACTTCAAGTCGCGAAACTCGAAGCTGAAGGGCGAGCCATCCGCGCGGGCCACGGCAGGGTAATTGGGGAAGAGCCACACCGTGGAAGTCGCGGGCGCGGTGTCGGTACCGCCGGAGTGCACCCGGAGCTGGATGGCAGGGTTGTTCAGTTGCCGGGAACGGGTTCTTGGCTCTCCGTCAAGCAGAACGAAATCGGGGTAGAAGGCAGCCAACGCCACCGAACCCCGGCCGTCGAGAGTCAGCGCCTCGCCCTCGCTCAGGACAATGTCTTTCGCCCAAACCGGATCGGAGTTCGAGGCCACGCGCAATTCGACGGCGCTCAACTCTCCGGTTTCCCCGTACCCGGACTGGAACAACCGCAGGCCGCGGTGCACCAGGGGATCGTTGACGGCAATCTCCTTGCGGCGCACTTCCCGGCCGTCTTCGATCACGGCCAGTTTCGACCACCAACGTCGCGGGGTGCCGTCGGGATAATTCTCCTGCCCCGCGCCGTCGCAGCGGAGCGCAAAGGGCAGAGCTTTGTAAACGCCTTCCCGCAACTCGATGCGGTCGGTCTGTTCGTTTTCGCTCAGCGCCAGGAATCCCCGGTAGCCCCAGATGGCGTCCACCAGCGCGCCCGCAAAAACCAGCAGCAGGCTAGCATGCACCAGATACGCAGCCAGGCGGGAGAAGCGGTTGCGCTCGACGAAAAGAGAATCGCCCTTTTCCCCCGTAATGCGGCGAGGGCGAAAACCCATTTGGCGCAGCGCGGCCTCCGCGGCATGAAGACCGGCTTCCACGCCGGGGATCGGAATCTGCCTTTGCAGCGCCAGGCCAGCCTGGAAATGCTTTTCCGGCTGGCAGCGGGGATGGCGGAAGTAACTCCACGCAACCGGCAGACGCTCGAGGGACGCGAGGACAAGGTTCGTTGAGAGAAGCACCAACAGCCCAGCAAACCACCAGGAATGAAACACGTCGGTGAGCCCGAAGCGGTCGAGCCACTGCAAAGTCTCCGGGGAGTAGGCCGCCATCAGCTTCTGCGGGTCATTCTGCGGGCGCTGTAGAACCAGCGTGCCCGCGGCCGAAGCCACGCCGAGCAGGATGAGCAGGATGATCCCCGTCCGAACCTGGAAGAGCCACCTTATACCGCTCATCAGGGGGAAGAAGGGAGAAAGGTGCATTATGGCCAGTCTCCAGGACTTTCGAACTGGCAGAGGCACGTTCAAGACCAACTGTTGCGTTTTTCACAAGGCCTTTCCTCTCAGCGCATTGAAGGCCTCCACTGCCCCATGAGCCTCGCTCTCGTTTGAGGCATATCGCGCAGACGACGGATACCGAGGGCCGAAATTTCCCGCAACTCCCCTGGGCGGTAAACAGCCCGAGAATGCCCACGGAGTCATCCAAGGCCAACAATCCGCGCCTCTTATTGAGTTACAGAAGGCCACCGGCGGTTCGGTGGAGCGGTTGCAATATCCGCGCATGAGGGAGTTGCATGAGTCCAACGATTCTCCTCGTGGAAGACAACCGGCTCCTGCGCTGGTGGATGACCAGCAGTCTGCAGCACGAGGGCTGGCAGGTGACCGCTCCGCAATCGGCGCAAGAGGCCGTCGAGGTGGCCGGCTCGCGGCCGTTTGATGTGGTCATCACCGACTGGCGGCTGGCGGAAGGCCATCTGGGATGCGAAATCCTGGCGCAGGCTCGGCAAAGGTTTCCCCGAACGCTGGCCATACTGATCTCCGCCGAAGCGGACAGCGAATTCGCCAAACAGGCGCGGGCCTGCGGCTTCGACCTGGTCATCGAAAAGCCCTTCCCCGTAGCTGAGATTATCGGCGCCGTGCATCACCTGACCCACGAGCTGCCGGCAAGGGCGGCCTGTTGATGACTCACCTGAACCCACGGATCGCAATGTGGGGCGATGGGGGAAGCGAAAGCAAGCTCATTGCTCAACAACTGGCCGGCCTGGGAGCCAGCGTCGAACAGGTCCGGTCGCTGCAGGAGGCTCGCGCGGCAGTGCAGGCGGAGGGGGTGGATCTGCTAGTGGGGTGGCTGGATGGAGACTTCTGGAAGCCGTTGGAGTTGCTGAGCTGGCTGCAGTCCCAGCCGGCGAGTCTGCCGGTGGTCATGGTCACCGCCTCGGGAGATGTGCATTTGTACCTGGAAGCCATGCAGCGCGGAGCGTTCGACTGCATCGGGCTGCCTCTGGATGCCCACGAGTTTGAAAGAATTGTTGGCTGCGCGCTGGAAGCGAGTCGCGCGCGCACAGTTCTCAAAGGAGGATGAAACATGAAAGATCACTGCCCCATCTGCGGCCGCTCGCTGACGCTCATGGAAACCATCCTGTCCGAGCACGACGCCGCCTATCAGTGCCGCCACTGCTGGAACCGCATCCAGGCTACCGGCCCGGTCAAGCCGCCGGCCTCGCTGCGCCTGCCGAAAAGACAGAAGTTCGCCGGGGCCCGCCGCCACCTGACCCGGGCCTGAGCCGGAAGAGGAGGAAGCCAATGTCCCTGCTCGACTCCTATGAGTACGAAGTGCAGGTGGAATGGACGGGACGCCGCGCCGGCCGGGCCAGCGCCATGGGCCTGCCGGAGATTTCTGTCTCGGCGCCGGCGGAGTTTTCCGGTGATCCCGGCACATGGACGCCGGAACACCTGCTGGTGGCGGCAACAGCCAGTTGCCTGATGACTACCTTTTTGGCCATTGCCGATCTCTCACGCCTGCTGGTGGCCTCCTTCGAGTGCCAGGCATCCGCACGGCTGGAAAAAATCCCCGGCGAAGGGTATCGTTTCACCGAAATCACCTTGACGCCGGAGATCGGGATTGCCGCTGAAGATGTCGAGAAGGCGCGCAAGGTCTTGTCCAAGGCGGAGCAGAGCTGCTTCATCAGCCGGTCGCTGCGCGCCACGGTACTCGTGGAGCCGCGCTTTGTGGTGGCCGCCCAGGTTGCGTAGCCTGCCAGGTTTCGGAACTGGCGGCGTCGAGACGCATCCTCTCCGCGATCCGCGCATCCTCTATCCTCACAAGGCCACAAAGAAATGACCTTCGGCGGACGCATGGAGTCCTGGGTTCGGCCCGCCGTTTATCTGGGTCATAATCCAACCACCCTGTTTGGGGCAGTCCTGACAACCAGTTCGGCCGTAACCCTGCTGGCGTTCTGGGTCTTCGAAGTGATCAAGGGCGGACCCATCCATCCGTACGCCGGGATTGTTTTCTTTCTCATCCTGCCCGGAGTGTTCGTCATCGGTCTGGCCCTGATACCCATCGGAGCGCTTTGGCGCCGGCGGAGACTCTATTCCCGCGGAGAACTGCCCACGGTCTACCCGCAGATTGACTTCCGGAAGGCGCTTCTGCGGCGGGCGTTCTCCTGGGTGGTGGGGCTGACGTTTTTGAATGCGGCCATCCTGGGGACGGCCTCCTACCGCGGGGTCGAGCACATGGACTCGGTCCAATTCTGCGGGCAGACCTGCCACACGGTGATGCAGCCCGAATACACCGCCTATCAGAACTCGCCCCATGGGCGGGTGGCCTGCGTCAATTGCCATATCGGCCCGGGGGCTGGGTGGTTCGTACGCTCGAAGTTGTCGGGGGTGCGGCAGGTCTTCGCCGTCACCTTCGACAAGTATTCCAAGCCTATCCCCTCCCCGGTCCGCGAGCTGCGCCCGGCGCGGGAGACTTGCGAACAGTGTCACTGGCCGCAGAAATTCACAGGCGACAAGTTTCTGGTACGCACGAAATACTCGGACGATGAAAAGAACTCCCCGTTGACCACCGTGCTCGTACTCAAAATCGGCGGCCACAGCGGGCAGGGCGGCGTGGGCATCCACGGGCGGCACCTGGACACGATGGAACGCATCCGCTACATCGCAACCGGCGGGCGCCGGCAAGTGATCCCCTGGGTCAGCTATATGGATGATTCGGGAAAGGAAGTGGAGTACGTCACGAGTGACGCCAAACCCTCCCGCGAGGAGCTGGAGCGGGGCGAGCACCGCGTGATGGACTGCATGGATTGTCACAACCGGCCGACCCACACCTTCCAACTGCCGGAACGGGCCGTGGATCGGGCGCTGAACGATGGACGGATCAGCACGGAGCTGCCCTACGTCAAGAAGAAGGCGGTCGAACTGCTGCGCGTGGACTACCCCGACCATGAGACTGCAAGACAGAACATCGCGGACGGGCTGAAGGCCTTTTATCGGACGAACTACCCCCAGGTCTTCAGCCAGCACCGGGCGTCCATCGAAAAGGCCACCGAGCAGGTGGCGGCCATTTACCTGCGGAACGTCTTCCCCAGGATGAAGGTGACGTGGGGAACGTATCCGAACAACATCGGCCACGAGGATTTCCTCGGGTGCTTTCGCTGTCACGACGGCAACCACACCAGCGCCGACGGGCGCATCATCACGCAGGACTGCTCGGCCTGCCATACCCTGCTGGCGGTGGAAGAAGCAAGCCCGAAGGTCCTGACGGACCTGGGGATTAAGTAGCCGCCTGCCCGGACGCTCCGTGCGGGGTGGTCCAAGAATGAAGATGAGGCTCCTCCTGGCGCCGCTGGGGCTCATGGTTTTGGGGGCGGCTCCGCCTGCGGACCTTCTGGCAGCTCTCCCGCAGGGTGTAGGAGACCAAGGGCCAACCAGGAATGAGGAGTGTCTTGCGTGCCACGGCCAGCAAGGCATGCAGGACGAAAAAGGCCGCAGCATCTATGTGGACGCCGCGAAGCAGGCGGCCAGCGTCCACGGCGGCCTGGAGTGTTCGGCGTGCCACGTGGGCGTCAAGGAGTACCCGCACCCGAAGCCGATGCCGAAGGCGAATTGCGCGGGTTGCCACGGGGACGCGCCGGCGGAGATCACACGAAGCGCCCATCGCGGCCTGGGGCCGCAGGCCTGCGCCAGTTGCCACGGCAACGCGCATGAAATAGGACGCCCTGCCCAGCTTTCCTTGCAATCCTGTGCGGTCTGCCATGCCGTTCCGGTGAGCGACTACCAGGGCAGCATCCATGCCCAGGCACGGCAGCGCGGGGATGCCTTTGGAGCGACCTGCCAGTCCTGCCACGGCCCCATCCATCGCGTTCGACCTTTGCTGGATGCGGCCTCGCCGGTGGCTAAAAAGAACCTGCCGGATACCTGCGCTGCCTGCCATGCCAATCCGGAGTTTCTGGCCAAGCACAATATCCCCTTTGCCAGGCCGGTGGAGGCTTATCGGCTCAGCGTGCATGGCCGGGCGCTGGCCGCGGGCAATACGGCGGCTCCCTCGTGCTCGGATTGTCATGCCAGCCACGCCATCGTTCCGGCACGCGATCCCCGCTCGAAGATCAACCACTGGAACGTGCCGGAGACCTGCGGCACCTGCCACGCGGAGATCAAGAACATCTATCTGGAGAGCGTCCACGGACAAGCCGTGAAGCGCGGGGCCCGCGACGCGCCGGTCTGCACGGATTGCCACGGCGAGCACACCATCCTGGCGCCCTCGGAGCCCCAGTCGCTGGTGAATCCGGCGCGCGTTTCCAGCGTGACGTGCGGCCGTTGCCACGCCGACGAACGACTGGCGCAGCGGTACAACCTGCCGGTGGACCGCGTGCCTTCCTTCGCCGACAGCTACCACGGATTGGCCTTGCGCGCGGGCTCGCAGACCGTGGCCAACTGCGCGTCCTGCCACGGGGTTCACAATATCCTGCCCTCCAGCGATTCGCGGTCAACGGTGAACAGGACCAATCTGGCACGCACCTGCGGCACCTGCCATCCCGGCGCGGGCGAGCGATTCCTGATCGGCGCGGTGCATGTGGCCCCGGCCACGGCCAGCGAGCATCCAGCGGTGCGCTGGATACGCCTGGCCTACTACATTCTCATTCCGCTGACGCTGGCGTTCATGCTGCTGCATAACGCGCTGGACTTCTTCGCCAAGCTGATACGCGGCGGCCCGCGAGTGGACTCGGGCGAGCAGGTGCAGCGGATGAACCGGAACTTCCGCATCGCCCACTGGCTTGTGATGGTCAGCTTTCCAGTGTTGGTCCTCACCGGCTTCGCGCTGAAGTTTCCTGAGTCCTGGTGGGCCGCACCCTTCCTACATTGGGAGAGCCAGTTTGCGTTTCGCGGTTGGGTGCACCGCACGGCGGGCATCGTGCTGATTGCCGCCTTTGTGTACCACGTGGTCCATCTGGCGGTTTCCCGGCGCGACCGCGCCATCCTGGGCCACCTGCGCCCGGGCATGGCGGACGTGAAGGAGCTTTGGGGAATGGTGCGCTTCAACCTGGGCATTTCGCAGGCGCGGCCGACGTTCGGCAAGTTCAACTACGCGGAGAAGCTCGAATACCTGGCCTTCGTTTGGGGAACGGTCATCATGGCCGTGTCCGGCCTGCTGCTGTGGTTCAACAACTTCACCCTGCGGAACTTCCCTAAGTGGGTGAGCGATGCCGCCACGACTATCCACTACTACGAGGCGATTCTGGCAACGCTCTCGATCCTGATCTGGCATTTCTATATGGTGATTTTTGACCCCGACGTCTATCCCATGGACCGCGCCTGGCTGACCGGCAAAACTTCGGCGGACCACCTCAAGCACACGCGGCCGGCCTATTACCTGGAATTGATCCGCACTGAGAGTGAGACAGGTGTGGAGTCGGCCGCAAACGAGTCCGCGACACCGCTGCCGGCCGCCTCCCCGATGCCTGCCCCACCTGCTGAGAATCGCAGCGACGAACCCTCCCCGGAAGAACCGCCGCCCCATCCGCCAAAAACTCCCTGAGTAAGCATTCGGATTTCAAGACTCCACGGGAACAGCCCAGCGCAAGCAGTCATTGAATTTCTCTTCAGCCCGCGTTGTGAATTTCTACAAAGAGAATCTCGACACAAGCTGATGATTTTCTCTTCGATAGGAGCAAGCTCGAATTTCCTCGTGCGCACTGCGTTGATTTGTTCAACAAAGGGCCGTGGCGTTCCTCCCCGAGGCGCTTTGTCTTAGGCCGGTCCCGGCAGAACAAACCATGATTCATGTGTGACTTCGTGTTGAGCCGAAGATTCGCGCGATGCACGGGCAGCTTTGGCCAAGCAAGTGCCATTAGGACGGGTGGAACGCGAGGCCAGAAGTCAGAAAAGCTCGCGGGCCAGAGCAAGGAAGTTAGACCGGGGAGGTGCATCATGACCGTGCTGCTCATTCTCGCCACGTTCGCTCTGTTTCTGACGATCGATTATTTCTACAGCAAGAAGCGCGGCGTCGTGCCCGAGACTCGGTGGGCGCGGCCAGCGACAGGTCTGCCAGTTCCCGAAATCGTGGCCGGATTTCGCATCCGGGACAATTTCCTTTATCACCCCGGCCATACCTGGGCGCTGGCGGAAAGCCCCCATCT